>ENA-OPCC01001104-OPCC01001104.1-human-gut-metagenome-genome-assembly--contig:-NODE-1104-length-12343-cov-3.502360_pt1 | contig 12343 bp, 10 predicted proteins | sample MGYA00241558_ERZ501467 | MGnify/ENA primary metagenome ERZ501467 (study PRJEB25962, sample SAMEA2042620) | human gut metagenome | biome: human gut; feature: human-associated habitat; material: faeces...
ACACTGCCTGTCGCACCGCCGAAGAACCCTCCCTTAATCGGGAAATACTTTTTCAGATGAGACACTTCAAGAATATTGCCGCTCTGATTGGTTGTCTTTGTCGCTTCGTTATTGCTCATTCTTCGTGTCTCCTTCCTTGCCGACTGCCTCCGCCGCACAGCGGTAGCAGCTTACAAAATGTGTCGGGGAAATCTGGTACATTCCCGGATATGCTCCCTCACAGCCGTCTACGCACATCTCGCAGCGATCCTTAAAGTAACAGTAGTTGGGCATATTAACCGGGTTGGGCACCTTGCCGGGGATGGAGTACAGTCGGTCCACCTTTTTGCCCACGATCGGTTTGGAAGCCATCAGGCCGATGGTATAGGGGTGAGCCGGGTTTGCGAAAATCTCCTGAGCGGTGCCCTTTTCCACCACGCGGCCTGCGTACATGACAACAACGTAATCTGCCATCTCGGCAATCACACCCAGGTCATGGGTGATCAGCATGATGGAGGAGTTAATGCGGTCCTTCAGGTTGCGCAGCAGGTCCAGGATCTGGGCCTGAATCGTCACGTCCAGTGCGGTGGTGGGTTCGTCGGCGATGATAACCTTGGGGTTGCAGGCCAATGCCATGGCGATCATGACACGCTGGCGCATACCGCCGGACAACTCATGCGGGTACATCTCATATACACCCTGGCTGTTGGCGATGCCAACCATCTCCAGCATTTCAACGGTGCGCTTTTTGATGTCCTCTTTGCTCTTGCCTTCGCCGTCATGCAGAGCAATGACTTCATCAATCTGAGCACCGATGCGGAACACCGGGTTCAGGCTGGTCATCGGCTCCTGGAAGATCATCGAAATATAGTTGCCGCGCAGGTGCTGCATGACCGTGCCGGGAGTTTTGGCAACATCATAGGCTTTGCCATTACCCAGGTTCAGGCGGATCTCGCCCTGAACGATCTGGCCCTGGGGGCGCTGCAGCAGCTGCATCAGCGAAAGGCTGGTAACGGATTTGCCGCAGCCGGATTCGCCCACAACGCCCACGGTTTTGCCCACGGGAACTTCAAACGAAACACCGTCCACGCTTTTTACCACGCCGGTATCGGTAAAGAAATAGGTGTGCAGGTTATCAAATTCAACAGCGTTTTCCGGGTTTTTCATCTGGGTCAGATACTCAGATTCCGGCACATTCTTGCGCTTGCGCTGTTTTTCGTACTGGTCCGTAATGCGGCGGTTTTCTTTGGAGATACGCCGCGACTCCTTGGCGGAAAGGTAACCGTCCTGTTGTTTAGCCATCGTGTGTGTCTCCTTTCATCAGCGTTTCATCTTGGGGTCAAAGGCATCGCGCAGGCCATCGCCCACAAAGTTGAAGCCCAGAACCGTGATCAGCAGGCAGATGCCGGCCGGGACCCAGATGAACAGATAGTTGGTCATAACATAAGCGTTGTTGACATCGTTGATGATGTTGCCCCAGGAGGCAAACGGGTACTTGACGCCCAGACCCAGGAAGGACAGCGTGGCTTCGGTCAGGATGGTGGAGCCGGTGGTGGTAAAGCCGGAAACCGTCTCAAACACGGCGTCTAAGTAGCTGGGGATCTGCCCGGACAGGGTAAAGGGCGCCGCGCCGATCAGGGAAATGACCACCCATGCCAGCGCCGTAAAGACGAACCCTTCCCGGGCGTACATGTCCCGCTTGGCGGGCTTGAACCGGGTCAGCAGGAAGCCAAGCAGTCCCGCCGCGATCATGGTGTACAAAAAGTAAATGCCGGAGCTTTCCCCGTAGATCACGGCGACCGCCAGCGGCAGCACCAGAAACGCCGCCACGATCAGCAGGATCATGCCGAAAAGATAGCGAAGCAAGGGATAATTCATGTCCGTTCCCCCTTACCGCCGGGTGGTGAAGATATCGTTGAGGCTTCTCAGTCCGCTGTGGGCTGCGACCACGATCACGCTGTCCCCCACCTCGATGGTGTCGCTGCCGCGGGGGGTAATGGTCTTGCCGCCCCGGGAGATGCAGCCGATCAGCAGGCCGTCCTTCAGGTGCAGATCCTGCAATGGGATGCCGCAGAAATCGGCGCTGGCCGTGACCCGGAACTCCATCGCTTCGACCTTATTGCTGACGATCTTGCACAGCGTCTCCATGCTGGCATAAGCGTCGGAATTCTGCATGGCCCGGACGTAGCGCACCACGTTGTCCGCACAGATATTCCGGGGATAGAACACGGAATCCAGAGACAGGCTGGCCACCAGCGGCTCATAAGAGCTGCGGTTGACCTTGGTAATGACCTTGGCACGGGTCGTCCTCCCGGCAAACAGGGAAATGATGATGTTTTCTTCGTCAATGCCCGTCAGCGCCGCAATGGCATCCATGTGCTCGATGCCTTCCTCCTGTAACAGGTGCTGATCCGTACCGTCGCCGTGGAGGATCGTCGCCTCCGGCAGGAGCTGGCTCAGCTCCTCGCAGCGCTTCGCGTCCGATTCGATGATCTTCACGTCCATGCCAGTCGCCAGCAGCTGCCGGGCAAGATAATAGCCCATCCGTCCGCCGCCGATCAGCATGACCTGCCGCACCCGGGTCTTCGCCACGCCGACCTGCCGGAAAAACCGCTGTGCCTCCTGCGGACTTGCCACCACGGAGATCCGGTCCCCGGCCTTCAGCTGGAACTCACCGGAGGGGATAATGACGTCCCGCTCGCCCCGCTCCACCGCGCAGATCAGCACGTTGGCCCGGAACTTTCCGATGTCCTTCAGCGCCATGCCGTCCAGCGGGGAACCCGCCGTCACGCCGGTTTTGAGAATTTCCACATGCCCTCTGGCAAAGGTGTCGATCTTGATGGCCGAGGGGAACCGCAGTACCCGGGCCATTTCCGTGGCGCAGGCTTCCTCGGGGTTGATGGCCATACTGAGCCCCAGATCGTCCTTGATGAGGTTCAGCTCCTCCACGTACATGGGGTTGCGCACCCGGGCGATGGTGTGCCGCGCGCCCAGCTTCTTGCCGATGAGGCAGCACAGCAGGTTCAGCTCGTCCGCGCCGGTACAGGCAATGACGAGGTCTGCCTGATCCGCTCCTGCCTCCAGCTGAACCTCCCGGGAAGCGCCGTCGCCCTCCACGACCATCACGTCCAGCTCGTTGTTGGACTGATCCAGCCTGACCCCGGAGCGATCCACCAGCGTCACTTCATGCTTTTCCTTCGACAGCTGCTCAGCAAGGACACTGCCGATTTTTCCGTCGCCGATAATCATGATTTTCATAAATATCACCCACGTCTTTATCCATTTTGCCTTACTATATCACAAATCCCGATTGAATGCAACCGCGCGGGAAAATCTGTGCAGAATCTGAAGGGGGGGTCAATAAAATCTGTCATTTTCTGTATTTCCTTCCGGAAATTCACGCTAATACTCCAAAAAATATTGGCAAAGCTATGGTTGCGGAACAAAACCGCGAGAAAGCAAAAAGGAGAGAAAATGGTATGAAGAGCAACAATCAGATCAACATTCCCCAGGCTCGGGAAGCGATGGACAAGTTTAAGATGCAGGCTGCCAGCGAGGTTGGCGTGAACCTGACCAACGGTTACAACGGTCACCTGACCTCCCGCGAAGCCGGCTCCGTCGGCGGCCAGATGGTCAAGAAGATGTGGCCCGTACGAAGTGCGAGTTATCCCCGTCCGGCTCGTACCGCAATTGGGCATGAAGTCAATGTGCGGTACATAGCTTCGGTGACGATTTAGGAGGAATATGTGAACGGCACGCCGGAGCATCGGTTGAGGGACTAAGGCAAATAAATATGGCACAGCCCACCAGTCTGCAAGGATTGGTGGGCTGTATCTTTTTAATATTATCGTACACACAGGATTTCATCCATGCTTATTGGATACTCAAATTCCAGAGGATTCTAAGTATACGACATTTTCCATTAGCTTTAGCCATGGAGTTATTATGATTTCTTCTGTCTGCGAAATGAATGGAAGAATGTCCATCATGTCCTTCGGCTTTCTTTCGCTTAGTTCCTGCATTGTTTCCAAATCTGTAATAGCTGCATCCGCCCTCTTCAAATGTTCCAGGTAATCCAGCGGATAGTCTTTTATGATTCGGGCCGCCCTTGGAAGATCAACACACAGGCAGGCCATAAACCGAAAGAGCTTCCGCGTGTCCGCGCATATTTGAGCGATATTTTCTTTGGAAACATCCGAGTTGGTCACTACAGTTAAGCACAGCTTTTGGGTCTGCTGACAAATCTGATAATGTTCATTGAGAGATTCCCATTCTTCACGGCTTGCATTCATTTCATTATTGCGCACATTTGCCAGTATATAAAATACAATCCCCGTAATGCACCCTGCACAGATGCTTGTCAGCAAGGCAGATACTGCAGGTAACGAGCAGAACAGGCAAATCGATAAAACTCCAAACACAATCGTAATAATAGAAATATAAAGGATCATGCGATAATGGGGATACCTTTTGCATTGTACACACATATTCTTGATTTTGTCAGTTAGAAGATGCCGTTCTTTTTTTGCCAAAACTTTTTCCTCCTGCATTCTAATGAATCCACGCGAGGTGCTTTCTTCGTCACTTTACGATTTCAGCTTATACGTCCGGTTCCGATTTCCGCCCTCCGCCACGACCACGCCTTCCGAAATCAGCTCAGACAGCAGCTTCTTCACGCGCGTGCTTTTTACATCGAGAAGCTCCGCAATATCCGCACTTTTTGCCGAGGCATGGTCCGTTAGGTACAGAATAATTTCATTTTTCTGCTTGACAGTTTTTATCGTCTCTTTTTTATCGCCTCTTTTTATCGCCTCTTTTTTATCGTCTCTTTTTTGCAGTGATAAACAAAGCACCGTTCGATCCGGCTCCGCGGATTCCGCAATGACGGGTTCTTCCCACCCCTGCTCTCGCCAAACCCGGAAAATATTGGGGATGCCGCTTCCGGCCCGTTCACCAATATCGATCAGGTTAAACATTTTCAGCATGGTTCCGTTTCTGGGATCAGACACGCCGCCGCTTTTCGCCGCGTCAATTTCAATACGGAAGCTGCCCGGATTGGACATGGTAATTTGATTCTTTCGCTTGATAATCACAAGTCCCTGCCGTCCATAATAATCCGCATTGACCAGGCAATTCGCCAGTGCCTCCCGGAGTGCCTGATGAACAGCCGTATCGTCCACCCGAACGCCGCCCTCCATTTTGAACGGCACCTTGATGTCTTGCGTCAGTTTGTTATACACCCGGAAATAGAAATCGTACACATTGCCGCTCCAATCTCCGGAAGAGGAAATAATTCGGTCTGTCCACCGAGTATCGGAATCGTATTGTTCCTGATAATCCAGGAAATACGTATTAAACTCCCGCACAATATCGTACTCGTTTCCGAACATCAGAAGCCCCGCAGAGGTGGGATGCTTTTTACCGTCAGCGCCAATCCCAACCGCACCCAATTTCATCAGGAAATCCTCATCCTCCAAGGCTTCCCAGACGTGGCCAGGGCGGGACAGGCGCATTCTTTGCCGGTAGCTGCGGATGCTTTCACTGTTGAAAACGGTCATATCCATTTCGTTCAGCACCAGCATATCCTGAGTCTTCACGGAAGCATCCCGCACCATAGCCTGGTATTCTTCCTTGGTGCAGCGGTAATCTCCCTCGCCGTTCCGGCGATAGGTGCATAACGGATTTCCGTCTACATAGACAGGTCGGTATGAACGCTCAGCACGAGGGACGTTAATGACTACGATATGGTTACCATCCACATCTTGAACAAAAACATCTTTGGAAGAAAGCACATTTACGCTGGTCTTGTTTGGGTTGTTGGCAATGTTCCAGAATTCTTTTATGAGCTTGTCCGGGTCAGGCAAGTCGATTGCATGAAAGGATTTATCCGGCATTTCTTCCACGCCCAGCAAAATGATTCCACCGTAGGTATTTGCAAAGGCAGAATATGTCTCCCAAATGCTCCTGGGTAGACCTCCCAGTGCTTTCTTCGCCTCAATACGGTTGTTCTCCCGGTACTGCTCTAATTTGGAAAAGTCAATCATAGTTCTCCCCCTTTGGTCTTCCACAGGAATCTGCGCTCTGTCCAAAATCGTTTTTCTAATCAGCTACATCATATCATATAGCAGCATTCGTATGCAATGGATTTTTCAAACATAGCAAATTCGGTCGGCGTCGAAACGAATTTTATTTATGGCCGACAGAGAAGCATTTTTCAAATGCGCAGCCAGAACAAAGTTCTGATCTTGGGGATTGGGGATTTTGCCCCAACAAGCAAATTGCGTCCGGGTAGCACCCGGACACTGCTTGCCAATATAGAATTGATCCATGGAGGTCTGTCAAAAATAAGTTTCCCTTTTGCTAGTTGATAATTTCAAATCCAGCATCTAGGACGGAAGTTGTCAACCTGATAGCCCGGTTTTCATAGGTGCAACGGATTTTCCATTTAGGTCATCTTCAATTGCGGTAAATCTCTCCCTTCCGATTTAGAGAGGCTTATAGCTCGTTCGCACGCTACACGGCTAAACTACCTTGAATAGCAAAATTGCATAACTGCGCCCTGAGAAATCATGCAATTGCTTTGGCCGGACTAAGTAGTCCGGCCGCCGGGGTTGAATACCGCGTTGTTGGACATTCAAAATATATCATAAATACGCTGGGCTTGGATTTTGTATAAGCAACCAACAGGTATAGCAAACAACAACGGTCCCAGGTTTACACACCAATGACCGTTGTTACTATAAAACACATCAAGTTATCTACGTTCGTTGATCGGACAATAATTCTCTTACAAATAGATAGTACTCGTTCATTTCCGTATCTTTTGGATTAATAAAATGGGCGTAATTAATTTTTCCTAGTAAATGATTCAAATAGTGTTGCCGCATCTCTCCAGTTTTTAGCAAATGAGAATCTAGCCCGTACTTCCGTATATAGTACACTTCCTGTCGAATTTTCTTTCGATCAGTTTTTGCTATTTGCATATGTGAATTGACAACAATACCCGTTACTTCCTGACGTGCGTTTCGACGTGCTATGCGGGTCTTTTCAGAATTGGCCAAGAAACCTTCTTCAAAAAGCCAATCACTTATTGTTTTGATAAGAGCATGCGGATCAAATGAACCCGAAAAGGTTAGATCATCGGCATAACGAGTATATCGTATATTGTTTTCTTTTGTATATAAAGCAACACGTTCATCGAAGTTTCTTAGCCTAAGGTTGGAAAGATAAGGACTCGTAGGAGCTCCTTGAGGAAGTGAATATTCGAAGCAGCATAGATGAGCTAGAAAGGATGACACGTCTTTCGTATAGCCAACATCGCAAAAAATACCAAATATGCTTTGTATTTTTATGGAAGGGAAAAAATCTTTTATATCCATAGATACGACAACAGACTGTCCTCTATGAAAACGCGCATTCTCCTTTACGCCTTTATTTTTTACAAATGCCTTTGCATAAGGACTAACAGGCATTTTTTCAAGAATATTTGTTAATATCCAATGTTGAGCACTCTTCAAATCCGGTAATGGCTCATCAATCATGCGTTCTCTTCCGTTCGATTTTGGGATACTAAAATGTCTATAAAAATGTTCTGGTGAATATGCCATACGGCAAACATATTCATGTTCAAGTCCGACCAGCATCGAAAAGTGAGCAGGAGATGCAATAATAGGGAGTCCGCACTTATGAAGTTTTCTACAATACGCTATATATTTTTTCGTGTATTCTTCCGATTTATTTTGCGCATTACATTCAGCTACAATAGCCTTTCTGAGAGCTCTCCATTCCATTTCAGTGTCCTTTCTGCTGCGTTTTAACTGTTTATAGACTGCATCACTAAAAAATTCCTCATAGCAGGGCGGAAAGTATCTAAAATACTTTTCGTCCTGCTATGATGAGCGTTTTGATGTAACAACATCAAAACGCGATTTGCATAGATTAGGGCGCTTTACTTCCAGCAAAGCGTCATAATCTATGCAGGGCTTGAAAGCATGTTCAAAAAGGATTGGCGACTCGCCAATCTTGTATTTTTACAAATACGTTCTGATGCAGTCTATAAACAGTTAAACTTTTTTCTTGGGCAAAATAATTTTAGAACTTGCTATAGGATCACGGTGATAACATACCTGTGGAAATATCCACTGAGATGATCCCAGCATTTTATTCGCTTTATAGTATTTACTAAGAATCTCCTTTCCGGATTCTGTTATCCTAATGCCATCCAAAGATGTCTCTATGTTTCCTTCCTTCACCTGTTCCTGTATAAGGTTAAAAATTTGAGATGGTGAAAATCCTCTCTGGCGCAATGGTGCCAAACTTCCTCCAGTAGACACAACCTTAAGCAAAATTAAAGTACTACTTAACATATCGTTCACCTCGGAAATGGTGGAGATTGATTTTTCTTGTTTTTCATCCAAAAAATAGGAAATGTATTATTGGGCGTCCGAATCATTTTTACAAGTCCTTCGGAATGAGCATAACCGAATGTATATTCGCTGCGCACTTTTATGGCTGCTTCTAGGGACTCCATAAGCGGTCGAAAAGAAGCATCCTTACCATCAGTCCTATCTGATATTGCTTTTCTCATTACTACACTAGAAAAAACTTGCACGCCATCCTGCCTAAGGAAATCCATCCCTTGTTGCATCGACACTAAGGCTATTATAAACATGTCACATTTGGAGATTCCATTCTCCAAGAAAAAACTTATGGCAGATGAAGCTGTTTCTCCACTTCCAACAAAGTCATCAACTAAACAGAATAATGAATCCTCTGAAAAATCGTGCGGGTTAAACTGCGCAGGACATTCTAACAGAGTTATATTTTGTGCAGAATATTTCTTTTGGAGATGTACAATATTGCCTTTAATAAAATAGAAGAGAACAACCGAGCTTTTTGCCTTTCCAAAATCCTCAGGAGGGAGCAGAGGGATAAAAACTATCGTTTTTCGAGTATCAGTTCCAATCTTCTTAATGAGCAAATCAAACGAGCGGACGAAGTACCTGATGTATTCGGTCTCTTGTACCCACAGGAACTCCTCGGACAAAGTAAACAACATCTCCTGCTGTTCTTCAGATAGGTTTCGCATTAAATTACAGAATCTATCAAAGTAGCACTCGTCCAAATCTCCATTCTGCGGCCATCCTTTTGACGAAAATAACTTTTGTATCCTACAGAGGGTCGCTATGGAGATATCTTTTTTTGCAGGAGCAGATCTATTTCTCATAACCCATTCTCCAAAGCTCTTCAGTGTAGTTATTATACGTGATGGACTTTCTATTTTCAAGGGTAATTTAATTGTGTATTTTTTAATCGTAAATTCCGGAACTGGCTTACACTATCACTGGCTTGTTCATCCTCTGAGCACTTTGCCTGAATCGGACAAACCGGTCCCTAAGTGAAATTCACTGGATGGAAACCCACACGGAGTATATAGTTGGAAGCACTCAAAACGGCATAAGACTCCGCGTCATTAATAATCCTGTCTGGCTTAAATTTCAAATGAGCATCGTTTTATTTCATTTTGTAATAGGCTGAGGATGGTTGAGTTCACTCGTTTGAATGAATTGCTCACAAGAAAAATCATTATAGCTGAAGGTAATAAACGTAACAGAATCTATCGTTTGAAAATATAACAGTTCACATAGCGATATCCCAAAAGAATCCACGCAGTTCAAAATTTTCTTTTAGAGGGCATATCGGTCTGGAGAATGCTAATTGGGAAATTGCCAAAGTCTCCGAGGGGGGGCGATAAAGGAACCCCATTTTCATATGCAAACAAGCACAAGAGAATATTTTTTCAGAAGCGTGACGGTCAGATGTGCATATTTCTTATATTCTGCTTCTTCTTACCTCCAAACCACCTCTCCGCACCAAACTTCGTCCCCCTCCACCCCATACCGCCACATTCCACTCCATACATATTCCCCCGCCCCCAAGGGTGTCGTGAAATACGACACCCTTCCACTTTTCCCCAAGAAAAATTATCCATTTCCAACTATTTCCCGTATCTCTCTTGACAAATCACCTCTCTTTCTATATAATATATGAACATACGTTCTATTTCTATTAGGACAGCTGCCGGGAGCTCGCCTCAAAAGGCGACGTTTGCCTCCCCAGAATCGGTCTGCACCCGGCAAAAATTCAAAGGGTGTCGTGAAATGCGACTCCCTTTGCCACAAGGAGGGATTTCCAATTGCCGGTGATTCGGGCAACCAAGGATAAGGATTTTACCGTCATGAGCATCCACCATCTCCGGGATACCCGGCTTTCTCTCAAGGCCATTGGGCTATTTTCCATTGTTCTCAGTCTCCCGCCGGAGTGGAAGTTCTCCGTTGCCGGACTGGCTGCCATTACAAAGGATGGAATCACCTCCGTTCGAGGGGCGCTGAATGAACTGGAACAGAACGGCTATCTGACCCGGAAGCGGCTTCGTTCTCAAGAAGGGCGGTTGGAGGACAGCGAGTATACCTTCTTTGAGCTGCCGGAAGCGGGTTCACCGAATCCGGAAAAACCGGAGCAGGAAAAGCCTGATCTGGAGGCGCCTGCGTTGGAAAATCCTATATTGGGTTTGCTCAGGGAATATAATATAGAAAGAAGTAATATAGATTAAAAGAAATAAAGATTGAATAAAATACGAAAGAATAAAGGGGAGCTTCCGAGCAAACCGGCTCCCTCCAGACACACTGTGACCGATACATCACACCCCCTATTTTCCTGTACATGACAACTGAATATCGCAAACAGATTCTATCGCAGCCTGAGCGGCCCCGGTGATACCCTCAGGTTTCTGCTTAGCGCACAGGCGCATAAAGAGCTTTCATCCCGGGAAAACTAGGAAATGCACAGGGGGCTTACTATGGCAGAAAACAATGAAAACCATCCGAAACCAAACGAACAGACCATCCAGACCACGATTCAGCAGCTGTGGCTGACCTATTATAACGACACGCTCTACGCCAAGGGCCTGATTACGGAGGATCAGCGGAACCGTATGCGGATCAAAATCAAAAATCGGGCCACTTCCATGGAACGGTAGCTTGAAACCAAACGGGCGGCAATCCGGCGACGGGTTGCCGCTTTTTCCAGTCAATTTTGGGTTGTAATATTTCGCAATGTATGCTATCATAATTATAGAACATGATACAACGAACTTTAGAGGTACACCATGGATATACACAACATACGGCAGCTTCTCCGCACCAAGACCATTTATGACCTTCCTCTGCGGGTCACCTTCTATGCCCGTGTTTCTTCCGAATCCGATGAGCAGCTGAATTCCCTGGGCAATCAGATTGGCTATTACGAGGACTTCATCAGGAAAAATCCCGCCTGGACCTTTGTCCCGGGCTATATTGACGAGGGTATATCCGGCGCTTCCACCAGGCATCGGGAGGATTTTAACCGCATGGTAGAGGATGCCGCTGCTGGAAAATTTGACTTTGTGATTACAAAGGAAATCTCTCGCTTCGCCCGAAACACCCTGGATTCCATTCAGTTCACCCGCCAGCTGCTGTCCAGCGGGGTTGGCGTATTCTTCCAGAACGACAACATCAACACCCTGGACGAGGACGCCGAGCTGCGCCTTTCCATCATGTCCTCCATCGCCCAGGACGAGCTGCGGAAACTCAGCTCCCGTGTCAAATTCGGCCACCAGCAGGCCATCAAGCAGAGTGTCGTCCTGGGCAACTCCCGAATTTTTGGTTACACCAAAGACGATGGCCGCCTTGTCATCGATGAAACTCAGGCCCCCATGGTGCGGGAGCTTTTCACCCTCTATGCAACTGGAGCTTACTCCATGAAGCAGATCGAAAACCTGTTCTGGGAGAAAGGCTACCGGAACCTGAACGGCAAGAAAATTGCCCACACCACCATGTCCAATATGATTTCCAATCCCAAATACAAGGGCTACTACGTCGGCAACAAGGTCAAGGTGGTGGATATGTTCACCAAAAAGCAGAAATTCCTCCCACCGGAGGAATGGGTCATGTTCAAGGATGAAACCGGCCAGATCGTCCCCGCCATCGTCTCCGAGGAGCTGTGGGAAAAGGCCAATGCGGTTTTGCTGCGCAGAAGCGAGGATGTAAAAAACCGGCAGGGCATCTGCAATCACGCCAATCTGCTCACCGGCAAGCTCTTTTGCACCCACTGCGGCACCGCCTACTACCGCCGGGAATCCAAGGACAAGCTGGGCAACCAAAACAGCAAATGGGTCTGCTCCAACAAAATCAAGTCCGGCGCGGATGCCTGCGATTCCTTCTCCATTTACGAAAAGGAGCTGGTTCCTCTGCTCTTTGAGGTGTTCCGGGATGCGCCGGCTGCGCCGAGACCAGCTATGCCCGTCTCGTCACCCAGCTGTTCGGTG
>ENA-OPCC01001106-OPCC01001106.1-human-gut-metagenome-genome-assembly--contig:-NODE-1106-length-12330-cov-3.883992_pt1 | contig 12330 bp, 11 predicted proteins | sample MGYA00241558_ERZ501467 | MGnify/ENA primary metagenome ERZ501467 (study PRJEB25962, sample SAMEA2042620) | human gut metagenome | biome: human gut; feature: human-associated habitat; material: faeces...
GCCGTCACCCGCGGTGCATTTGACGGCAGTCTGGATGCTGCCGTCACCCGCGGTGCATTTGCCAAGATGCTGGTCTCCTTTTCGGCCTACCGCGAAAGCGCCAGCCAGCAGGGTAATCTGGGCACACTGTATAAGGATGTGCCCGGCAGCTCTCAGTGGGCACCCTATGTGCGCATTGCGGTGCAGCAGGGCTGGATGAACGGCTATACCGATGGTACATTCCGCCCGGATAATGTGGTCACGCTGGAAGAAGCCTGCACCGCAGCGCTCAAGCTGCTGGGCTATAAAATGACCGACCTCAACGGCGTGTTCCCGACGGCACAGCTGAACAAGGCGCAGGAACTGGGCCTGCGCAACCAGCTGAACCGCAGCCAGAGCGAGGCCATGAACTATGAGGACTGTGCTCTGCTGCTGTATAATACCCTCACCGCCAACACCGCTTCCGGCAGCGCTTACGGTACCAGTCTGGGCTTTACCGTCTCCAATGGCCAGGTGGACACCTCTACCGTGATGCTCAAGAGTCTGAAGGGCCCCTTTGTGGCAGCGGAAGGCACCCAGCTGCCTTTTACGCCGTTGAGCGTGTACCGCAACGATAAGGTCTCGGCTTCGGCAGAGTTGAACCGTTACGATGTGTATTATTACAGCGAGAGTCTGCAGACGGTATGGATCTATACTCGCCGTGCTGCGGGCCGCATCACTGCGGTTTCGCCCAGTGCAAGCGCTCCCACGGCGGTTACTGTGGCGGGCACCAGCTATAAGCTGGGCAGCACAGCAGTGGCTTCCAAGGTGTCCAGCCTGAACGGCGGCGGCGTGGGCGAAGTGGTCACTCTGCTGCTGGGCATGAACAATGAGGCGGCGGATGTTATTACCGGCGCAGAGGCCGACGAGGTATTCTACGGCGTGGTGCAGGGCGCAGCCCGCAGCCTTGTGGAAGATAACGGCGCGGATGTGCTGCAGCGCGTGGCTGTCATGTGCACCGATGGTGTTCAGCGCACTGTGAATGTGGACAAAAGCCTGAACTACCCCAAGGGCTGGCTGGTAGAGATCCGCGTAACGCCGGAAGGCGAGTCCGTGAGCGGCATCGAGAACAAGGTCGTTACCGGCAAGGTCAATGCAGATGCAACGGCACTGGGCAGCTATGCCCTTGCCGACGATGTACAGATTCTGGATACAACTGCGGAGGGTGTGGCTGGGACGGTTCGTCCCAGCCGCCTAGCGGGGACAGACCTGAATCTTCTGAACGTCCGCTACTATACGCTGAATGAGAAGGGCGAGATCGACCGCCTGATCCTGAATGATGTCACCGGCGACCTGTGGACCTACGGCGTGCTGGATGATATCAAGAATGTGGCAGTCAACTACTCGGAACTGCAGACGCTGGCCAAGATCATTTCCACCGGCAAGAGCGACAGCACGGATACGCAGGATAAGATCGTGGACGACCTGAAGGATGTTCTGGTGCCCACCACCAGCGAAGTGCTGTGGGGTGTGATCAACGGCGACATCCTCTCCACTCTGTGGCAGAAGATCACAGCCAACACGGATAGCCTGCTCAGCCTTGGTCTGCGGCAGGTGGGCAGCCTTGTAGGCGAACCGTATGCATCCATCTTCCGCTATATTGGCGGCGGTGCTACCTATGTGTGCTATGTCAATGGTTCGCAGGTAGCTTTCACCACCAACGTCAAATATCCGGTGCTGGTAGGCGGTGTTGCAGCCCGCAGAGAGACGACCGGCAGCGTGCGGACGATGGTCCAGCTCATGCCCATGAAGATCGATCAGGTGGGTGCAGCGTCGGTCATGAGCAACGGCACCCGCTTTGAGATGGCGGACGACGCACAGGTGTATCTGTGGTACAAGGGTCAGTACTACGCCACCAAGCTGACCGAGGTCAACTCGGAGGGCTACTACCTGACCGGCTGGTACGATAACTTTGGCTGTGCTGCGGGCAAGCGCGTGCGTGTGATCGTGGCCGTCAAAAGGGACTGATGGATTATTACAGCGTCCCGCGCCGCATTCTGCGCGGGGCAAGGCAGTTGGTGTACCCACGCCGCTGCCCGTTTTGTGATCGGGTGCTGGGCAGTGTGCCCATCTGCCCGGATTGTGCCGCAGAGCTGGAAGAGCTGCGCCGGAAGCCAGGAATGCGGCTGGACGCTTCTCAGCATTATTTAGGAGAACTGACCGGCGCAGCAGCACCGTTTCGGTATGAGGGCTGTGTGCGGCGCGGCATCCTGCATACCAAATACCATGCTGCACCGTGGACGGCGGTGGAGCTGGGCCTCTGGCTGGCAAAGCTGGCCTTTGGCAGCGAGATGCATATGGCCGGGGCAGAACCGGTGCCGGAGCTTGTGGAAGGCATGTCCCTTGGGTACGACTGCATCGTTCCCGTACCGGCATCCGGCAGAGCGCGCGGCTATAATGTGCCGCAGCTCATGGCGGTGCCGCTGGCCCGCGCACTGGGGATACCGCTGTACCCGAAAGCACTGGGCCGCACTCGTGCAAAGCGGCATCAGGCGGGCCTGCCCTTTGAGCAGCGCCTTGCCAATGTGGCGGGTGCCTTCCGGGTGACGGACACGGAACTTGTGGAGGGCAGAAAGGTGCTTTTGGTAGACGATGTGATCACCACCGGTGCCACGGCAGCAGCCTGCACACAGGCGCTGCTGGCAGCCGGTGCCGAGAGTGTGTTTGCAATTGCACTTGCCACTGTTGAATTTGAAACGTTTCCCGCAAGGAATCAGCCGCTGCAGGAAAACGAGCCGGAGTTTTGAAAATTTATTTGCAAAAAACTGGCAGAAAAAGCTTGACAAAACACCCGGAATCAAGTATACTAATTGAGCTGTGAGTGATAACCGCTTGCAGATATCCGGGTGTAGCGCAGTTTTGGTAGCGCGCTTGAATGGGGTTCAAGAGGCCGTGAGTTCGATTCTCGCCACTCGGACCATAAATCCAACGATTTCACGTTAGAAATCGTTGGATTTTTTTGTTTGTGGACTGACCTCATTTGGTTTTGACCACAATTTTGACCACAATGCCAACGATTTTATCTGGTCTAATTAGTGCCGTTCCGTCCAATTTTCAGGCCGAAAACGCCTCGCTGAACAACTGGATCGCACTCTGCCGAATGGATTCCTGAACATGGAGATAATGCTCAGTCATCTCGGTATCGGCATGGCCTACGATGCTCTGGATGGTCTGGATGTCCACGCCCAACGCCTGCATCTGCGACACATAGGTGTGGCGGCAGCTGTGCGGTGTGAGCAAGCGGACATCGCCCGCTTCTTCCAGAGATTTGCGGAACACATCCCGGAAATGGGTGGGGTTGCAGGGCAAGCCGGTCTTGGGGCTTTCCCAGATGAACTGGTCGGTGGTATCCCGCAGCTTGATGGCACACGGGCGGACATTCAGCGGCACCGGAATATCCCGGATACTGTCTTTGGATTTCGGACTGCCGATGCTGACCGTACCTTTTACGACCTTTACGATGCAAGAGCTTGTCATTTCAATATGGACACCGGCTGCGTGGAGCTGCTGCTCCGGGATGGGAGAATGATCTCCATTGACTGCACTGGGGTCGAGGATGGATTGGACGTGACCATGGCGCAGAGAACGGAACTGGACTACCTCATTTTCAACAAATGTTTCCAAATTGTTAAGACGCAAAAAATAAGTAGCGGGGCTCTGCTCATGTAATGGGGCCACCGTTTGCTCCGAACGAAGTTCCTGCCCCTGTTTGTGCAGCGGCGTTGACTGGAAAGCCGGTATCACGTTCGGGCGGCTCATGAAATTTTCAAGGTGCAATCTTCCCCGGAAAAGAAAAATACCGCCCAAGCAGCGCAGCGATGATTTTGTCGGGTGAATCGGCGGCAAAATGAATCGGGTGTGTTGTGGGGCGGTTGATCTTTCTGGGATAATCCACGGAGAGGCCGTGTTCAAAATGAACACGACCGCATCTTGTGGAGAGATTCAGGTTACTCCACAAAATCAGTGGAATTTACAAGAAAAATACCACGGTATGTAGAATGCGTCAAGAGGATTTTGAAAAATTCGTTATGCAAAATCGAAAAAAGTACGACGCATTCAATCTTTCTGCTACCTTTATAGGCTGCGTTTGCGAATTTCCGCAAGTGAGCATGACCAAAATGATTCTCCGTATCAAGCTGCCACTAACAATGTTAAAAGTCATTGCCAACGCCCTGCAAAAGCGGGTGGGCAGCAATTACCGCTTTGTGCTCAGCTTCAACTCAGCGCTCATCCTTCTGGGCGCACTGGGCATCCTGCCCCCGGCTACCAGCGCCATGCTGCATAACCTTTCCACCCTTGGCATCAGCCTGCGCAGCATGACAGATCTGTTGGAGCAGAAGCCTTCCCTGTAAAAATGACAAATCGTCCCAGCCAAAAGGAGGCTGCTGCACAAATGTTGTGCGACGGCCTCCTTTTAGGTTCAGATAAACCGGCAGAAACCCAGCCAGCAGCCCAGCAGGAAGAAGAGCAGCGCCTTACCCAGCACCGGCAGCCACAGGTGCTTGCACAAGGCTATATCCCACCGGTGGATGTTCTGTTTAGGGCAGGTGCCCACGCAGGCTTCACAGGCGATGCATTCCCCGCTGCGCAGGCTGCTTTCCTCCAGCTTCAGGCACACCGGGCACTGCTGCTTGCAGGCATTGCACCCCGGGATGCAGCCATCGCTCTGCCGGTGCAGCCGCGCAAAGGGCAGCACCGGCAGCAGGGCGAACACCGCTCCCATAGGGCAGAGGAACTGACAAAAGAACCGGGGCTGCACTGCCATGCCCAGCAAGATGAGCACAAACAGCGCAATGCCTACGCCGAAGCCCTCCGGCGGCAGACGCAGAGCCGTCAGGCGGGAAAACACTTCCCACGGGTTTGCGCCGGTCAGCAGCTTTTCCTGCCGGGTCACATACAGCGCCACCAGCCCCGCCAGCAGCAGATATTTGACCTTCTGCCCCCAAAGCACCGCCCGCTCCGGCAGACGGAGTGGCTTTTTGCGGTGGAACAGCTTTTTCTGGATAAGCCCGGACAGTGCCCAGACGGCATCACCCAAGCTGCCAAAGGCGCAGGCGTATCCGCAGAAAAAACGGTCGAACAGCAAAGTGAAGCCGCACAGCCCCAGCAGAGAAAGCGTGAAGCTGTCCGCTGTGAGCACCTCGCCCGCACCGATGTGCAGAAAGATCTGCTTTACCCCGGAAAACCCGGCCACGAACGCGCCCGGCATGGACACAAAGAAGAACAACTGCACCCCGGTGCGCAGCCATATACGGCGCTTTTTGTCCCGCTGACGCTGCTGCGCCACTGTCAAAGGCTTTGCCTGTGTTTTTTCCATCATCCTGCCGCCTTTCCCAGTGCGTCCTCGACTGCACCGATGAGACCTTCTGCCGTGAGGGTAGCGCCGGAAACGGTATCCACCCCGGCAGACTGTACTGACAGCATCTCGTCCAGCAAAGGCAGCGCCTGCTTATAGTAGGGCTTATCCTCGCCGGAGGCATCCAGCACCGCAATATCGGTCATTTTTCCGTTCTGGATGGTCACCGACACCCGGATGACATCGCCAAAACCAAAGGCGCTGCCCTCATAGGTGCCGTCCCGGTAGCCGCTTTGAGTCTGCTCTGCCTGCGCTGCGCTCTGCGCCTGCAAAACGGAAGCGTTGTAGGCTTCCACCTCAGCGATCTCCTGCTTGCGCTGGCTCACCGCTGCTGCCCGGACCAGCGCCACCTGCTGGTATTGCCATAGTACCCCCAGAATCAGCAGCAGGTTCACCGCCCGGAGAAGAAAATTCTTGTATTTCATTCCACTGCTCCTTCCGTTTCAGGTTCGGCTTCGGTCTCTTCCGGCGGCAGTACCGCTTCGGGTGCCGGCAGCACTTCCTCAGAAGATGCCGGTTCCGGTTCAGAGGATGCCGGTGCATCTGCCGGGAAAAGCTGCTGCCATATTTCTTTGAGCCATGCGGGAACGACGCTCTTTTCTTCCGGCTGCACCACCTCCACGGTGGGCGCAGCGACCGGCGTTTCCTCGGATCCTTCTGCTTCAGATGGTGCCGCGGCTTCTGCCGCTTCTTCCGATGCTGCCTGCTCCGGTTCGGCTTCCTCTGCCGGGGCAACCGCCGCCTTTGCCAGTGCCAGCTTGACCGCGTTCAGGATGCCGGTGGAGGAGTAGGTCGCGCCGGAAACGGCATCCACGTTGGGACTCTGCCCTTCCAGAATGGCAGGGATGACTTGTTTTGCCTGAGAGAGATATTCCTCCTCGTCCTCGGCGCTCAGAAGGGTGATATCGGTGATCTTATCCTCTGCCACCGTGACCTGCACCGTGATCTCGCCCTCAAAACCCATGGCCTCGGCGGTGTAGATGCCGTCAAGGTAGGTAGAGGGCGCGGTAAATTCCTCCACCACCAGCGGTGCGGCGGGCTTTGGCTGCGGCGGCAGGGGGTTGTTGACTACCTCGCCGGTCAGGGCGTTCTGCACCGCACCCAGAATGCCCCGGCTGGTATAGGTGGCCTCGGAAACGGCATCCACCTCCCAGCTCTGGGCTTCCACCACGGTGGTCAAAAGCCGCTTGGCGCGCCGCAGAAACTGCTTTGTCTCGTGGGAAGCGTCCAATATCTCGACCTCCGTGATGCTGCCGTTTTCCATGGTGACCTGCACCCGGACGGCACCGCCGTAGCCCCGGGAAGAGCCGACGTAAATTCCATCGGCATAGGGCAGCTTGGGCAGTACTTCTTCCTCCGCTTCGGAGGAAGCGGCTTCTGACGGCTGCTCCACCACAGCCGTCAGTCTTTCCGGCACGGCGGCCAGCACCGGCACGGTGCGGGGCAGGGCAAAAAGCACGGCTGCTGCTGCCGCCACCGCCGGGAGCAGCTGCACCAGCGGCAGCAGCGCATTGCATCGTTTTTTGTTCATTCCATCTTCTCCTGACACGGAAAAGCAAGGCCGCCTGCTTCAAGCGACCTTGCCGTTTTGTACTGTATTTTGCTGGATCAGGCAGCCTTCAGGTTCTGCACAGCATCGGTCAGGTGGGTCACCTGTTCCAGTGCAGCAGCCTTATACAGGGTATCCCGGCTCAGCAGTTCCATGCTTTCGGCGAGCTCAGTCTCCAGATCAGCGTAGCTGGCTGCGGTGTAAGCGGCCTTTGCCTTGCTCTGTGCCGTGGCGACCACAGCCTGCAGGGCGGCGCGGTCTGCATCGCTTGCCAGCTCGTGCTTGGCAAGGTTCTCGGCAGTGGTCTGGAACTTCACCACCGTGTCGGCATAGCCCAGTGCGCGGATAGTGATAGTCCAGTAGCCGGTGCCATCGGTACCCTCCGGCAGCTGGCAGCGGGCGGAATCGCTCAGACCCATCTGGATGCCCATGGACTTGTGCATCCAGTTGTCGGCTGCAAACTTAGTGCCGTAGGAGGCCTTGGCGTGGGTATAGGTGCTGTCATCGCCGTAGTAGGTCCACACCACAGACTGCATCCGGGAGCCCAGCTCGCCGTAATTGCCGTTCAGATCCACACGGATGAACTCGCCAAAGCTGCCTACATCGCTGCCGCTGCGCAGGTTCACGGTAAGACCATCAGCAGCCTTCTGGGCGGCTTCTGCCACGCCGGAACCGGTGCCGGTATGTGCGGCAGAGAAAGTGTAGCCATCGCCGCTCTTGGTTGCGTACTTCAGGCCGTTGGTGTTTTCGTCCACCGTAGCCGTCAGGGTATAGGCGGTCAGTTCCTTTTCAGAGTAGCCACCCACCAGCTGACCGCCGTTTTCCACCACGGTGTACTTGGAGCAGAAATCTGCAAGGTCGCTGGTGGCCACGCGCACCGGCACATACTTGGTGCCCAGCACCTCGTAGTGATCCATCTGCACGGTAGAACCGTCGGCCTTGGTAATGGTGCCCCGGTTCCAGCCCACGGTGGTGCCATCGGCCAGATAGATGGTCTTGCCATCGTCCGACCAGTGGGAAACGGTGTAGCTGCTGCCGTCCTTGGCGTAGATCACAGCAGTGCTCTGGAAGCTGCCGCGGTGCAGGCCGTGGTTGACGGTAGCGCGGGAGACTGCATCAAATGCGCCAAGGTCGTGCTCCTCGTGGCTGTCCAGCTGTGCAGAGGCGGCAGCGTTGCCGGCAGCATAGACCTTCTCGTTTGCCCAGTACTCATCCCAAGTCAGGGCAGCATAGAGGTAGGTGTACTTTTCGCCCAGCAGAAAATCGAAAAAGCCGTTCTCCTCCTCGGCGGGGGCTGCTGCAAAGGCGGTAGCGGTCAACAGACTGAACGCCATAGCCGCCGACAGCAGCAGGGAAAGAAATTTCTTCAGTTTCATGAAAAATTCTCCTTTCATCGCAATGGCAGAAAATTGCGGCCATATAGTTAGCTCAGTCTAACATTTCGCTCAAAGAAAAACCTGCGGGGCGAGGCCCCTCAGATGGTTAGACTTGGCTAATTGACGAAACCTAAAATAGCACTCCTGTAGAGCCTTGTCAAGAAAAAGCGGGGATGTTTATGGAGGCTAATTTTTCGGCAGAAGGTGCCGACATCAGGATGAAGTTTGCTGGTTCCGGCCATGGAGCTGGACTGCGGCTGCGGCGGCGGGGCGAACATCAAAACAGAGAAAAGAAAGGCCGCCTGTTTCAAGCGACCTTGCCGTTTTGTACTGTATTTTGCTGGATCAGGCAGTTTTCCGCAGCCTCACAGTGCCACGCTGACCGGCAGGACATACACACCGTCGGCGGCGTAGAAGGTGATCTGAGTAATCGTCTTGCCGATGATGGATGCAAAGTAAGGATCATCGGCATTGAGGCCCAGCTTGGTACCATGCCAGATGTTGGCCACATGACGCAGGCCGTACTCACTGCCATCGGCGGTGGTCAGAACTACGCCGTAGACCTTGTTGGCCTTGTAGTCCAGATCAAAACCGGAGATTTTCATCTCGTAGGTGGCGTGGTGACCGTTGGTATTCAGTTCCACAGTGGTACCCTCTACGGTGGTCTCGGCGGCGCGGACCTTGCCGAACTCCCACTTGCCGCTCAGCAGGTCATACCAGGCGGTAATGTAGCAGGCAGGGGTCTCACTGAGCTTGTAGTAAGCGTAGCTCTCGTTCTCAAACAGGGCATCCACACCGGTATAGGTGGTAGTGGATTCCTCGCCCTTCAGGGTAACGGTGATGTCGCAACTGTCGGCATCGGTGACCTGCTTTGCATTCTTCAGCGCCCACGGGGTCAGTACCTTGACCGGGAAGGAAACACCGGTGATGTCGGTGCCGTCGGCGTTGACATGGTAGGAACCGGCAGCAAGCTTGCCTGCACGGGTCTTGTTTTTGGTGGCGCTGGTAACAGCATCGATCTCAGATGCGTTGTCCACACCGGCAGCTTTGTAGAAATCGGCGTAAGGGATGTTCATCTGGACATAGCTGGAGGACAGGCAGTTCTCCTGCTCCACCTCTTCCGCAGCGAAGGCCGGGACTGCCACAGCGCACACCAGCATAGCAGCAGCAAGTGCACCTGCAAATACTTTTTTCAATCTCATGGTAACACACCTCTATCTCAGTTTTGAAAAAACAGTTAGCTTTACCTAACAATTGGCGCAAAAAAATGCAGGGGCAAAACCCCTCAGATGGTTAGGCAAAACAAATTCACGAAGTAAAAATAGCACTTCCACAGGGCGTTGTTGATGTCATCGGGCCAGTAGAAACCCCAGATGTTGGGGACCGAGGCTACCAGGCAAAAGATGGACGAGAAGATGATGATGGGGATGACGGAGATAAAGCCGTCGCGGATCGCCTTGAGGTACTTGTTGCGGGCGATCGCGTTGAAAAAGGGCTGGCCCTTTTCGATGATGGCGATGAGTTGCTCCATGCAATGCTCCTAAGAGTCGGTGGGTTAGCAACGATGGTAGCTTTTGACTTTCGGTTGCCAAAATGTTGACGTTGCCATTTTGTGACACAAAAAAAGAAGCGAACCGGTGGTTCCTGTGCCTGCGAACCGTCGATTCCTTACGCGTAAACGTTTGAGCCGCCCGGTGGCTCTGTGTTTGCACAATGGCAACGTTAACATTTGGTCGACAAAAGCCGTTTGGGGAAGCAAAAATGTCGGTGAACGGTAGGTTTTGGGTGGTGAGCGTATGGTGGGGGAGGCGTTGGATATACTTGAAGGCGGTAAAAATGACTGCGCAAGGTGCCATCAATGGCATCGTTGACATAGAAAGATCGACCTATGGCCGCTGTTAAAAAATCGGTATCCGTTAAGGATGTGGCGCGTCTCGCGGGCGTCTCGGAGCAGACGGTCTCGCGCACCGTGCACGATTCGCCCAGCGTGCGCCCCGAGACCAAGGAACGCGTGCGTGCCGCCATGCGCGAGCTGGGGTATCGCCCCAATTTTGCCGGTCGATCGCTGCGCCGCGGTAAGTTTAAGACCGTCGGCGTCGCCATGTTCAACATTACCGGCACCGGCAACCTCGACCGTATGGAGGGCTTTGCCGCCGCGGCCGACAAACACGGCTATGCCATCACCCTCACTAAAGTAGACGGGCATCCGTATACCCTCGAGAGCGCATCGTCACGCATGAGCGCACTGCCAGTGGACGGTATGGTTGTGATCATGAATCGCATGCCGGCGGACTTTGGCACCTTTGAGCCGCTGCCCGGCATGCAGACGGTGCTCGTTACGATGCTGGAGCACCCGCTCTGTTCAACGGTCGATAACGACCAGTTCGATTGCTCGCGCCAGGTGGTCGAGTATTTGCTGGGGAGGGGGCACAAGACTGTGCACTTTATCTCATGCCCCGAGCGCTCGCTTTCGGGCATGCGGCGCGAGGAAGGCTGGCGCGAGACATTGCGCGCGCATGGCATTGAGCCCCCGCAGCTCGTGCGCGGCGACTGGACGGCACAGAGCGGGTATGCCGCAGGCCAGGCTCTGGCGGATGATCCGACCTGCACGGCCATTTATGCCTCCAACGATGCCATGGCATATGGCTGTATCCGTGGGCTCGAGTCGCGCGGGAAGTGCGTGCCCCAGGACGTGAGCGTGGCGGGTGTTGACGATAGTCTGGGCGATATCGTGCCCGACCGTCGCCTGACCACGGTGCGCTTTGACAACAAGCGCGTCGGCATGTGGGCGGTCGACAAGATTGCCGGCGCCGATGGGGGTGCGTCTGGCGTGGAGCACATGCTGATCCCCGGCGTGCTCGTCGAGGGCGATACGGTGCGCGATTGGCGCTAGGGCACGGGCCTGTTTGGGTTTCCGCTAATTGTGTTCGATATTGTTCAGATTGGTTTAAAAACCGTTCACGGGCGAAAACTGACCGTTCATAGCTTGAAATTACGTTTTGCGCTGTTCTTTTTTGTTTGAATGTTAATGTTTCTGCCATACAGAACGCAGCGCGTATGCCCGGACGCGATGCTCTCCATTGGTTCATATGTGAAAGGAACGCAATATGGCAACCAAAGAAGAAATCTCGATGGTTGGATTCGAGATTGTCGCATACGCAGGTGACGCCCAGACCGATCTGCTTGCAGCGCTCGATGCTGCTCGCGAGGGTGACTTTGAGAAGGCCGAGCAGCTGCACAAGGATGCCAGCGATGCGCTCATCGGTGCCCACGACACGCAGACCAAGCTGCTTTCGCAGGAGGCCGGCGGTGGCGAGATGGAGATGACCTTCATCATGGCTCACGCTCAGGACACCCTCATGACCACTATGATCCTGGAGAAGCAGGCCCGCTTTACCATCGATGCCTACAAGCGCATCGCCGAGCTCGAGGCCAAGCTCGCCTAACGAGCCCTCACAACCAAGTCCCCTTCCAAAAGCTCTGCCGCTACCCGCGGCAGGGCTTTTCCTGTTCTACTTCAAGTTGCGGTGAAATAGGGATTGAATAGCGGCTTCTACCCACCAAACAGTCCCTATTTCACCGCAACTCATAAGGAAGATTTTTCTGGAACTGGGATTAATAAATGGGGTATGAAAGTAAGCGGTTGGGTTTGGTAAGTTTCTGGATGCATGAACCGCTCGCAGATTTAATATTGAGGGGTTAAAATGAACGAACTTAATAGTGACAAGATTGACAATCCTGAAGATAATACTCAGGAAAATGAAGAGGTTGAGAATTCTTCGATTAAAAAGCGGGTAATTATTGGTGCCGGTATTGTTGCTCTGCTCATTGCTGGTTGTGTCGGTGGTTATGCTGGTTACAATTACAAACAAGCATGTAGTGAACATAATCAGCAGGTTGAAGTTTTGTATTCAAAGGCTAGCGATAGTGTTGCTGCCTTTAAGGCTGATCCTGGGTTACTAACTTTTGAGCAACGTCTAGATACCATTAAAAATGCTCATAATAATAAAGAGATTTTAAATAAAGAAATC
>ENA-OPCC01001118-OPCC01001118.1-human-gut-metagenome-genome-assembly--contig:-NODE-1118-length-12201-cov-8.924584_pt1 | contig 12201 bp, 13 predicted proteins | sample MGYA00241558_ERZ501467 | MGnify/ENA primary metagenome ERZ501467 (study PRJEB25962, sample SAMEA2042620) | human gut metagenome | biome: human gut; feature: human-associated habitat; material: faeces...
TGGGCGTTGCCCACACCCACAACCTTTGAAAAGGTTGACCAAACTTTTATATTCGTGACAGAAGCTTTGCTCTTTTCTGCCTCTGTTACCCGACCGAAAATAAGTTAATCCACACCCCTACATTCAAACAACTTCTCAAAATTTCCACAAAAAAACCGCCTGCAAAGCAGACGGTTATACTTAGAATTATAAATTGGCACCTATTCTTCTGAATCTTTCATAACGGGCATTTGTAAGTTCTTCGTCGGTAAGTGCAAGATTTTTTTCAAAAGTTCTCTGAATCAAGAGTTTTAGACTTTCAAACATAGCGGCATCCTCTGCCCTCGGCTCTCTGATAATACGCTCAATTACATGCAAGTCAAATAAATCCTGCGCAGTAAGTTTGAGTGCCTCTGCGGCCTGCGGAGCTTTGGAACTGTCTTTCCAAAGGATAGACGCACAACCCTCCGGAGAAATTGCGGAATAAACAGAATTTTCCATCATCCATACTTCATCTGCAACAGCAAGTGCAAGCGCACCGCCGCTGCCGCCCTCACCTACAACAATTGTAAGCACGGGTGTTTTTAAAGTCATCATCTCCATAAGGTTTTCGGCAATAGCCTGTCCCTGACCTCTTTCTTCCGCTCCGATTCCCGGGTAAGCACCGCTGGTATCTACAAAGCAAAGAACAGGGCGGTGGAACTTTTCAGCCTGTTTCATAAGTCTTAGAGCTTTTCTGTAGCCCTCCGGATGAGCCTGTCCGAAATTGCGCTCCATACGCTCTTTTGTATTTCTGCCCTTTTCAATTCCGATTACGGTTACAGGCATATCGTGCAACATAGCAAGTCCTGCCACAACTGCCTTATCGTCGGAATATCTCCTGTCGCCGTGCAGTTCAAAAAAGCTGTCGCCAAACATATGATTTATGTAATCAACAGTTGTAATTTTATTGGCATCTCTCGCCGCCATAACTTTATCATAAGCAGACATTATTCCGACACCTCCCCGTATCCGTGCATCTTAAGCAATTTTACAAGTGTAGCTTTCAGGGCGTTTCTGCTTACAACAGCGTCAACAAAACCTTTCTGCATTACAAACTCCGATGTCTGGAAATCCTTTGGGAGTTTCTGACGGAGAGTCTGCTCAATTACTCTCGGGCCTGCAAAAGCTACAAGAGTATCGGGCTCGGCAAGGATAATATCGCCCTCCATAGCAAAAGACGCAGTAACACCGCCTGTTGTAGGGTCGGTAAGAACTGTTATGTATAAAAGTCCGCTGTCGCTGTGGCGCTTAACCGCACCGGAAGTTTTCGCCATCTGCATAAGGGAAAGAATACCCTCCTGCATACGAGCGCCGCCCGATACAGTACAAACTATAACCGGAAGTGCGTTTTCGGTAGCATATTCAAAAGCACGGGTGATTTTTTCACCTGTTACCGTACCCATACTGCCCATCATAAAATCGGAATCCATTGCGCAAAGCACTGCGTCAATACCGCCGATTTTACATTCACCGCACATTACGGATTCTTTTGAACCTGTGGCTCTTGCTTTTTCAAGCTTTTGGTCATAGCCTGGAAAATCGAGAATATTTTTGCTTGCCATATTGGCGTCATGCTCGCAAAAACTGCCGTCATCGGCAAGAAGTGCCACACGCTGTTTTGCATTCATTCTGAAATGATGACCGCACTTTGTGCAGACACGGAAATTTTCTTCCATATCTGTTGTAAGGAGCATAGTGCCGCACTTAGGGCATTTTGTCCACATTTCCTCGGGAACAAACGGTACATTGGTCTGCTCCTCGGGTCTGCTTTCAAGCTCATTTTTCGGTTTTACAAAAGCAAATAAATCCATAGCCTATTACTTCTTTCCGTCCTTATGCTTTTTTTCAAAATCAAGCATAAAGTCAGTAGTATATTCTCCGCTAACAAACTGCTCGTCCGACAAAATCTCAGCAAGCAAGTCACGGTTGATGTCAATTCCGTCAATGGTAAGCTCCGAAAGAGCCATTTTCATCTTTCTTATTGCAAGCTCACGGCTTCGTGCCTGAACAATCAGCTTGCCGATCATCGAATCATAGTAAGGCGGAATAAAATAATCCTGAAATATAGCTGTATCAAAGCGCACAAACGAACCGCCCGGTATATGCAAACGCTTAATTCTTCCGCAGCTCGGTCTGAAACCGTGCTCCGGGTCTTCTGCATTAATACGGCACTCAATAACATTTCCGTGTGTAAAAATGCTGTCCTGGGTTCTTGTAAGTTTTCCGCCTGCCGCAATTCTTATCTGCCACTGTACAATATCAAGACCTGTTACCATCTCGGTAACACCGTGTTCAACCTGAAGACGGGTATTCATCTCCATAAAGTAGAAATTATTATTCATATCAAGCAAAAACTCAACAGTACCTGCATTGACATAATTTACAGCCTTTGCAGCCTTTACAGCCGCTTTCATCATTTCCTTACGGGTTCTGTCATCAAGCGCAGGACTTGGGCTTTCCTCAATCATCTTCTGATTTTTACGCTGGACTGAACATTCTCTTTCACCCAGACAGATAGTATTACCGTATTTGTCGCTCAAAAGCTGCATCTCTATATGCTTTACGGGGTGAATGAACTTTTCCATATAACATGCGCCGTCACCAAAAGCAGACTGTGCCTCCGAAGACGCCGCCGCAAAAGCCTCGTCAAACTGCTCAATGCAGTCTACTCTGCGGATACCCTTTCCGCCGCCGCCCGAACGAGCCTTTATAAGCAGCGGAAAACCGATTTTTTCGGCTTCTTCCCTTGCTTTTACGGGGTCTTCTATAATATCGCAGCCGGGTGTTACGGGAACACCTGCCGCACGCATTGTTTTTCTTGCATTGTCCTTATCGCCAAGTAATTTTATCATCTCTGATGTAGGGCCGATAAAGTTTATGTTACATTGCTCACAAAGAGAAACGAATTTTGCATTCTCCGAGAGCAAACCATAGCCGGGGTGAATGGCTTGTGCGCCGCTTTCAATGGCAACGGTAAGTATAGCAGGCATATTAAGATAGCTGTCGGCAACTCTGCTCCCGCCAACACAATAGCTTTCGTCAGCGAGTTGAACATGCATTGCGTTTTTGTCCGCCTCAGAATATATTGCAACTGTACTGATACCCATTTCTCGGCAAGCACGAATAATTCTTACTGCAATTTCTCCTCGGTTGGCTATAAGTATTTTTGAAAACATTTTATCACTTCCAAAAGAAAATTTGCAATAAGTTACTTATTATTCGGAATAAGAGCAAAAGAAAGCTCGGCACTTACGCAAAGCTTGCCGTCAACATAGCCTTTTGCATCAATAAAATAGAACACACCCTTGCTCTTTGTAAGAGTACATACACTTTCGAGTGTATCGCCGGGTTTTACCTGATTTTTAAACTTTACATTGTTCATTTTTGTAAAGAAAGGTGTGCATCCCTCAACCTTGCCCGCAAGCAGGCAGCAAGCCGACTGTCCCATCATTTCACAGAGAATAACACCCGGAACAACAGGATTGCCCGGAAAATGTCCCTGTAAAAAGAACTCGTCGCCCTTGATTGTGTATCTTCCCTTCGAGGTAACATCGTCGATTTTTTCTGCCTCTTCAACAAGCAGCATATTGTCACGATGCGGTAATATCTTTTTGATTTCTTCCTGATTCATTGTAACTCCTTATTTAACTCTGAACAGAGGCTGACCGTACTCAACAAGGTCGCCGTCCTTAACAAGAACTTCTGTAACCTCGCCGTCAAGCTCTGACTGGATTTCATTCATACACTTCATAGCTTCAACTATGCAGATTGTGTCACCCTTTGAAATTTTCTGTCCCACAGAAACATAAGGATTGCTGTCAGGTGACGGAGCGGCATAAAATACGCCGACAATAGGAGAATTGATTGTTTTGCCCTCGGCCGCTTATTTTTGCAAAAGATAACCGTTATATAGGAACCATGGCAGAATCCCTTAAGCTGCCGGAAAGGAGAACTATGGGCGCAAAATTAGGAGCATTTGCCTGCATTACAACGGCAGGAGCGGCAGAAATTGCCTTTTCAAGACGGATAGCCGAACCGTCACCGTTTTTTATTTCAAGTACCGAAAGCGATGAGCCTTCAAGCATTTCGATAAATTCTTTAACATCGTTTTTAGAATACATAAATACAGCCCTCCGAATCAGATTTTCTTAAATACTACGCAAGCGTCATGACCGCCAAAACCGAGGTTTGTAGATGCGGCAACTGTTACATCACGCTTAACTGCCTTGTTCGGTGTGTAGTTAAGGTCAAGTTCTTCGTCCTGCTCATTTAAGTGAATTGTTGGCGGAATCATACCGTCACGGAGAGTAAGAACAGAAACAATAGCTTCGATTGCGCCTGTTGCGCCGAGCATATGACCTGTCATTGACTTTGTTGAACTGATATTTGCATCGTAAGCCTTTTCGCCGAGAGCCGACTTGAACGCCATTGTTTCGGTAAGGTCGTTTAAGTGGGTTGAAGTACCGTGAGCATTGATATAAAGCTGATCGTCATCGGTTGTGCCAGCCTCTGCCATAGCAATTTTGATTGCTCTTGCAAGTCCTGCACCCTCAGGGTCGGGAGCTGTAACATGGTGAGCGTCACAAGTATTGCCGTAACCTGCAAATTCAGCATAAATCTTAGCGCCTCTTGCCTTTGCGTGCTCATATTCTTCAAGTACGAGCATACCTGCGCCCTCGCCCATTACGAAACCGTCACGGTTTTTATCAAACGGGCGTGATGCTGTTTCGGGATCTTCATTTGTGGAAAGAGCCTTCATATTCTGGAAGCCTGCGATTGTAAGAGGAGCGATAACCGCCTCTGTGCCGCCTGCAATGATTGCGTCTGCATAACCGTCCTTAATTGCGTGGAAAGCCTCGCCGATTGAGTGTGTACCTGTTGCACAAGCGCTCATAACCGAAAGTGAAACGCCCTTTGCTTTAAAGCGGATAGCTACATTACCTGTGGCAATATTACCGATCATCATCGGAATAAAGAAAGGAGATACCTTTCTCGGGCCGCCCTCGTTGAGTGCAGTTACATTGTTTACAAATGAGTGAAGTCCGCCGATACCTGCGCCGATATACACACCGAAACGCTCCTCGTTAATATTACCGAGGATTCCGCTGTCGTCTACAGCCTGCTGTGCTGCCGCAATAGCGTACTGACAGTAAATATCGAGCTTTCTTAACTCTCTTTTTTCAATATATTTTTCCGGCTCAAAGTTCTTTACAGTACCTGCAAGGTGAACCTTGAGGTCAGAAGTATCAAATGATGTGATTTTTTCAACACCGTTTACACCTGCGAGCATATTTGCCCACATTGTATCTATATCGTTACCTACAGGGGTGATTGCACCCATACCTGTTACTACTACTCTTCTCATTAAAGCACCTCCGATTACATTGCAAGTCCGCCGTCAACCTTGATAACCTCGCCTGTTACATAGGCGGCGTCATCAGAGCAGAGGAACGCAACTACATTTGCAACATCTTCAGGTGTACCGATACGCTTTGCAGGAATCTGTGCTTTCATAGCGTCTTTTACCTTGTCTGAAAGTGCGTTTGTCATATCTGTGCCGATGTAACCCGGAGCAACGGCATTAACAGTAACGCCTCTGCCCGCAAGCTCTTTGGCAACAGACTTTGTCATACCGATAATGCCTGCCTTAGATGCCGAATAGTTAGCCTGACCCGCATTACCCATAATACCTACAACAGAAGATGTGCTTACAATTCTGCCGTAGCGTTTTTTCATAAAGTGCTTGTAGGTATGCTTAATCATATTGAATGTACCCTTGAGGTTTACGCCGATTACTGCGTCAAAGTCTTTTTCGTCCATATTGAGAACGAGCTTGTCACGGGTGATACCTGCGTTATTTACAAGAATATCAATTCCGCCGAAGTTCTCGATTACCTTGTCAACAACCTCTTTTGATGCGTTAAAATCGGAAACATCGCAGAAATACTGCTCAACCTTTGTGTTGTACTCTGCAAGAGCCTCTTTTGCGGCAATGCCCTCGCTCTCATCGCCAACATAAAGAATAGCAATGTTTGCGCCCTGACTTGCAAGTTTTTTAGCTATTGCAAGACCGATACCTCTTGAACCGCCTGTAATAACGGCTGTCTTGTTTTCAAATTTCATAATATCCTCCAAAATCAAAGGTCAAGTGCTTCAAAATCAGCGGGTGTTTCCACCTTGAAAGCCTTAACGCTGTTGTCAATTCTCTTGATAAGTCCTGTTAAAGTCTTGCCGACACCGATTTCAATAAATGTGTCAACACCGTCTTTAATCATATTTTCAACAATTGTCTGCCATCTTACGGGATTTTCTACCTGTGCTCTTACAAGTTCCTTGTAGTCACCCTCGTACGGCTTTGCTGTATAGTCTGAATAAATTGTTACTTTAGGCTGTGCAAACTCAATGTCCTGCATATACTCCGCAAGACCCTTTGCCGCATCTGCCATAAACGGTGAATGGAAAGCACCGCTTACCGCAAGCAATTTTGCTCTGCCGCCGGCAGCCTTTACAGCCTCGCAGAAAGGCTCTGCATTTTCGTTTGTTGTAGCAACAACTGTCTGTGCAGGCGAGTTATAGTTTACAGGATATGTCTTGTCAAAGCCCTTGCAAACTTCTTCAACTTTTTCGGGAGTAATTTTCATTACGGCAGCCATCGCACCCGGATTTTCGGTCGCCGCCTTATCCATAAGCTCGCCTCTCTTGCAAACAAGTTTAAAAGCTTCTTCGTCCGAAAGAATACCCGAAAAGGCAAGAGCCGCAATTTCGCCGAGTGAAAAGCCTGCAACGCAGTCAGCCTTAACACCCTTTTCTTCAAGGAATCTCGCAGCAGCAAGGTCTGCCGTAAATACACAAGGCTGTGTGTTTACTGTTTTGCAGAGTTCTTCTGTTGTACCCTCAAAGCACTGTGCAGATGTACCTTTGCGGATACCGTCTGCCATATCATATACGCTCTTTGCGGCAGGAGAATTATTGTAAAGTTCCTTGCCCATTCCGCTGTACTGTGCGCCCTGGCCTGAAAAAACAAATGCTATTTTACCCATTTTGTAGCTCCATTCAATACTTCTTCAGCCTGAGCAAACATTTCTGTAATGATTTCTCTTGCAGGCTGTTCTTTTTTTACCATTGCGGCAACCTGACCTGCAAGAACCGTACCGTGCGAAACATCGCCCTCTCTTACAGCAAGTCTTAATCTGCCGACACCCATCTTTTCAAGTTCTTCGTCACTTACTTCTGATGAGTTGTATTCTGCCTTTGTATATTCACGGGTAAAGGAATTACGGATAGCACGAACAGGATGACCGAGTCTTTTACCTGTTACAACTGTATCAATATCCTTTGCCTTTATGATTTTGTCCTTGTACTCCTGTGCGATTGTACATTCTGTGGCAACCAAAAATCTTGTACCTACTTGTACACCTACAGCGCCGAGCATAAATGCCGCAGCAATCTGTCTGCCGTCTGCAATACCGCCTGCTGCAATTACAGGAATGTTTACAGCGTCAACTACCTGCGGAACAAGAGCCATTGTGGTAAGGTCGCCTACATGGCCGCCTGACTCGCCGCCCTCTGCAATAACTGCGAATGCACCTAACTTTTCCATCTTTCTTGCAAGAGCAACGCTCGGAACTACAGGGATAACTTTAATACCTGCATCAAGCCACCTCTGCATATACTTACCGGGGTTACCTGCGCCTGTTGTAATAACCTTTATGCCCTCTTCGATAACAACCTGAACCGCCTCTTCGACAAACGGACTCATAAGCATAATATTTACACCGAAAGGCTTGTCTGTAAGTTCTTTACACTTTTTAATTTCGGCACGGAGCTGTTCTCCGTTTGAATTCATTGCGGCAATAAGGCCGAGACCGCCTGCGTTTGAAACACCGGCTGCAAGATAAGCGTCTGCTACCCAAGCCATACCGCCCTGAAAAATAGGAAATTCAAGACCGAGTGATTTATCAATAACGGTAGAAATCATATGTACATTCTCCTTTTTTGTGTTTCTGCGTCTGCTTTGTGTTTTTGAGCATAACGCAAAACAACATTTGTTCATAATTGCAGTTTTACACTATTGTTTAAATACTACCGCAAATTACATAAATTGTCAATACACATAATGCAAAATAGTGTAGTTTACATCAACAAGCAATTTTAATCTTTTCTATTTTTATTGGCAATCCACATAGTTTATTAATAACTTTTAAAAATCTTTAACTGCAATAGTCCTCCACTGCTCTTCTAAGCGCTTCCTTCCCTGTAATTTCAACACCTTTTTCAAGTTGCATTACATCGCTTTTCGGCAAATTTGAGGACATAGTTCCCGTTTTCAGGTAAATATTACCGCTTTCTTTATAATAAACATTCAGATAGCCGTCCTCTATTTTCAGGATAAAAACATCTTCCTCACACTTATTCTCGGTATTGCTCTGCTGTACGGTTTGAGCCGACGCATCTGTACCTGCGGTAAATAAATTTCCCGTTACCGCACAAGCTATTAATATGATTCCTGTTGCACAAATAAGCTTTTTCACATCAAAAACTCCCTGTAATTTGCTAAATTCAATACTTTCTCGGCAATAAATTCAGCTTTATTTTTAACTGTTTTAACTATATATTTCCGCTTATTTGTATTATTATACATATATTACATTATATTATATAAAATTTTTCTTTGTAAAAGGCTTATTTTTTAAGAAAAATTTGGCTTTATATATTTATTTTTTTATTCTCAAGTGGTATAATAATCATTAACTGATATTTTTTGTTTTTGGATAAAATTTAAGAGATTAACTTTGTTTTTGTCAAAGAAGGAGAAATTATGCGTAACAAGCGTGAAACAGACATCAGTCAATATAAAGATATTCAGCCGGAGATTAACCCTGCCGTTCGCAAGGTAAATCCGATAAAAAGATTTTTCAAGGCGCTCGGTAAATTTATTTTTACGATTTTCTCGGTATGCGTTGTTGCGGGTCTTATCGCAGTTATTTCGCTCGGAATTTACATTGCGAGCCTTGCGTCCGAACCGACAGGCATTGACCTCAGAGCAAAATCGCTTAACCAGACAAGTTTTATTATGGTACAAAATTCAGACGGCAAGTTTGAACAGTATCAAACTCTTTACAGCACAGAAAACAGAATTTGGGTTGACAACCAAAAGATTCCGCAGGCTATGAAAGACGCCGTTGTTGCCATTGAGGACAAGCGTTTCTTCGACCACCACGGAGTTGACTGGACAAGAACCCTCTCTGCCGTAGTAAGTCTTGCCTCGGGCACAGATTCTTACGGCGGTTCTACAATTACTCAACAGCTTATCAAGAATATAACAGACGACAACGAAGTTTCTCTCACAAGAAAAATGCGTGAAATCTGCAAAGCGCTCAAGCTTGAGAACGAATATACAAAGGACGAAATTCTTGAGGCTTACCTCAATGTTGTAAACTTCGGCAACAACTGTCAGGGCGTTGAGTCGGCAGCACAGCTTTATTTTGACAAGAGTATTGAAAACTGCTCTATCGCAGAATGTGCGGCTATCGCAGGCATTACTCAAAACCCCTCAAAATGGAATCCTCTTTCTTATCCGGAAAACAATAAAATCAGACGAGAAATCATCATAAACGAAATGTATGACCAGGGCAAAATCACCGAGGACGAATATGATGCCGCTATGAAAGAGTCTGCAAATATGACTTTTGTAGGCTACACAAGCGATCGTGACGATGAAGACGACAACGACGACGGTTACATTCAGAACTGGTACATCGACGAGCTTTTCTATGACGCTCAAAAGGACCTTGCACAATACTACAACATCAGTGAAGACGCTGCTTCCGATAAGCTTTACACAGAGGGTCTTAAAATCTACTGCGCTATGGATATAAGAGCACAGGAAATGATGGAAAATGCAGCTCAAAACATTGACAAAAGCAACGACCCCGAATTACAGATAGCTATGACGCTTATGGGGTTTGACGGCAGAGTAATCGCTACCGTAGGCAGCTCAAACAAAAAGACAGAGGCTTTAAGCTGGGACAGAGCGACAATGTCATCTCTCCAGCCGGGTTCTTCTATCAAGCCTGTTGTAGTTTATCCTTATGCAATCGACAACAAGATGCTTTACTTCTCATCTCAAATTGAGGACGCACCTCTTGAAAAGTACGAAACCAACGAATACGGCGAACTTGTATCGGGTCCTAAAAACTGGTACGCAGGTTACAAGGGCACAATGCTTTTGCCTGACGCTATCGAAATTTCTTCAAACGGTACAGCCGCACAGGCTATGAAAATGATTGGCGGTCCAAGCGTGGCTTACGAACAGGTAGTAACAAAAATGGGATTTTCTCACCTTGACGAGCAGGACGCTTACAACTCGGGCGGTCTTTCAATCGGCGGTCTTACAGGCGGTGTTACAGTCCGTGAAATGGCATCAGCTTACAGCTATATGGGCAACGGCGGTCTTTACTACAACCCATATACCTACTACTACATCACAGACTCCGAAGACAATATTATTATCGACAACAGAAACGCTGTTCCAAAGCAGGCTTACTCTCCGACAACAGCCGCTATTATGAACAGACTTCTCCACTACAATGTAACCAATTCAGTCAATACAAACGCAGGTTCGGCAAGAATCAGCGGTTGGGATATTATCGGTAAGACAGGTACAACCGATGCCGACAAGGACTCATGGTTCTGCGGTATGTCACCTTATGCAACTCTTGCAATTTGGACAGGTTTTGACAACCCACACACAATTTCAAATACAACAGTGGCAACCAGCACATTCAACAAGGTTATGAGCTCGTACTTAAGCGGTATGGAGCACAAGGACTTCAAATTCCCGTCTAACCTTATTGAAGCACAGTACAGCCCTTATTCGGGTCTTATTGTATCAACCGAAAATGTTTCAGGCAAATATGTAGGTTATTACACAGAGGACAATATGCCTTCAAACGGCGGTTGGGACGGTTACTACGACTCAAGCGATTCCGATAATTACGATGATTATAATTACGATTCATCATCTAATTATTCAGACAGCTCTTATTCCGGTGACGAAAGTCACTCAGGCGGTGGCGACGGAGATACTTCTTCTGCCGAAAGCCAAGGCGGTGAAGAGCCTAAGCCTGAAGAAAGCGGCGGAGATACCTCATCTGCCGAAAGCCAGGGCGGCGAAGAGCCTAAGCCTGAAGAAAGCGGAGGAAATGTATCTGCTCCGGGAGCTTAAGTCAGTTTATCTTGAAGAACTGTCTGCTTACAGGCAGTTCTTCATTAAATACATAAGGGAGTTATAAATTCCAAACTGAAAGGAAAGGATTTAGAATATGATTTCAGTAGCAATAATGGGCCACGGCGTTGTAGGCTCAGGCGTAGCCGAAATTCTTACAACACACAAACAGAAGCTTTTTGCAAGCATCGGAGAAGAAATTTATGTAAAGCACATTCTTGACCTGCGTGAATTTCCCGACAGCCCTTTGGCCGACAGATTTACAAAGGACTTTAACGACATCTTAAACGACAGAGAAGTAAGAGTTGTTGTTGAGGTTATGGGCGGTCTTAACCCTGCATATGACTTTGTAAAGAAGTGCCTTAAGTCCGGCAAGAGCGTAGTAACATCAAATAAAGAGTTAGTTGCGGCTCACGGTGCAGAGCTTTTACAGATTGCAAAAGACGAAAATGTAAACTTCTTATTTGAGGCATCGGTTGGCGGCGGTATTCCGATTATTCGCCCAATCAGTCAGTGCCTTGTAGCAAATATTGTTGATGAAATTGCAGGTATTTTAAACGGCACAACAAACTTCATCCTCACAAAGATGATTGAGGACGGTATGCAGTTTGACGCTGCCCTCAAACTTGCACAGGATCTCGGCTTTGCCGAAAGAAACCCTGCCGCAGATATTGAAGGTCACGATGCTTGCCGTAAAATCTGTATTCTTGCTTCCCTTGCTTTCGGTAAGCATGTTTATCCGAACTTTGTACATACAGAGGGCATCACCGAGATTACTCTTGAAGATGTAAAATATGCAGAGGCTTACAACTGCGTTATTAAACTTATCGGCAGAGTTAAGCGCCTCGACGACGGCAAGATTGATATAATCGTTGCTCCTATGTTTGTACCAAACAAAAGCCAGCTTGCTAACATTGACTATGAGTTCAACGGCATTATGGTAAGAGGCGACT
>ENA-OPCC01001123-OPCC01001123.1-human-gut-metagenome-genome-assembly--contig:-NODE-1123-length-12175-cov-2.472690_pt1 | contig 12175 bp, 6 predicted proteins | sample MGYA00241558_ERZ501467 | MGnify/ENA primary metagenome ERZ501467 (study PRJEB25962, sample SAMEA2042620) | human gut metagenome | biome: human gut; feature: human-associated habitat; material: faeces...
GACAACCCGGCGAGAGTTACAAACGGACAAAACAAAAAAAGCCTCGAAGCGTTCATTACAAACAACTTCGAGGCTTTCCTCCGAGGTTCCTGGCGGATTCGAACCGCCGTACATGGTTTTGCAGACCACTGACTAAGCCACTCATCCAAGGAACCGAATCAATCAAAAATAAAAGTAATTTTCAATTACCAAGAGGTTCCTGGCGGATTCGAACCGCCGTACACGGTTTTGCAGACCGCTGACTAAGCCACTCATCCAAGGAACCATAATTTCAACACAAAACAACTACTTTCGTTTTGCGAGTGCAAAGAAAGAGAATAATATTGGAATTACCAAACTTTTCCTTTCTTTTTTATTTTTCCCTCCGAATATTATAGAAGTAGAGAAAATGAGCTTACCTTTGCCTATCAAATAGATAAATAACGAAAAAATGACTTATACAGAAACTGTAATACCGGGCGTATGGATCATTGAGCCAAAGGTATTGAAAGATGCGCGCGGATACTTTATGGAAGCTTTTAAGCAAGCGGAATTCGAGGAGCATATAGGAAAAATCCAGTTCGTGCAAGACAACGAATCTTGCTCCTCTAAAGGCGTATTACGAGGATTACACTATCAGCTAGCGCCCTATTCTCAATCTAAATTAGTCAGGGTGATCAAAGGACGGGTATTGGATGTAGCCGTAGATGTACGTGAAGGCTCGCCCACATTCGGCAAATATGTAGCTGTAGAGTTATCGGACGAGAATAAACGCCAGTTATTCATTCCACAGGGATTCGCCCACGGATTCCATGTATTAAGTGACGAGGCTATCTTTACCTATAAAGTAGATAATCCATATACTCCGACGCATGAACGGGGAATCCGCTATGACGATCCCACGGTCCATGTAGATTGGAGCATCACAGATCCGGAATCGATCAACCTATCCGAGAAAGACACCAAGGCTCCATCGCTGAAAGACGCTGAGCTTAATTTCAAATACTAAACACTGTACAGATATGAAAACTTACCTAGTTACCGGTGCCGCCGGTTTTATCGGTGCCAATTTTATCAAACATATGCTGGCGAAATATGACGATATCAAGATCGTTGTCCTAGACTTGCTGACTTACGCAGGTAATTTAGGCACCATCGCCGAGGATATCGATGGAGTACGTTGCGAGTTCGTGAAAGGCGATATTTGCGACCGTGCCTTGGCCAACCAGCTATTCGAGAAATACAACTTCGATTATGTCGTGAACTTCGCCGCTGAAAGTCATGTAGACCGAAGCATCGAAAATCCCCAGCTATTCCTGCAAACCAACATCCTTGGTACACAAAACCTATTGGACGCCGCACGAAAAGCATGGGTTACCGGTAAGGCCGAGACAGGTTATCCGGTATGGCGTGAAGGTGTACGTTTCCATCAAGTCTCTACCGATGAGGTCTATGGAAGCCTAGGCGCCGAAGGTTATTTCCACGAGACCACGCCTTTAGATCCCCGGAGCCCGTACAGCGCCTCCAAGACAAGCGCAGACTTATTCGTAAAGGCTTACCACGAGACGTATAAGATGCCGGTATCTATTACCCGTTGTTCCAACAACTACGGACCTTACCATTTCCCGGAAAAATTGATTCCCTTAATCATAAAGAACATATTGGAAGGTAAATCCCTACCTGTATATGGTGACGGCACAAACGTACGCGACTGGTTATATGTAGAGGATCATTGCAAGGCGATCGACGCCGTAATCCACCACGGGCGTGTGGGAGAGGTTTACAACGTAGGCGGTCATAACGAGAAGCAGAACATCGAGATCGTGAAACTCACGATCCGGACGATCCATCAACTAATGACCGAACAACCGGAATATCGCCAAGTATTAAAGAAAAAAGAGATCGGTGCCGATGGACAAATCTCTATCGACTGGATCAACGACAGTTTGATTACATTCGTGAAAGACCGTCTGGGCCATGATCAACGATATGCCATCGACCCGACGAAGATCACCAACGAATTAGGCTGGACACCAGAGACCTGCTTCGAGGTCGGTATCGTAAAAACCATCCGTTGGTATCTTGAGAACCAAAAATGGGTAGAGGATATCACCGGTGGAGATTACATGAAATATTACGAGCAAATGTATGGATCACGTTGATTCCTCAACGTGACCGTGTGTATGTGGATGAATCTCAGAGAGGCTGTTTCCTAATTCGGGAGCGGCCTCTCTTATTTGTTTCCGGATCGTCTCGCGTATCTCCTCACGCACATTCCTGCGGGTACTATCCAGTTCCGCTTGCTTGGCAGGTTTCAAGAAATCTTTATATTTACATTTCACTATCTTGAACTTGAAATCATCCAGATTCCCTTTTATATCGATACCCAACTTAAACGGTACCGGCGATTTTAAAACCGAGAGATGGTAATCGAATGTCATATCCAAATTATGCGTTCCTCCTACGGCTACTTTATACCGGTCCATCTCCACCAAGAATGGGAATACCTCGATCTTGTTATCATGGATCGCTAAATCTACCGCTATACTATCAATCATATTCCGTTTTTTATTCTTGAACATCAGCGTCTTCGATATCTCGGTAAATGTCTCACCATCCAGCAGCACCATATTCTTTCCGCTCAGGTAGCAAGAGGCATTTACAGACGGCAGCAACACGGACATCGTAGAATCCGCCTTGCAAGTCGCCGTCATCTGGCAATCTACCATGCCTTCGAACGAACGAAGCATAGGGACCAATGTGTCGATATCCGGGAATAAACTGATTAACCGTTCCACTAAAATATCATTTAAGGACAACTCAAATCCCATAGTCGCCTCTTGATCTGTTTTGGTCGTATAAACCATCGTCAGATCTCCGGAACCGATATTCGAGCTCATACATAAATCGCTCAGATTGATACTTTGATCCCGGATTACAACCTCACCTTTCACATCCTCCAACTTCAGATCCTTAAAATCTATTTTTTTAGCATTTGTATGAAGCGTCAGATCCAAGAATTTCGGAACAACAAATAGTTGAGAGATCGAATCCGTAGCGACACTATCCACGGTATTCGCTAATAGATGATCCGTCTCCAGTACGGAGATACTGTCTTCCGAGAAGGCCCCAACCGAATTGGATGCCAATTGATCAGAAAACTGCAAACCTTTACCTATAGCTAGCATCAACTGGTTACAATCGATCAGATCGGATTCCAACTCGAAATTCGCTTTCAGCTTTCCTCCCCGTAGCATGGCCCGCCGGATGTCGCTAAGCTCTCCGCTCAAAGTAAGATCGCTCTTTCCTAAATGCAGGCGGGCACCACTCAACGTCATATTGTTAGTATTGAATTTCACGCTTGTCTCATCAATATACATCGGAATGGGGAATAAGCGGCTAAAGCCCCTCAATTGCTTAAACCTCACTTGTCCCCGAGCCTCCCATTGGCGTAAGACACTGTTTGAGGAAGCGACCGAATCCACTTGCGACCGCTGTCTATTCGCCCTTCGGGTGGTCTGCGTGCGCCTGCGCAAGGTATCACCGGCGGCAATACGGCGTTCACGTTGTTGACGGATCGCTTGCCGATAAGGTAATGCTTCCAAAGAGAACTGGCTTTCCGTCAGAACCATACCCGTCCGTAAAGGGATAAGAATATATTTTAAGGTGTCCACCGAGATCGTAGCTCCCGCCATAGGGATCCGCTTATCTGTAGAAGAAGCCTTGATGCCCCCTTTCAACACGGTCTTACCGGCCACCATCCAGGTAGAATCCGGCAACTTGGTGCGTAAATGATCAAATTCCAACCCTGCGGTCATAGGAATAACAGCCGTTGTATCAATAACCGGCGTCGTATTGGCTACCATCTTCAATCCTCCGATATTCGTACTGATCTCATCCTTATACTTTATATTCAAGGTATCCACCGATAGATTAGCGCTCAACAATCCTTTCGCATTCAGATATTTACTTTCATTTTCCGTAGATCCTACAAACAGATTCGCCCCAGCGATATACATATCCACGCCTAACGGCTTACTAAACGTCTTGAAGCGATCAACCGTCAAATTGCCGGATGATTTGACCTTGGCGAAGCGGCTATTCACGATATCATCCACCTTAAACACCGTAGATAAATCAGCCATCATGGTACCCTCCAGCAGCAGTGTGTCGGGATTCAAGAACTCTTTAGCCAAACGGGTAAAATCGACCTGCCCTTTCATCTCCGCCCGAATCGCGGGATTCCTCCAGATATCCCTAACCTCGCCACTCATGGTCAGCGAGGTATTCAACCCGATCAATGTCAACTCCTCCAAAGAGACATAGGAAGAATCTGGGTAAGCGCCATTCAAATGTAAATCCATGTCCATGCGCAAGGTATCGATCCCCTGTTCAATACCTTTTACATGATAAGAACCATCCTCTATCTTGCAGCATAAGTTCACGGTCGGAACGATACTATCCCCTAATTCTCCACGGATATCCCCTTCCAAAATAATACGTCCCTCAGCAAGTGTTTTATCCCGATCCTTAAAATATTCATCCGGAATAAAATGTAAGAGATCATTCATATCGGAAACCTTCAACCCGAAAGTCATATCGATCCGTGACGGATTATCCTCGGTAGCCGGCACCATAAAGCCATCCGCCGTAAAAGGCAGGTTATTCACCAGCAACTCCGCGTTCCTCAACCCAATCCGGTGAAGTCCGTCAGCCAACAACAAACGTCCCTTGAAGCGTAACGCTAACTTATTCGCCAAAGAATAAGACGGGCTACGGAATACGATCGAGGAAGAACCGGTCTCCACATCCAACTTATTTCCTCGTTGGGTCAAAAGGCCGTCTATATGTAAAAAGAAACCATCGATCGCCGTATATAAATCCTGCTGCCGGTCATCATAGACAAAGTGCCCATTCGTAATATGCACTTGCTGCAAATCTATTTTAGGCAATGGAGATGACGATGATTCATCTACCGAATCCATCTCACTTTGATAAATCTCCCAATTCGCCTTTCCCTCCTCATTCACATAACCATAAAAACGGATACTATCCATAATAACCCGAGGAATCGTCACCTTCCCGCTAAACAGATAATCCGTAGGGTTAAATACGACGATCGCTTTTTTGAAAGACAGCAAAGAATCCGAAGGAATCATCAAATCCTCCTGATGTTCTATAGAATCCTCAGCCTGATGTGAGATCAAACGCCCATTTGTCAACTTCACTCCCAGATAAGGATACGTCTCGAAATAAGTCAACTCCACCCGCTCACATTCCAAGTGCGCCTCTATGAATTCGTTTGTTTTTTCTACGACCAGCGGTGTCAGCTTCTCCGGAGGTAAGACCGCCCATTTCAGTATACCAACCCCGATCAAGGGAAGTATGAAAAAGATCCCGACCAACACAGACACAACAACCAGCAATATCTTTCTTATTCGTACCATACTCATTCCTTCATCTTATCACAAACAACACTAATTAAATTGTATGAGCAAAAATACGAAATACTATCCCAAAGACAACGCTTATCTCATAAAAAAAGGCCCCCCGCAATGAGAGACCTTCTTTTTACATCTTATTTATTTTTCTACAATTTATTTATCCAGAACCTCGTATTTAGAATGCTGGCTCTTGAACTCGGGAACAATCTCCTTCATCCGCTTCACGATCTGCATATCCCCCTCCACGGCACAAGCATGTACCAAGGCATCAATCCGCAGATTGGCGTCAGCATAATCATACGCACGGACTTGGGCGATCTTGATCTTCGGATGAAAAGTAGGCTTGGAGGTTTCCTCCTCATTGAGTACCTCCTCATACAACTTCTCCCCGTCTCGCAATCCCGTGAACCGGATCTCGATTCCCTTCACCCCGCTCAGACAGATCATACGCTCAGCCAGATCCACGATCCGTACAGGTTTACCCATATCGAACACGAAGATCTCGCCCCCATTACCCATCGTACCGGCCTCTAGGACTAGCTTACAAGCCTCCGGTATCAGCATGAAGAAACGAATGATATCCTTGTGCGTCACCGTAACAGGACCGCCCCGCTTGATCTGCTCCTTGAATAACGGGATCACGGAACCGTTCGATCCCAGCACATTGCCGAAACGAGTCGTCACGAATTGCGTACGCCCCCTCACCTTCCCATCCTTGATAGCCTGATCCAAGCTCTGCACGTAGATCTCGCAAATACGTTTCGAGCAGCCCATCACGTTCGTGGGATTCACCGCCTTGTCGGTCGATACCATAACGAACTTCCTCGTGCCGTATTTCACCGCCAAGTCTGCGATCACCCGGGTACCGTCCACGTTGTTGCGGACACTCTCCTCCGGATTATCCTCCATCATAGGTACATGCTTGTAAGCCGCGGCATGAAACACGTAATCCGGACGATGCTCCTCGAACAATTCCTCCATGCGTTCACGTACACAAATATCGCTCACAACCGTATAGGATTCTATATTCGACCACTGACGAGCCATCATCAAGCGGACATCGTGTAAGGGAGTCTCCGCCTGATCTATCAAGACCATACGTTCCGGGGCGAACTGGGCAACCTGCCGCACGATCTCGCTACCGATACTCCCGGCGGCTCCTGTTATCAGAATCCGCTTACCGGTAAGCTGCTTCCTCACCACCTCCAAGTCTATCTCGATCTTATCACGGGGCAGTAAATCCTCTATATTCACCTCCCTCAGCTGAGTATGGTTCAAGTCGCTCCTCCCGTCCCACTCTTGGGCGGCAGGAGTCATATAGATCTTTATATTCGCCTTGATCAGCCTGTCCACCATCTCCTGATTATTCCGGATCGCCTCAACTTTCAATGGAGACACCAGCAAGACATTAGACCGTTTTTTCCTCATCACAGAAACCAATTCCTCATCATTCGGGTAAACCTTGACTCCCATTAAATACCGATTCCCTATCTCTGTCTGATCCGAGATAAACCCTGCCAGTACAAACCGGGCCGGATCTTGATTCTGGATACTTTTCGCCAAACTCACCCCACCTTGCTTCACGCCATAGATAAAGGCACGTTCTGCCTTAGCCACACGAAAAGTACTTACATAAAAATATTTCACGAACACACGCATCATCCACATCAAGCTCATAGCCAACAACGCGGAGAGGATCAGATCCCGTTTACGGATATACACCAAATAAGGAGAAAAGTCCGTCAACGCCTGAAACACGACCACGCAAATCAAGCCAAACAAGACGGCGAATCCCACCTTTTGCAAGTCCACGAAAGAGGAATAACGTATAATCCCCGAATAGGTATGGAACAGGCGAAAGCCTACCAGATAAGGAATCAGGCATACCAACAGCGTGACCAATAGATGTCCTAAGATATCCAAGGTCGACAACACACCATTATTCAAGGTATACACCAATAATCCGGAAAATAAGATCAAGCAGCAATCCAGCAAGATAATACCCCAATAGGGTAAGGATTTCTTGGAAAAGTACCAGGTAGATAGTCGAGAAAAAAGACTCATAATAATCTCAATATATTTTTCTTTAAACAATTAACGATATAGGCCATATCCTTAGCACATAAGGATCAGGGGGGTATCACTCATGTAAGCAAGTAAAATCCACATAAAAACCATAACTTAATTCTCTTTTATAATCGAAGCTAAATATTCTTCATGCAAACAATAGTATTTTTTCATAAATACCACATACAACAACGCCACCACCACTACTACCGCCAACAAATACAACCAATGTGCCGTTACGGTATCAGGTATCACATAGATAAATGCCAAAGAAACCGCCAATTGTAAACACATATATACCAACGACACTTTAACGTGACCAATCTTAAGTTCATTCGCCATCAACTGATAAGCATGTTTACGATGCGCTTGACCTAGATTCTCATGCAGTAGAACGCGATGCATTATCGTCAAACAACCATCCACACCATAAACCAATAAAAAGACCAAGTAAGTCACGTCCGTTGTCTTAATAATCAGACTGCCTATCATAAACAGCAAAATATAGGCTATACTTATAGAACCTACATCTCCGGCGAAGCACTTAGCCTTTCCCTTGGGACGAAAGTTAAAAAGACAGAACACCAAAACACTAAGTGCCGAAACGTAGATCAAAGACGGATCAACAAAACCGGACTTCTCGTTTACCAACATCAATGGAAGCAATACTGATAGAGAATAACCAGCCGTAATGCCATTTATACCATCCATGAAATTAATGACATTCGAAGCTCCCACACAAACGATAAGCGCCAACAACAACACCCACCACATATTCAGGCGCAATATATCCAATTGATAAAACATCATCACCATGGCAATGAATTGGGCCACCAAACGCACAGAATCAGGCAAGCTACGTACATCATCTATAAAACTTACGCCCCCAATTAAGGTAACGGCCATAAGAAACCACGGCGTAGAAAATCCAAAAAAGAAAGCCCATGTCCATAAACCCAGTAAAAAGATAATGCCACCACCTCTCAAGACAATAGAGGCATGGGAACTGCGCTCGTTGGGTTTATCAATGATATTAAACTTATCCGCTATATGGAAATAAAAAAGCTCCGCAAAAAATAGCAAAGCGAAAATCAGTACATAAAGCAAGCCGTTCATATCTTATCACTTCTTAAAGCTAAGAATAGTACAAGCCAATCCCTCTTTTGCGGATACCGGCATCTTTTGTAACCCCAAAGCCTTTTTTATTTTAGCATTACTTACCACATAATTCTCTGTCAGCTTCTGCATACGAAACGGATTGAGTGGAAGATGTAGCCATCCACCCATCTCTGCCATCACGTTCATTACCCCTTTAGGGATATACAAAATTCTCGTCTTCTTACCCAACGCCTCACAAATCACCTCGATTAATTCATTAGTAGACAACGGATCGTCATCAGCCATATGATAGATGCCGCTCTCTACCTTTTGAGTCAAGAAACCTTCTATCACTGTACAGAGGTTCTGTACGCTAGTGAATGAACGACGATTCTCAAATGCCCCAAGCGGCCAAGGAATCCCTTTACTCACTACATTATATAACAGATTCAAATTCCCCTTATTTCCCGGGCCATGAATCATACAAGGACGCATGATATATACCTGTTTGCCGGGATAGATAGAACTATCTCCAAACGCATGATACAAATTGCCTAACGCTTCAGGCGCAAACCTCTCGATGATATAGTTCTCAGCCTTGATTTTACTTTCACCGTACGGTCCTATGGGAACAGGTACACATTCTTCGGTTAGTATATCTCCTTGTACAGAATCAGCCGCACTTTTTACCGTAGAAAAAAAGATAAATTTCTTGATAGAAGGCCGAGCCAAAAACCAATCAAAAATTCGTTGGGTCAATCCCGTATTAATCTTAAAATAAGTATCTGCGGCACTCCTATTTTTAGTATCATGCGCTTTCCCCGCCAAATGGATCACCGCATCAAATTCCGGTATCTCCTTATCTAAGTCATCCCAAGAAAAAGTCTTTATCACACCGTCCTTTTCCGGGGTAACAATATCTAAACCATAGAGGCCATGACGCTCCTTCAAGGCAACAACCAGATTGGAACCCACAAAACCGTGGATCCCTGTTATTAATATATTCATTGTGAATTTATTTATGATAAATACCCTTATTAGGCCCCCTTAAAAAGAACTTTGTCAACACCTCGGCTTGAGTACTTACAGCTAATTCAATCCTGCCAACGGGTTATTTATTTTCTTATACATCACTCTTAGACACTGACATTCAAAAATCAGAAAGCCGATAAAAAACGTTTGTACGCCTCCAGTTGCCTTTCAAAACAGAAAGTTGTCTGGGATAATCTTAAGCAGTTCGCTTTTAGCTGTCGATACTCCTCATCCGGCAAGTGGCTCATGGCCCGTATATTTTTAGAAAGTCCCTCATAATCTCTGGGGGCCGAGACAAAACCCAACAGATTCTCCTTTACAATCTCCTCGCCCTCGCCGCCTCCGCAAAACAAGATAGGAACGCCTAACGGCAGCAAGTCAAATAATTTAGAAGGTACGGCTCCTCTTATACGAACCGTCAAGGGGATAATGGAGGCATGGTAACGTGTAAGCTCCTCACGCATCCGTTCCTTGGGCAAAGAGCCATGATAAAAGACCCCTTTATCATGTGTCCTCACATAATCCTCTATCTCCAAGGCTTGATTGCCCCCTCCAAATAAATGAAGCTCCGCTCCCATCCCTTTAAAATCGATACGCTCTATCAACTCCAATATATTCTGCGCCACGCCCAGCAAACCGGCATAGACGATCCTGAAAGGCTTCCGAGAAGAAGGGGGGTGATTCGGTAAAACAAAACGATGCTGTAAATTCCGATACAAGAACGAGGCCTTGCCCGGCTCATACCGTTTTATATAATCCACGATCTCCTTACTCTGCCCTTGACAGGCCGTGGCCTTACGATAAAGGAAACGCTCGATACGCCCCATCACCCCATGATAAACGCCCCCCTCTTTCATGGCCCCCAGCTCCACGGCCGACAATGGCCAAAGGTCTGAGACGTTCAGTACCACCTTTTTCCGGTAGCAACAACGAAAAAGCAACATGGCCGAGGCCGCCGCCAAAACAGGAGGGGTCTGGATGATCACCTTATCATAAGATTTTATACGCTTACGCTTGAGAGCGAAACACCAAAGGGTCGTGGCGAAAGCGCACATACTGGCAAGACGGACCAACGGCCTCCTCGAGATCGAGGCATACGTCCAGTACCTGAAGACCGTTATCCCGTTTACATCCTCTGTCTTGGAAAAAGCCCCCCTATATCCATCAAAGATACGTCCCTTGGGATAATTGGGTAAGCAAGTCAACACATCCACCTTTATCCCTAAGCCGGACAGTCCCTCCGCCATGTTCGTAATGCGTGAGGGTGCCGCACCGATCTCTGGAAGATAAGAGGGAGAAACGATCAAGACCCTCATTCCTTCCGGTTCAAAAATTCCACGATCCTTCCGCAAGCCAATCCATCGCCATAGGGATTGACCGCCTTGCTCATCGCATCGTAATAAGCCGTATCATCAAGCAACGCCGAGACCTCGCTCACGATCTTGTCATAGTCCGTTCCGACCAGTTTCACCGTACCTGCCGCGAGAGCCTCCGGACGCTCGGTCGTATCACGCATCACCAACACGGGCTTGCCCAAGCCGGGAGCCTCCTCTTGGATACCGCCGCTATCGGTCAGCACTATCGTTGATTTCTCCATCAGATAGACAAACGACAGATATTCCAATGGCTCAATGAAGAACATATTCTCCAAATGAGAAAGATCCTCACCGAATACCTCATGAATCGGCTTGCGCACATTGGGATTCAAGTGCATAGGATAGACAAAATCCACCTCCGGATATTTCCGGGTCAAGTCCTTGATAGCCGTACACATCTGGATAAATCCATCACCAAAGTTCTCCCGGCGATGACCCGTGATCAACACCAGTCTCTTACCCTCAACCAGACGGTTCACGTCATACCCCGAACGCAAAAGCACGCCTTCCAGCTCCTTGTCCAGCTCAGCGTCCGTCTTTATCTTAGTCACCACTTGACGCAAGGCGTCTATCACCGTATTGCCGGTAACCAAGATTGAGTCCGGATTCACGTCCTCCCGCATCAAGTTCTGTTTGCTCAACCGCGTGGGTGCGAAATTATACGTGGCGATACGCCCCGTGACCTGACGGTTCATCTCCTCCGGCCATGGGCTATAGATATTGTGGGTACGAAGGCCGGCCTCTATATGACCGACAGGTATCTGTTGGTAGAAAGCGGCCAAGGCGGCCGCCGTGCTCGTGGTGGTATCCCCATGCACCAGCACGACATCGGGTGTCGCCTCACGCAACACGTCACGCATACCGGTAAGGACACGGGCGGTCACGTCATATAAGTCCTGACCCTGCCTCATGATATTCAAATCATAATCCGGCGTGATCTCGAATAAACCCAGTACTTGATCCAGCATTTCCCGATGCTGTCCGGTAACGCACACGATGGTCTCGAACGACTCCGGATGTTTCTGGAACTCCTTCACCAGCGGAGCCATCTTGATTGCCTCCGGACGGGTGCCGAAGACGGACATGACTTTCAGCTTATTCATGCGGTTCCTCCTGTTTTTCTTCCGGCTCCGGCGAAGAGGCGTCCTCGGCAGGGTCGTTCTTCGAGAAGATCAGCCT
>ENA-OPCC01001124-OPCC01001124.1-human-gut-metagenome-genome-assembly--contig:-NODE-1124-length-12168-cov-2.484934_pt1 | contig 12168 bp, 8 predicted proteins | sample MGYA00241558_ERZ501467 | MGnify/ENA primary metagenome ERZ501467 (study PRJEB25962, sample SAMEA2042620) | human gut metagenome | biome: human gut; feature: human-associated habitat; material: faeces...
AGGCAAAGCCGGAATTGGCAAGAGAAAAACATTGATTTACTTACATAACATTTTTTATTAACACTTAAAAACAGAGGTATGAGAAAATGGACTTATCTCGTAGCTGCGCTCTTAGTGGGAGGGGCAACTACAACATTCACCGGATGTATCGATAATGATGAACCGGCAGGAATCGAACAACTTCGCGGAGCGAAAGCGGAATTCATTAAGGCAAAAGCCGCCTATGAAAGTGCATTGACCGAAATCCAACTGGTCAAGGTAGAACGGGAAAAAGTTAAGCTTGAGAAAGATCAAGTTGACTTGGAACTGAAAAAATGCAGTTTAGAAGTAGAACAAGCTAAAACAGCAGAACAAAAAGCTTATTGGGAAGCTGAAGCTCAAAAGAGAACTGAAGAGTTCAAAGCAAAGATGTTCAATCTACAGACACTTACTGCACAAGCTGAGTATAACAACAAAAAAGCCTTGATGGATATCGAAGTGGCTTTGCTGACAATGAAGGATGATGTGTATACCAAAGAAATCCGGAAGTATCGGAACTTATTAGTTGGATTTACATATAAATCCGAGTCTACCACCAATGGAGAAACAACTACTACAACAAATTCCAGCTATGGTGCATTAGCTGATTTAGCGAATGCAAAATCAGAGTTGATGAAAGCAGAAGTTGCCGAGATTAACTACTTATCTCAAAACAAATATTATCTGGAAGAATTGCAATTGGATAAAACACACGCCACTAAAACACTGGAAATCCAGCAAGATTTATTGGAAGAATACAAAGCGCTGGACGCAACAGGTACAGACAGCAAAGCTCTCGCAGAAAAGCTGAAAGGGTATAAAGAAGACCTGCAGGCTCTTGACGCTAAAGAAGATGAAGCCTATACCAAAATCGAAGAAATGAGAAAACCGATCTTCCCTATTAATCAACAAATTATTGAAGAAAAGATAAAGCTGGACGCCCAATCCTCTGCTTATACTTTGGCTAAGGCAGATGTAGATCCTGCTTTGGTGAGCGGATTATACAGCGCATTGTCAAGCGAAGAGGGTGAAAACGCACTCGTTGAAGATCTTGATAAAATCTTTGTTGAGGATGCTTGGGATGCAGAACTGCTGAAATACCAATACACCATGAAGAAAGATGTAGTAGTTAAAGATCTTAACCTCAATGAAAAAGCAACTAAAATAGGAGCCATCGCCAATGCTATAAAGGCATATTATCAAGGAGAGAATAGCGAAGCATTCGATGCCAGCGGAAAATTACTGGATGCATACAAAGCTAAATTTGAGAATGAACTTAAGCGTTTAGAAATTGATAAGAAACCGGCTTACGCCCAGTTCAAAGCTGATTCTATCACATGGATCGACGCATACGTTGCTTATGTAGGAGCACTGAAGGCTTATAATAACTATAAAGGAGCCAACACTTATCAAGCGATTAAGAAAGAGATCACAACTTATAACAGCTTAAAAGCTGAAGACAAGAAGTTGGAAACAGCCAACACACTGCGTACCTCCATATTGGGATACCTTGGAAAGAGAAAAGCGGTAGACGGTTTTAACGTAGAATTCGCTACTACTTATAAAAACGCTTTAACGGACGCTAATCTGGCTACTTTCAATGAAGCAATTGCAACTGCAGTAAGTGACGATATAAGTTCATTAATCGGCAATGAAATTCTTGCAACATCATTCAATGCTAAAGCTGAAGGTAGCACACTCTCTGCCTTCTTGGAGGCTAATCAAGCACTGTTCGGTGGTTCAACGCTTAATCTTGAAAAAAGCATCGAACCTAAAGAAGTATCAGCAAATAAATATGATATGCCCAAAAATGTTTCTCAGTTGATTGAAGATCCCGACGAAAATTCAGGTTCATTCATTAAATACTCCAATTTAGCCCAGGAATCTAACTATCTGGCTAACCTCGACAAATGGCAGGCTTTGTATGCCAAGATCAAGGCAGAAGCAGATCCTGTACTTGCAGAAGTGGAAGCTATCAACGAAAACATAGAAAAACTGGAAGCACAGATCAAAGATGAAAACGCCGCATTGTGGCAGGCAGAATTGGCTTGCTACCTGATTAAAGGCGATAAGTCGGAACGTAAAAACAATATTTTCTCTGAAGGTAACCCTTACAAAGACTACTATACTTCTAACGAACAAAAACCACTTTTGGGTAATGTCGTAACTGAGTATTCCAAGATTAAAGCTGAAATCGCCCTTGTTGAAAGAGCTATGGAAGATGGATACTTCTACTATACGTATTATGATGCCGACAGCCACACCTATAAGGTAAGCGAAGAGGCTAAGACTTTGGCAGCTTTACTTGAATATCAAGAAGGAATTATTACCAAAGCCAAGAACGCTGTAGAAGCTATTGACAACAAAATTGCTTTGTTTGAGAAATTCGGATATACCAGTAACGAAGGCAATGAACAGTATCTTGACCTGCTTAAACAAGATATCGAAAAGGCTCAAAGAACAGTAGACGAAAAGCAAGCAGCAGTTGACGGCTTGAACGCAACCCTGAAGAAACTCTTGGACGCTTACGCAGCTGAATAATAAAAAATTAAAGAAGAATATATATGATAAAGAAACTATGCATAATCCTTCTGTCTGTATGTACTGTTGCGCCTGTGATGGCGCAGCAATACAGCAGCAGCGATGATGCGTCGTTTGCTCCTAAAAAAGGTCAGTGGCAAGTATCCATGATACTGGGTAGTTCGCAGATGTTCAACAACAATACGGAGAACTATCTGTTGCCTACCTACTGGAACGGACAAAACTATAGCTTTCCGAATGTAGGATTAGGCAATACATCCGGACACCAGTCATCCGATCCGGCTACTTACCTTCAACTGGGAGATTTGAATTCTAATAATTTGGTCAATATCATCGGTATACAGGGAAAATACTTCCTGACAGACCGTTGGGATGTTAATCTGATGTTCAGCATGAACATCGGTGTAACCCCCAAAAAGGATTATATCGAGGGAGACAAGACGGTTACCGATATGCAGATTCCGGCTCTTCAATATATGGAAGGCAGAATCAAAAACAACTGGTCGGTTAATATTGGCTCAAACTATTACTTCAACACAAAAAACGAACGCATCAATCTGTATGTAGGTGGCCTGCTGGGCTGGCAAATGGGAAGAATAGAAACCACACTTCCGTATACCGGAGTCATGGTAAATGATAAAGATATGGACACAGATGGAGATGATACCAATTTACAACCGAGTCAAGATCTGAGCGGACAGGACAATAGTCCGGTCGTAGACGATGGAGACGTCACAGGTACTCCCCTGGAGGTTTATATCCCCAACAGCAAAGCCGGACAGATATTCGGTTTACGCGCAGCAGCCGTTGCGGGTATCGAATACAGCCTCAGCAAAGGACTGATCCTGGGATTTGAAGTTCAACCGGTAGCTTATCGCTACGACATGATTCAGATTATCCCGAAAGGAACACCCGTCTATAAGGTAGGACATCACAACATCAACTTGTTTGCTCTGCCCAACCTGAAAATAGGATTTAGATTTTAAATAAGTCCAGAATACTACGAAAGATCACCCCGTTCTACCTTCGGGTATGTATGGGGTGATTTTTTCTAAACCATAGGATAGATAAGAAGAAGATGAAAAGAAAACTCACAGGAATTTTGTTGATAGTCCTCATAATGGGAGCCTGCAACCATGCACCCCAAGAAGGGACTTACCACCTCAGAGGAATAGTGACCAACGAGAAACTGGAAGGCAGAACCATCTATCTGCAAGATGCTGTCAAAGGCACAGTGAGATATGACAGCGCTACGGTCAGTGAAGGACGCTTTGTGTTCAATGGAAAAATAAATACTCCTGAAGTGAGGGAACTCTTTATTCAGGAAACTGACAGCGACCGGTTCCCCATCACTCTACCCATAGTTCTGGAACCGGGAGAGATCAACACAAAAGTAGGAGACATCGTACTGGTGGAAGGCACCGGACTGAACGAGGAGATGATGCAGACCTTGGTAGCCATCGACCGGTTCAAAGACCGGGATTTCACCGGGAAAGAGATAAAAGAAATTAAAGAAGCTTTTGCGGGATTTGTGTTGGAACAGATTGTGAAACACGCCGGCAGCCCTGTAGGAAAGTATTTATATAAAGCCTATCAAAACAAACTAAACGAAAAGCAACAGGCCGAAGCACGAAAAACACTCGGCATCGGTTAGGGAAAACATACCGGAACACACAGGCAGGAGTTTTACCTAGTTCTCTGCCTGCCCGGTACTTTTAGTGTTGCACCGGAAAGCTCCGTGAGGAGGTTTCCGGTTTCTCTTTCTCTCCCTTGCCCCAACCGGAACAGAATGTATCAGAACTGGAAGTAGATGAACGGCTGAATTTCACTACTCTTCATTTGGATAACCAGATAGATCATAGCCACCATCACAAGGGCCTTGCCAAGGAAAGGGAGTTTGATAACTCCACGACAAACAGCATTTTCCCAACTATCCGGAGCAAAATGAAGCAGAAACCCGACTACCATCAGTGCAAATACCCGCCAATATCCCTCAATCAGTTGCGGAAAAAGCTGGGGACGAAAAGCCGTAAAAATCTGGTTCAACATATCCATTGAATTATGAAAATCGGCGTTACGGAAGAAAATCCAGCAGAAACAAACAAAGTGGAAGGTAATAATGACACCCAATACCCGCCGAATGCCGTGACTGGTCTCCCCTTTCTTTCTTCCGGCAATAGACATCCACGCTTTGTGTAGAGCAAGTGCCACACCATGAAAAGTGCCCCACAATACAAAATTCCAGGAAGCCCCGTGCCACAATCCACCGAGAAACATGGTAATAATCAGATTGAGATACTGACGGAACTTTCCATGTCGGTTACCCCCCAAGGAGATATAAAGATAATCGCGCAACCAACTCGACAACGAAATGTGCCAACGCCTCCAGAACTCGGTGATCGAGGCTGACTTATACGGAGAATTAAAATTCAGATTGAAATGAAAACCAAGCAAAAGGGCGATACCGATTGCCATATCACTGTATCCTGAAAAATCACAATAAATCTGCAAGGCATAGCCATAAAGTCCCATCAGATTCTCAACTCCCGAATAAAGCGTAGGATTGTCAAAAATGCGCTCCACAAAGTTGACACTGATATAATCGGAAATAACCGCTTTTTTGAACAATCCGGCGACAATCAGGAAAATGCCTCTACCGAACATCTCTTGTGACACATACAGTGGTTTACGAATTTGCGGAATAAAATCGCGTGCACGCACGATAGGGCCTGCCACCAACTGAGGAAAGAAAGAAACATAAAAGGCATAGTCCAGTAAACTGGTAAGGGGCTTGATCTCTCTCCGGTAAACATCGATAGTATAACTTAACGACTGGAAGGTGAAGAAAGAGATGCCGACAGGCAAAAAGATATCGAGTGCGGTGAACTCTCCCCCCATCAGCGAAGCAATGACACCACCAAGAAAATTAGTGTATTTGAAGTAGCAGAGCAATCCTAAATTGACCGATACACTAAGTATTACCCATAGTTTACGCTTCCAGCGGACATCGGTCCGATCCATCAGCCAAGCTATCACAAAATCGGTAACGGTGACAATGGCGAGCAGGAAGAAATAAGTACCACTACTCTTATAATAAAAATAATAAGAGAAAAGAGCGACAAATAAAATACGCGCTGTGTTGCGGTGCTGCAACAGTGTATAGATTACCATGAACGCAGCGAAGAGCCAGAGGAAAATTCCACTGCTGAATATCATCGGAGCATCCGGATTGTATTTAAAGGCCTCCAACAGGCGGCTAAAATCGATATCAATGGGAAACATACTCATTATAGGCTTTAATAATGGCTTCATATAATAATTCTCCCTGAAGTGTATAACCTTCGGGAAGATAGTGCACATGATCCGGACGCATCAGTCCCGCATCCATCCAGTTTTTGCAGGCACGCAGGCTTCCGCCTACGATATTGTACATATCCCACACCACCAACTTATGGCGGCGGGCAAAATCATGGATTGTATTCACTGCTGTTACCGTACGGGGATTGACAGCATAAGTACGACGCCGGCGACGTTGACGGAAACTCTCGTACGATCCCGGAGGAGTAGTCAGCAAGATAGGTACATTTGGCAAACTGTCGCGCAACAATCCGAGCAGTTCCTCCATCTGCCGGTAATGCACATTCGAGTTGTACTTCCGGTTATGACTTTCATTCGTTCCAAACGAAAGAACCAACAGCTCGGGTTTCAAGGCTGCAATAGCCGCAATACGGTCAGGATGAGTAAACGTCAGGCAAGTAGCTCCATTGACTCCCATATCCGTATAGGACACCGCTCCAAATGTTTCTGTCAGCCGGGCACCGGTAGTACGGGGAAAGATGTGTCCGCGTATGTGGCTGTCACCGATATGAACAATACGTACGGTATCCTCCGAACTTCCGTTTTGCACCAGCCGTAAACGCTCAAGTATGGGAGTCAACACTCCCAGGCTATCTATGATTTCATTTCTCCCCACTCCTCTGAAGGCTACGGGAAAAGTAACTTTCACAGAAACAGTATCTCCCAGCGACCCCGGTTCACGCATCGGCTTGCAGGCTTTCGTACCCTTGTCCATCCGCGGGCAGGCAGGCAAAAGATCTTGTGCCTGAACCGAAAAAATTCCGGAAAACAAAAGGAGTAACACCCCCAACCGTTTATTCAGCCTCATAGGCCTTTCTCCTTTCATACTGCTCTTTTCCATAAATCAATGTTTCGTATAGTAGTCCTGCCAGGTGACGTCCACCCCGGAAGTTGATGTGTGTATAATCATAATTAGCCAAAGAAGGCTAGGCATGTACCAACCCTGCCATACTTCCGTCACCTCCCATAGCCTCAAACATGTTCCAGAAAGCAATTCCGCTTTCCGCTGCTATGCTTTGCTGATAGCGAATCAGGTTTTTCACACCGGGCATCGTGCGTAATTCGCCGGTATCGGTTTTATAATCGCGGTCACCCACACTCAGCAACAAAAAACCAGATTGTGGAAAACACTCTTTCAAGTGGTTTATGGCCGTAAGAAGGCCTTTCTTATAAGGATCGTAGTTCCGTCCCCGCTCGGTCGCAACATTCAGACCATATTCCAGAATAATCAAGTCGTAAGGACGCTGGGCATTAAACTCTTGCAGCATCTTTGACGGAATGCTGCGAAGCGAGAGTCCCGAACTGCCGCGCAAGGAGAAATTGTCGACAATAATCCCTTGCCAATCCATAAAATAAAGTAGAATCTGCCTGATTGATATCCCAGCGCACCGAGCCGATGCGACCGTTTACCTTCATCTGCTGCAAACTGCCGGTAGAAGGGAATTCCCGTGTATCAATCTCACCACGGTTGACACGAACGGAAAGGCTGACTTCACCTTTGTTATAGAAAAAGATGGAAGCTGTCTGGCAAGTATCGAGCAGGGAAGCATATTTATTCTGCCCCCGGAGTTCGACATAGGCCCCTTCACGAGGAACGAAGTAGTGTCCGGAAACTCCTTGCTTCTTTTTGTCGAAATAAACGCTATCGGTCACCGCATGACTGGACCATCCGCCAAAAGAATGACGTACTGTCGGACGGTATCCACTGGTCATTGAAGTAATGGTAACAAAACCGACACCACACCCACCGAAACGTTTCTGCAACATCTCACGAAGATCGGCAGTGAAAATATCTGCCTCAATAAAAGAATCGCCAAATACCGCTATCCGCACCAACCGGCCTTTCGATTGAATCTCGTCCAAGGCACGATAAAAAGGAGTCATTCCCCGCATCGTAGAGTCACTATAATCTTCGATACAGGTCATCCCACTGCGACACGTATCTACAAATGCAGGTTTCACTACCGGGACCGGAGGCAGGCTGTCTGCTTCCGCTTCATCTTTATCAGGTTCAGGCATACGGACATCACTCAGCAAATCTACCCGTCTCATTGTATGTCCGTCGATCGTTATAGCCGGCAGCCAGTGCATTCCGATCAATGCAAACAAGACAATCAATGTCAGCCACAACGAATATTTCAAATAATTTTTCATGCACGCTCTTAATTTAATAAGAAGTTGCAAAGATAGATAAAACCCATAAAAAGAGAGGAGAATCTACATTAAATTAATGAGATTCTCCTCTGATGTTATCTGTCGGCAGGCGTTAAATGCTCCGCTCCACGTTGGTGACAAAAGCTCTCAGGCCAAGCTGCTCTGTCTGCATGTCCATCTTATGCAATGCATCCAGCAACGGGTCAACCTTCTTGTCGTCCACCACCGTGATGATGGCCGAACACATACTGGGCCAGGCATGGCTGCCGAAGTGGGGATCGCCTGTCTTCGAGCCACGTCCCTGCACCCGTTCCAAATAGGTGAAACCACGGCAACTCAAACGGTCCAGCAAAGCAATGATACGTTCGAAATAAGCCTGATCGAATGTGATTAATACTGATTTCATATCTTGATTTCTTCTTTATTATTTCTTAATCATTTCATCTTTATGCTCTTCAAAGTAAGCTTCCAGCTCACGTTTGCGTCTCAACACTTTACGCTGATGCTTGATACCTGTACCGGCAAACACACAGTATAAAGTAGGGATGAGAATCAAGGTCAGAATGGTAGAAACCGTCAAACCGCCAATTACGGCAATCGCCATCGGACTCCACATCTCCGAACCCTGTCCACCACCGATTGCCATCGGAATCATACCGAGGACAGTAGTAGCAGTGGTCATCAATACCGGGCGAAGACGGCTCTTGCCGGCTGTTACAACGGAGTTAAGCACTGCCAATCCACGCTCACGGCAAAGGGTGATGTAGTCGATAAGCACAATACCATTCTTTACAACGATACCGATCAACATGATGGCCCCCAACAAACTCATCACACTCAGTGTGCTCTTTGTGAAGAAAAGGGCCATCAATACCCCACTGAAAGCAAACGGCAATGAGAACATAATGATAAACGGATAAGTCAATGATTCGAACTGCGCTGCCATTACAATAAATACCAGTACGACAATAAGGATAGCAAGTGTACCCAAGTCGCGGAACGAATCTTGCTGGTCTTCGTATGAACCGGCTACCTGAATTGTTACATCCGACGGAATATCCATCTTATCGATAATGGCGTTACCCGCATTCACCACGTTACCCAATGCTTCGCCGGAAATAACCGCCGATACGGTCACAATACGTTCACGGTCTTTACGCTCGATGGTAGGTGGCGCAAAACGTTCGACAACCTTTCCAAGCTCTTTTACGCGTACGGCTTCTCCACGACTGTTATAAATAAGGATATTCTCGATGCTTTCAATACTTGTACGGTGTTCCGGCGCATAACGCACTTTAATGTCATATTCGTCTCCATCCTCACGGTATTTAGAGGCAATGGCACCATTAATACGGTTACGCAGATAATTACCGGCGGTTGCCAGATTCAATCCGTGCAAAGCCAGTTTCTCACGATCGAAGTCTACCTGATACTCGGGCTGATAGTCACTACGGCTGATGTTGACTTCCGACACACCTTTCACATTGAGCAACTCACGTTTCAGACGTGCAGCTACGCTATCGGTTTCCTCCATACTATAACCATATACCTCAAAATCGGCACTTGCCTGAGCAGACATACCTGTGTTACTACCACCCAGGATGACCTGCGCTTTGCTGAACTCCGGATATTTCTTCAGATCTTCACGCATTTCGTCACAGACTTGTTCAAGGCTGATATCACGATCACCCGGATCGACCAGACTGATGTTGAACGATATAATGTGCGAACCGTTATCCTGCATAGAGGCCCAGGTATTGTCTGAGTCGGCCTGTCCTACCGTATAGTTACATACAGTCATTACACCTTTATATTTGTTCAGCCATTGGTTAGTCAGTTTCTCCGAAATCTCTTGTGCCAGCTCTTTGCGTGTTCCGATAGGTAACTCCAGCTGAACTGCGATACGGGCATTATCCTGCGCCGGGAAGAATTCAGTACCGATGCTCTTGGCACAGAACAGGCTGACGACAAAGAACACGATACAACCGAAGATAACAATCGGACGATGCCGAACTGCCCAGTTCAACATATGGGCATAGCCTGTATCCAAAGCATCCAGTCCTTTCTCAATAGGGCCGAAAAGGAGCTTGAAGGTCTTCGATTGCTTCTTCTGTAAACGCAACAACTGCGAACAGAGCATCGGGGTCAATGACAAAGCAGCCACAGTAGAGATAAACATGATGGCACACATCATCCATCCCAACTGCTTAAACATCACTCCGGACATACCACTTACCATCGTCAACGGGAAGAACACCGCAATCATGGTCAGTGTGGAAGCAATAACGGAGATAGCCACCTCATTGGTTCCGTGCACCGCAGCCTGTTTCGGATCGGAACCACGTTCGATGTGGGTCGTCACATTTTCAAGTACCACAATCGCATCATCCACCACCATACCGATAGCAATAGAGAGTGAACTTAGCGAGATAATATTCAGTGTATTGCCGGAGGCAAGCAAGTAAGCGAATGAAGCTATCAGTGAGATCGGAATGGTCAGGATAATGATAAACGTTGCTCTCCATCGTCCGAGGAACACGAACACCACTAACATAACGATAACGAAGGTGATGAAAATGGTTTCTTTCAGGCTGTCGATCGTATTCAAGATATTAGTGGAAGTATCCATGATGACCCCCAACTTGACATCCGAAGGGAGACTTTTCTGGATTTCCGGCAGTTTCTGGTGAACCTTCTTGGCTATGTTCACCGAGTTGGCTCCTGATTGTTTTTGGATAACGATCATACCGCCTTTTTTTCCGTTATTGTAAGTCTCCTGGGCACGCTCTTCGATGCTGTCTTCAATGCGGGCGACATCACGTAGGTAGATCGTTTTATTATCCTTATGACCGATTACAAGATCGTCCATTTGATGTGCATCCGTAAATTCACCTTGTACGCGGAGCGCATAAGCGTTGGAACCGATATCCACGCTACCGCCCGGGGTGTTCCGGTTCTCCTGTGCGATGATTGCGGATATTCCTTCGATTGAAACTCCGTATGCTTCCAGTTTGTACGGATCACAATAGACTTGTATTTCACGTGTCGGCGTACCGGAAATGGAAACCGCTCCTACACCACTGATGCGTGCAAGTGGGTTCGATACCTTGTCGTCCAGAATCTTGTATAGGGCGTTTGTACTCTCTTCCGCCGTAACCGACAGGATGATAATCGGAATATCGTTCGTTCCGAATTTGAAGATAATAGGATTATCCACATCATCCGGCAGCATTGGCTCGGCAACGTCCAGTTTATCGCGCACGTCGTTTGTCGCCACATCGATATCCGTACCATAGTCGAATTCTAGTGTGATGATTGAAATGTTTTCACGTGACTGTGACGTGATGTGTTTCAGGTCGCTGACGCTGTTCAATACGTTCTCCAGTGGTTTGGAGACGTTCATTTCGATATCCGCAGCACTGGCGCCGGCATAGGAGGTCATGACCATGATCGTGTTTGTCTCGATCTCCGGCAGCAAGTCTACTGATAATCTGGTTAATGAAAAAAGACCGAAGATCACGATTGCCACAAAGACAAGGGCAGTCGTAACCGGCTTTTTTACCGCTGTTGCATATAAGCTCATAGTGTTTGTCTCTTACTTTTCGATTTCTACTTCCATTCCGTTATTCAGTCGGCTTTGACCGGATACTACTACCTGGTCGCCGCTGTTTACCCCCGAAATGACTTCATATTTATTCCCCATACGGCGTCCTAACTCTACTTTCTCGTAGGAAACTTTACCGTCTTTGTATACATATATATAGCGGTCTCCTGCACCGGACTGTTTTACGATGGCGAGATCCGGAGCGACCACATGGTTTTGTGTCCCGAAACCGATCGTCACGCGGGCGAACATTCCTGGACGGACACGCTCATCATTGTTGTCGATTTTGATTTCGACAGGGAATGTGCGTGTATTCGGATCGATAGTCGGGTAAACCAGGCTGACTTTCCCTTTGAATACTTCGTCTCCGTATACATCCAACCGGATGTCGACATCTTTCCCCTTTTTTACTTTTGTGAAGAGGCTTTCGGATACGTTGATCAGCAGTTTGACCGGACGGATCTGTTCAACGGTGAAGATCGGCGAGCCTCCGC
>ENA-OPCC01001129-OPCC01001129.1-human-gut-metagenome-genome-assembly--contig:-NODE-1129-length-12143-cov-3.085953_pt1 | contig 12143 bp, 7 predicted proteins | sample MGYA00241558_ERZ501467 | MGnify/ENA primary metagenome ERZ501467 (study PRJEB25962, sample SAMEA2042620) | human gut metagenome | biome: human gut; feature: human-associated habitat; material: faeces...
CTGTGTGATTGCCAGTCCCAAAATTATACCGGTGAAGGCGAAAGGAATGGAGAACATGATTACGAACGGGTCTGTCAGTGATTCGAACTGAGCGGCCATTACGATAAATACCAAAATGATGATCAGGACCATCAGGATTGTCAGGTCGAAGAAGGTGTCCATCTGGTCTTCGTACGTTCCTCCTAACTGCCAGCTGACATCCGAAGGTATATCCATTTCCTTCAGTTGATTCCGGGCAGCTGTTACGATATCGCTCATGGCTGCACCTTTTCCGACTACTGCCGATACGGTAATAACGCGTTCGCGGTCTTTGCGTTCAATGGTCGGAGGTGTCATTCGTTCTACTACTTTACCCAGGTCGCGGATACGGATTCCCTGACCGGCACTATTATACACCAGGATATTCTCGATGTCTTCAACCGACTGACGGAATTCTGGTGCGTAGCGTACTTTTATATCATACTCGTCACCGTCTTCGCGATATTTGGAAGCGGTAGAGCCGTTGATACGGTTACGCAAAGCCATAGCAGCCGTTGTGATATTCAATCCGTTGATCGCCAGTTTTTCCCGGTCGAAATCAACTTGATATTCGGGTATGTAATCCTCACGGCTGATGTTGACCTGTGAACAACCTTTTACCTTACGCATCCTTTCGGCCAGTTCGGCGGCTACGGCATCGGTCCGGCCGAAATCGAAACCATAAATCTCGATGTCGACAGCGTTCTGTCCGCCCATACCTTCTTCCTGTCCGCCTTCGATCACCTTGAAGGTCTTGATCTCCGGATATTTTGCCAGGTCCTTACGCATCTCTTCACAGATTTCAACCATACCGCGTTCACGATCGCCGACACTTGACATATTGATGTAATAATCGATAATATGTGTCCCGTTATTGCTCAATTGAGCCCAGGTATTATCGGAATCGGCTTGTCCCTCGGTAAAGTTACTGGTTTTTATTTCCGGATATTTCTGTCGAAACAGTTCGTCGATTTCAAGCGCCAGTTTACGGGTGATATCCTGGCGAGTTCCGACCGGCAACTCAATGTGAACACTGATCTGCGCATTATCCTGAGTCGGGAAGAATTCCGTCTTGATAGTCGGAACTAATAACATACTTCCCGCAAAGATCAAAGTTGCGCCGAATATAACCGTTTTCCGATGGCGTACCGCCCAATAAAGGAAATTGGAATAGCCACGATCCAGCGCATCCAATGCCTTTTCGATCGGTGTGAAGAACAATGTGTACAAGCGGCCTTTTTTAGGATTTTGCTTGAGTAGTTGCGAACTCAACATCGGAGTCAGCGTCAAAGCTCCGACCGTTGAAACAATCATGATGATACTAACGATCCAACCTAACTGTTTGAACAAGATACCCGCCATACCCGTCACCATCGTCAGGGGCAGGAATACAGCCAACATGGTTAGGGTTGAGGCGATTACGGAAATAGCCACTTCGTTTGTCGCATGTACGGCCGCCTGTTTCGGGGCACTACCTCTTTCAATATGAGTTGTAATGTTTTCCAGCACCACGATCGCATCGTCCACCACAATACCGATGGCGAGCGTCATCGCAAAAAGCGTCAAGGTATTCAGAGAGAAATTCAGAGCCCAGAGACCGGCTAATGTACCGATCAAAGAAACCGGCACCGCAAGCATCGGGATAAGGGTCGCGCGCCAATTTTGCAGGAAGAGATACACAACCAAAAGCACGAGAAGACCGGCTTCCAGTAAGGTTTGAACCACCTCATTAAGGGCAGCCTCGACGAATCTTGAGTTATCGTCCGTAATCACATAAGCGATATCATCCGGGAAGTTCTTGGAGAGCTCCTGAAGCCGCTTTTTGACATCCACAGCCGTCTGCATGGCGTTAGCGCCTGTCTGCAGGTAAACAGCAAACGTAACGCTCGGAACATCGTTTAATTGGTTGTATGCCTCATAACTGCGGTTTCCGACTTCGACCCGGGCAATGTCGTGAATGCGAACAATACCGTCAGCACCGCGCGAACGGACGGTGATATTGCCGAACTCTTCCGGTGTCAGCAACTGACCTTTTGTGCGAATCGTATAAACCAGCTGCTGATCATCAGTCGTCGGAGACGTACCGACTTTACCGGCAGCGTACTGATTGTTCTGCTCTTCGATCGCTTTGCGCACATCGATAGCCGTAATGCCGAGCTGAGCCATTTTCTTCGGATTCAGCCAAATACGCATCGCGCTTTGTGCGTTACCGAAAACGTCCGCGTCACCGACACCGGGAACGCGTTTAATGGCATCCACAACGTTCAGGTTCACATAGTCGGCCAGCTGAATCGGTTTTAGAGTGCCATTCGGAGAATAAAACGGCACGATCATCAGCGTTTCTTCGCTGCGCTTACGGACGTTCACGCCGTTCTGTCGAACGCTTTCCGGCAACCGTCTTTCTGCAGATCGCACGCGGTTATTGATCTCCAGCATCGCGTCGTTCGGATTTGTACCGACTTCGAACGTGCAGGTAATACGAACATTTCCGTTCGAACGGATGGAAGTTTCGTAATAAAGCAGGCCTTCAACACCGGAGAGCTGATCCTCGATTGGCGCAGCAACTGTCTTAGCCAATGTCTGTGCGTCAGCCCCTTCATAAGAAGTTGAAATAAAAACAACCGGCGGCGTGATGTCAGGATATTGGCCCATCGGCAGGACACGTCCTGCGAGCAGACCCGCAATCACGATCAAAATCGACATGACAGATGCGAAAATCGGCCGCCGAATACAGAATTGAGAAAGCATTTCGGTTCACCTATCGCAAGTTATTTTTCAGTCGGCTTTGAAGCGGTTTTCTTGTCTTGGTTTAAGGCCACCTTGGCCTTGTCTCTGAGTTTCTGGATCTGATCAATGATCACAAGATCTCCGGATTTGAGGCCGGAGGTGATAATCCAATCTTTGCCTGACCAGCGACCCACCGTCACAGACTGAGCCCTCGCGACACCGTCTTTGTATAAATAGACGCTGTAAGTTCCGTCGGGCAGCTGGCGCACCGCCGATTGAGGAATCAGATAAACGCCCTTCTGTGTGCCGAGCGTCAAACGGATCGTCACGTATTGTCCCGGAAGCAGCTCAGCAGAACGTTCAATCTCCGCGCTTAGCGAACGGGTACCCGTCTGAGGATCGATTTGAGTAGCGGCAAAATTAATGCGCGCAGGAACTTCCACGCCTGTTTTCTCATGCACCACACTCACTGGAGAGTCTTCGGTGATCGTGAATCCGTGCAGATCATTATCGCTTAAAGAAAAGCGAGCCTTAAGTTGATCATCCTGTGTAATATCAGTTAAGGCCGAATTGTTGGCGGTTACCAGTGTTCCGGGATTGATTAAAGACCTGCCGGCAATTCCGCTCACAGGCGCTTTAACCGACGTGTAATCAAGTTGAATTTTGGTTTGCAGCGCTTTAGCCTTTGCTGCCGCTAGATTTGCCTTACAGGACTCCAAGGCGCTGATGCGGTCTGAATATTCTTTTTCGCTTACAGCATTAACTTTGCGCAAAGCTGCAAATCGCTTGGCTTCTCTCTCCGCCTGTTTCAGTTCCACCTGCGCTTGAATAACCGACGCTTCTGCGCTCTGATTAGCGGCATCGAAAGGTGCCGGATCAATCGTAAAGAGCACATCGCCTTGTTTGACGCTCTGTCCTTCAGCATAGTGCCGCTGCAGCACGGGACCAGTCACTTGAGGATAAACAATCACGGCTTTAGAACCTTCCGTCTGCCCGAACACTTCGGCCACATACGGCAGAGTGGTAGGTTCGGCTTTAAGCGTTGTTACTTGGATGGCTTGAACTTTCTGCTTGACTGCTTCTTTGTCATTACATGCGGTTAAACAGGATATGAGGCCTAAGATGCATATAAGGCTGAGGATTGTTCGATTCAGCATGATGTGTTATGTATTTTTTTTCGTCGACAAATGTGAGAATACCTCAAACGAAGGCCTTCTCATAAGTAAACTCATGCTCCACAGTATTTGTCCTATAGTCTACAAAAGAGGAATAGTTGCCCTAATATCTCTCTTGGGACGGAAATCGATCAACGGAGGTTTTAGACACCTAACGCCTGATTTCACCCATGATTTCGGTGTTCTGAATCGAATTTAGTCTGCAAATCTTTTTCACAAAAATTTTTTGATGATGAAAAAATCCCGACTTCAACGGGTAAGTCAAAATCGGGATTGAATTATTAATTCAGAGGCGAATTACTTGAAGAGCTTGCCGAGCTTTTCGAAGAAACTTTTTCTTTCCGGCGCGTGATGATCTTTCTTGCTGTGATTGATCGACGCATCGAACTGTCTCAGGATGTCCTTCTGTTCAGTCGTCATATTTACCGGAATCTCCACAGTGGTATGAACGTACAGGTCGCCCTTCTCAGCATTGCGAACACTACGGATGCCGTGGCCTCTCAAGCGGAAGGTCTTTCCGGACTGAGTCCCCTCGGGAATGCGCAATGTGGCTTTGCCCGTTAACGTCGGGACTTCGAGTTACCCTCCGAGCGCCGCCGTCACAAAACTCATGGGCATCTCCATGTGCAGATCCTGCCCGTCACGTTCAAAGATGTCATGGGGCTTGATGCGAATGCGGATGTAAAGATCGCCTGCGGGGCCGCCGTTTTGTCCGGGCGATCCGCGGTCGGGAATACGCATACGGTTGCCGTCATCCACACCGGCGGGAACCGTAATCTCGAGTTCTTTCTTCTCTTCCTGCATACCGGTGCCGTGGCACTTGTGGCAGGGATGAGGAATGTACTTGCCGGTTCCGTGGCAGCGCGGACAGGTCTGCTGAATCTGGAAGAAGCCGGCGCCGGCGCGGACATAACCGCTGCCGTGACAGGTCGGGCAGGTTTCTACCTTCGTGCCCTTTTCTGCACCGGATCCGCCGCAGGCTGTGCACTTGCTCCAGGAGGGAACCTTAATCTTTGTCTTATAGCCTTCTGCGGCTTGTTCAAGCGTGATATCGAGGTCATAAATCAGATCTTCACCGCGGAACATCTGCTTATTCTGTCCGGAGCTGCGGGCGTGTCCTCCGCCGAAAATCTCGGAGAAAATATCGCCCATATCGCCGAACTGAGATGCATCAAAACCTCCGAACCCGCCGAATCCGCCGGCACCGGCGCCGCCGGCGCCGCCGTTGAATGCAGAACGGCCGTAGCGGTCATATGCCGCACGCTTTTGCTCGTCCTTCAGCACTTCATAGGCTTCGCCTACTTGTTTGAATTTTTCTTCGGCATGCTTGTCCCCTTTGTTGCGGTCAGGGTGATACTTCATCGCCATGCGGCGATAACCTTTCTTGATCTCTTCCTGAGTAGCAGTACGGGTGACTCCCAGTACCTCGTAATAATCAAAATCTTCTTCGTCAGCCATTCTTTACGGAATTCGGTTATCGGGTAAAAACCCTTAAATTTTGTCTCTTTATCTACGCCATGAGGCCGCAACCTTACGGAAACGGCCTCATTTACGTTAGTTACAGTCTAACAAGTTTCAGAATTAGACTTCTTTGAAGTCGGCATCGACAACGTCGTCATCTTTCTTCTGAGACTTCGGAGCTTCCTGCTGAGCACCCGGCTGAGCCTGCTGCTGATTCAGCTTTTCGCCGATCTTCTGAGCAGCAGCCATCAAAGCGTCAGTACGTTTTGTGATCAGATCCTTGTCTTCGCCCTTAACAGCTTCTTCAAGGTCGTTGATCGCAGTTTCGCAGGCAGCACGGTCAGCGCCGTCAACCTTTTCACCGAGGTCCTTCAGGGTCTTGCGAACCTGATGGATGCTGGATTCGGCTGTGTTGCGAGCCTGAGCCAGTTCGGCACGGCGGCGGTCTTCTTCCTTGTTGGCTTCAGCATCGGCAACCATTCTTTCGACATCGGCGTCGCTCAAACCGGAGTTAGCCTTAATCGTGATCTGGTTTTCCTTGCCGGTAGCCTTATCCTTAGCGGAAACATGAAGAATACCGTTGGCGTCAATATCGAATGTCACTTCGATCTGCGGCAGTCCTCTCGGAGCCGGAGCGATGCCTTCAAGGTTGAATTCGCCAAGCAGCTTGTTGTCTGCTGCCATTTCACGTTCGCCCTGGTAAACCTTAATGGTTACAGCAGGCTGATTGTCTTCGGCAGTAGAGAACACCTGAGAGTGCTTTGTCGGGATCGTGGTGTTGCGCTTGATCATCGGAGTCATCACGCCGCCCAGGGTTTCAATACCGAGGGTAAGCGGTGTAACGTCGAGAAGCAGAACGTCGCTGCGGTCGCCGGACAGAACAGCGCCCTGAATAGCAGCACCTATAGCAACGGCTTCATCCGGGTTCACGTCCTTACGCGGATCCTTCTTGAAGAATTCCTTAACAGCTTCCTGAACAGCCGGCATACGTGTCTGACCGCCGACGAGGATAACGTCGGAGATGTCTTCAACAGTAGCGTTGGCATCCTTCAGGGCCTTGCGGCAAGGTTCGATTGTTCTTTCAATCAGATCTTCGCAGAGGCTTTCGAGCTTAGAACGTGTCAGTGTGATGTTCAGATGTTTCGGACCTGTTGCATCAGCAGTGATGTAAGGCAGGTTGATTTCTGTTTCCTGACGGCTGGACAACTCGATCTTGGCCTTTTCAGCGGCGTCTTTCAAACGCTGCAGAGCCAGAACGTCCTGACTCAGGTCAATGCCTGTGTCCTTCTTGAATTCTTTGATGACGTAGTCAACGATTCTCTGGTCGAAGTCTTCGCCGCCAAGGAATGTATCGCCGTTGGTGGACAGAACTTCAAACTGTTTTTCACCGTCAACATCGGCTAAGTCGATGATGGAGATATCGAATGTGCCGCCGCCCAGGTCATAGACAGCGATCTTACGATCTCCCTTGCCGCCTTTATCAAGACCGAAAGCCAAAGCAGCAGCTGTCGGTTCGTTAATGATACGGCGGACATCCAAACCGGCGATCTTACCGGCGTCCTTAGTAGCCTGACGCTGGGAGTCATTGAAGTAAGCCGGAACCGTAATAACGGCTTCCTTAACTTCTTCACCGAGATAGTCTTCGGCGGTCTTCTTCATCTTACGAAGAATTTCAGCAGAAACCTGCTGCGGAGCCAGATCCTTGTCGCCGAGAACCTGAACCCAGGCGTCGCCGTTGGCAGCCTTGATGATCTTGTAAGGCATCAGTTTGATGTCTTTCTGAACTTCTTTATCGTCGTAGCGACGGCCGATCAAACGTTTGATCGCGAAAAGTGTGTTGGCAGGATTCGTAACAGCCTGACGTTTAGCAGGAGCGCCGACAAGCACTTCTTTTTCAAGATATGCAACGACGGAAGGTGTGGTGCGAGCACCTTCGCTGTTTTCGATCACACGGACCTTGTCACCTTCAACAACCGCAACGGCGGAGTTTGTTGTACCAAGGTCAATACCAATAATTTTTGCCATTTTTAAATTTCCTCACTTGCCGGCAGAAGGGCTGCCCGCTGTTAAGTTTCTATATTGAGTCGTTTCCTGAAAAAACAAGTCTTACTGCGCGACTGCCACCATCGCCGGACGAAGAACTCGATCGGCAATCTTCCAACCGCGTTGGAACACTGTTGCGACGCAGCCCGGCTGGACTGCAGGATCTTTCACCATTGTTATCGCCTGCATTGTGTTGGGATCAAATTTAAGACCCACAGGGTTCTCACACTTCATCCCGTTATGCTCCAGTGCGCTCAGCAGCTGGCGGTAGGTAATCTCAAGGCCTTCTTTGAAGGGGCCTTTTTCATTTGCGGACGCTTCTAGCGCTTTTTCCATGCTGTCTACGACCGGCAGCATAGACTCTGCAAATTTTTCAATGCCGAATTTACGGGCTTTAGCAACATCTTCAGAGGCGCGGCGGCGGGTGTTGTCTGCTTCGGCAACGGCACGTACATAAAGGTCGTAGTTTTCTGCGGCCTTGGCCTGTGCTTTAGCTAATTCAGCAGAGAGATCCAGATCCGGAAGTTCCGGAGCTTCAGCCGGAGCCTGCTGGGCTGCTTCGTCCTGAGGTGGGACGTTCTGTCCGTTCTTTAATTCGTTTTCTTGCATTAACTGTCCTCAAGTTTTTTTCAGAAATCGGGGTCCGGTTGTCCCGAACCCTTTAATGGTTGATATGGGGTCGCCCGATCCTTTTTTCAACCTTTGATGAATGACATTATGAGAACAGCCCATCCTTTCAAGAGCCGACATCACCCGAATTAAGCAAATCAGGAAGAGAAAATCTGTAGCAAATTAAACGATATACGGGAATAACACCCGCCTAGCGCTTGAAAACCAAAGGGTTTTCCCTTAGCTCGTTTTTTCAAGCGAAAAAAGTAACAAAATTATTCCGGCCAGTGACGAAGTTCGTCTTCGACGATGCTCTCAACCAGCGAAACGGAAGCCTCGGAATCATTCAGACAAGGAATGTAGTGGAAGGATTGGCCGCCTGCTTTCTGCCAAGTCTCCTTGAGCTCCAGGCCGATTTCTTCAATCGTCTCGAGGCAGTCGGTATGAAATCCCGGGCAGATAACGTCTAATCGTTCAATGCCCTCTCCGACGAGTTCGCGAACCGTGTCGTCCGAGTAAGGCTTTAACCATTCTTCCTTACCGAAACGGGACTGGTAGGAAAGCACTACCTTTGTCGGGTCCGCCCCGAGTTCCTTGATCAGGAGGTCAGCCGTTGCGCGAACTTGTTTCGGGTAGGGATCGCCTTCCCTGCAGTAGCGGACCGGCATGCCGTGGAAAGACAGCATCAATCGGTCCTTCTCGCCGAGCGGACCGACTTTTGCCCAATGCTCGCGAATTTGATCGGCAAGCGCTTTAATGTACAGGGGATGCGTGTGATAGTCGCGGATGAAGCGCACCTTCGGGTGGCTCTTCATCTGCTGCATAGCTTTCGAGACGGCGTCGGAAACAGAGGCCGTCGTCGAGGAGGAATACTGCGGATAAAGCGGGAGGACGAGGACACGGTCAAAACCGTGCTCGTTGTGAATCGCTTTAAAAACTTCGACCTGCGAAGGATTGCCGTAACGCATGCCGACAAACACATCGGCATTAACGGCCTTTTCCTGCAGGCGCTGACGCAGCTTATCGGCGATGCGATCGGTGTAGACCTTCAGCGGCGCACCCTCTTTCATCCAAACCTGCGCATAACGCGCGGCGGACTTGGGACTGCGGCGCGGCAGAATGACCAAATTTAACAGCGTCTGCCAAAAAATCGGATTTAAATCGACAACCCGTCGATCGGAGAGAAACTCCCGCAGATAGGGTTTGAGCGCCGAAGCAGTCGGTTCATCAGGAGAACCGAGGTTAATAAGGAGTACCGCGGTCTTCGGGCTCTTTTCAGTCATATCTTCTTAATTCTTAACGGGAAAGGATTTCGTCTTGAACCGCTTTAGCGCGGCGGCTATGAAGATACCCGATAAGCAAAGCTACGGCAAGAGACATCCAGAACTTGCCCAGTACCTGTCCGAAGATAAATTCAATGGAGCCGAAAGCCAGAGAAAGGAAGATGGCGCTGTCGACCATAGAGCCCACCAAACCGCTTGCCATAATGGCCCAAGCCGGCCATTTCTTGCGCATCGGTGTGTAGACCACGAGGTCAGCCAATTCGGAGAAGAAGAAAGCCATCACGGAAGCCAAGACCAGGGACGGTTCGGAAAAAAGTGCGGACAGCGCTGCGCCGATAATGATGGCGTAAAGCGACCAGCGAACACCAAGCTTGGCCTGCAGTCCGTCGCGGAGCACCAGTGCTACGCCGGCCATAAGCACGCCGCTCGGAGCCATGATGCCGGGCCAAACCGGAATCAAACAGGGGCCGTCGGCGGTACAAACCGTGCCGACATTCATCACCACCCAGTTCATCGCCGGGATGGTCAGAATAAAGAGGATAAAGTAGAGGATTCCGACTGAATAGTCTTTGGTACTTCTTAAAGGCATTTCAACTCCGTTTCCGGCTGCACATACCGGGGGAAAATTAGATACATTCAGCGGCCGCGGAAACAAAAATCGAAGGTGCGTGTCGGCAGAAATCCGAGGCTTCCTTCGTTCGGTTTGCGAGGGAACCCGCAATGGCCGCCCTCAGCGGGATATTCTAACGTCACAAACTTAGAAACTTCATCAATCTTCGGTAAAACTTCGTATCCCACGATCGGATCGTTCTTTGCATTCAAGACCAGCGTCGGCAGCCGGATGCCGCCTAAATGCGGCTTGCTCGAGCATTTCGTCCAATAGTCCATGTAGTCCTTATAGCCGAAAACCGGCGCCGTAAAAAGATCGTCAAACTGCCAGAGCCAGCGAATCTTCTTTATTTTCTCGACATCTAAGACACCCGGGAAACGCTTGGCTTTGGCGAGCGCTTTTTTCTTCATCGTCGAGATGAAATTCAAGTCATAAATCCGACTGAATCCTTTACGAATAACATAGCTCGAGCCCACCAAATCCAGAGGCGAACAGACCGCAGCGATGCCCGAGACCAGCTTTGCGGCATCCTCGCCTCGGGTACCGGCCCAAAAGAGCAGATTATTGGCACCCAACGAGACGCCCATCGCATAGATCGGAGCTTCAGGGTAGAGTTCGCGCAGCCGCGCAAACTCCCAATCCAGCTCTTCGGCATCGGCTGCGTTATAAGCACGAAGCTTCTTATTGGTGACGCCGCCGCAGCCCCGGTAGTGAATCACCACACCGCGCACGCCTTCCTGACCGCAGCGCGCCATCAGCGCACGGGCATAGTGGCTGTTGGAAGACCCTTCCAGACCGTGGATGTGCACCATAATCGGCGCCTTCGGATCAATGGGTTCCGGCGTCGACCAGTCCACGGCAATGATGTCGTCATCGGGCGTATTCCAAATCTCACGGCGATAGATCACCTTGGCCTTCGGAAACAGTTCGGCAGGCACAATGGTTTGCAGGTGGCCGCCGGGCAGCCACCAAGGAGCACGGTAGTCGGAAGCAGCGAGACTCATAAGCTAAGAAGATTCAAACTGCCTTTTAGCTTAGGTCCTTTTATGCCTCCTGACCTTCGGACGGACCAAAAACGAGCGACCAGAGCTCACGAACCTTCGCCGCATCGTCCGCAAACTCTTCTTTGGGAACACGCACCGGCACGCTCGGAGAGTTCAGCCGGAACTCGTGCTGAATGCGCCGATACTTGCGATAAATAGCCGACACTTCGAGCGCCAGGTCTTTCGGAATCAGGCCGGCGTCAGACGCCATCTCCAGCATCTTGATGTTGCCGAAGTTGTTGACAAGCTGCGGGAACTTGGCGGAATACTGAAGCACCAAATACTGAACGATGAACTCCACATCCACCATGCCGCCCTCGTCATGCTTCACATCAAAAAGCTCCGTTTTATTGGGATGGCCGTCGTGCATACGCTGGCGCATTTTGAGTACTTCAGCCTTCGTCTCTTCGGCGTTTCGCTCGCGGCGGAGTATTTCGATGCGGATTTTCTCGAACTTGTCACCGATGTCTCGGTCGCCTGCTGCATAACGAGCCCGCGTTAATGCCTGATGCTCCCAGAGCCACGCGCCGGTACCGTCTTCATTTTTCTGATACTTCTCAAAACTATCCACAGAAGAGACCAGCATGCCGGACTCTCCGTTCGGGCGCAGACGCATATCCACGTCAAAGAGGACGCCGGAGCCGGTCGTAGCCGTCAGCCAGTTAATCAGGCGGCGCGCAAAGCGCATATAGATCTTTTCAGCGTCTTGGGCGTCATCCTCAAATAAGAAGACCAGATCAAGGTCGCTCGCGTAAGCAAGCTCCTTGCCGCCGAGTTTTCCATAAGCCACGATGGCGAACTTCGGACGCTCGATGTGACGTCCCGGAACCGTCTTCCACACTTCTTCCATAACGATCTCCAGTGTGGCGTCCGCCAGCGCGGAGAGCTGGTCGGCCAATCTCTCCACCGTCAATCGTCCGGCCATGTCCGCCAAGAACAGCCGGAACAAACGGGCGTGATGGACTTCGCGGATAAGGTTCATGCGGGTTTCCTGATCGTCTTCCGGAATATCCGCAAGACGCGCCCGCGTGCGTTCGATATAGAAAGAGAAATCCACCGGAGTGTAGTCGTCAATCTGGCTCAGCCGTTCATCCCACAGCTCGTCCAAGAGCAGCGGATGGCGATTCAGATATTCGGCCGCCCATTTTCCGTTGCCCAGTACGTCGCCCAGGCG
>ENA-OPCC01001133-OPCC01001133.1-human-gut-metagenome-genome-assembly--contig:-NODE-1133-length-12078-cov-4.237462_pt1 | contig 12078 bp, 9 predicted proteins | sample MGYA00241558_ERZ501467 | MGnify/ENA primary metagenome ERZ501467 (study PRJEB25962, sample SAMEA2042620) | human gut metagenome | biome: human gut; feature: human-associated habitat; material: faeces...
GGGTTCTTCTTGTGAGGCATGATGCTGGAGCCGGTAGTGCAATCTGATTTTCAGGCGAATTAGGGTGGTACCGCGATTTACGTCGCCCCTATTGTTTGGGGGCGGCGTTTTTAGTTGGAAGTGGAGAATTCACTTTCAGCTCCGACAATTTTTATGGAGGTAGAAATCAATGAATCCCAAGCCTTACGGCGTAAATGAACTGCGCGAAATGTTCCTTTCTTTCTTTGAAAGCAAGGGTCACCTGCGCCTGCCCAGCTTTTCTCTGATCCCCCAGAATGATGCGTCTCTGTTGCTCATCAATTCCGGCATGGCGCCCATGAAGCCCTATTTCAAGGGCGAGGTGGAGCCGCCCCGTCACCGGGTCTGCACCTGCCAGAAGTGCATCCGTACCGGCGACATCGAGAATATCGGCAAGACCGCCCGTCACGGCACCTATTTCGAGATGCTGGGCAATTTCTCCTTCGGCGATTACTTCAAGCACGAGGCCATTGCATGGAGCTGGGAGTTCCTGACCAAGGTGGTCGGTCTGGACGAGAACCGGCTGTACCCCTCCATCTACGAAAACGACGACGAAGCCTTTGAGATTTGGAACAAGGAAGTGGGCGTCCCCGCCGAGCGTATCTTCCGCTTCGGCAAGGAGGACAACTTCTGGGAGCATGGTTCCGGCCCCTGCGGCCCCTGCTCGGAAATTTACTACGACCGGGGCGAAAAGTACGGCTGCGGCAAACCCGGCTGCACCGTCGGCTGCGACTGTGACCGCTACATGGAGGTCTGGAACAACGTCTTCTCCCAGTTCGACAACGACGGCCACGGCAACTATACCGAGCTGGCCCAGAAGAACATCGACACCGGCATGGGTCTGGAGCGTCTGGCCTGCGTGATGCAGGGCGTGGGCAACCTGTTTGAGGTGGACACTGTGCAGAGCGTGCTGCACCATGTAGAGCACATTGCCAACAAGACCTACGGCGAGGACGACAAGAACGATATCTCCATCCGCGTCATCACCGACCACATCCGCAGCTGCACCTTCATGGTGTCCGACGGCATCCTGCCTTCCAACGAGGGCCGCGGCTATGTGCTGCGCCGCCTGCTGCGCCGTGCTGCCCGCCATGGCCGTATGCTGGGCATCACCCGCCCGTTCCTGGTGGAGCTGGTGGAGACTGTCATCCAGTCCAGCGAGAGCGCATACCCCGAGCTGCGCGAGCACGATGCTTATATCAAGAAGGTCATCGGCACCGAGGAGGCAAACTTTGCCCGCACCATTGATGCCGGCATGAACATCCTGAACAACATGATCGACGGTCTGGAAAAGGCACATGAGCATCTGCTGAAGGGTCTGGATGTGTTCAAGCTGAACGATACCTTCGGCTTCCCGCTGGATCTGACCAAGGAGATCGCTGCAGAGCAGGGCATTGAGATCGACGAGGAAGGCTTCCACGCCGAAATGACCAAACAGAAGGAGCGTGCCCGTGCAGAGCGCCTGAAGAAGAACATCTCCGGCTGGAGCGAGGATCTGTTCGGTGCGCTGGATGCAGAGCCCACCGTCTTTACCGGCTACGAGACCCTGAACGACACCGGTGTTGTGGTGGCCCTGAGCGACGAGGAGACCCTGACCGATGCCATTGCTACCGACGAGGAAGCAAAGGACGGCGTGCTGGTGGTTCTGGATAAGACTCCCTTCTACGCTGAGATGGGCGGTCAGGCTGCGGACCACGGCATGCTGAACAGCGCCGACTGCAGCCTGCGCGTGCTGGATGTGAAGAAGACCCCCAAGGGATACTACGTCCACACCTGCGTGCTGGAGAGCGGCATCGTGAAGGTGGGCGACCACCTGACCGCTCAGGTGGATAAGGAATACCGCATGGCCATTGCCCGCAACCACACCGCCACCCATCTGCTGCAGGCAGCTCTGCGTGAAGTGCTGGGCGACCACGTCCATCAGGCAGGCTCCTATCAGGATGCAGAGATCACTCACTTCGACTTTACCCACTTCAGCGCTGTCACTCCCGAGGAGCTGGCCCGCGTGCAGAAGATCGTGAACGATAAAATCTACGAGTCCATGAACGTCACCGTCCGGGAAATGCCCATTGAGGAAGCCAAGAAGCTGGGCGCAATGGCTCTGTTCGGCGAAAAGTACGGCAAGGTCGTGCGTGTTGTGGACATCGAGGGCTGGTCTACCGAGTTCTGCGGCGGCACCCACGTGAAGAACACCGCCCAGATCGGCGGCTTCAAGATCGTGAGCGAGGCCTCCGTTGCTGCGGGCATCCGCCGCATCGAGGCTGTCACCGGCCGCAACCTGCTGATCCGTGCAAACCTGCAGGAGGCTATGCTGCATACCGTGGCAAACACCCTGAAGGCAAACAACGTGACCGCTCTGCCCGTCCGTGCTGAGGCCGTGATGGCTGAGAACAAGGCTCTGGCCAAGGAACTGGAAGAGATCAAGGCACAGGTCGCCGCTTCCAAGGTGACCAGCCTGTTTGATAATGCCGAGGAGATCGGCGGCGTGAAGATCGCTTCTGCATACTTCACCGGCACCACCGGCGACACCCTGCGCGGCATGTGCGATACCATCCGCGACAAGGCTGTGAAGCCCGCTGTGGCGGTTCTGGTGGGCAAGGCTGAGGATAAGATCACCATGGCTGTCACTGTGACCAAACAGGCACAGGAAAAGGGCCTGAAGGCCGGTGCTCTGGTCAAGGAGATCGCTGCCATTGCCGGCGGCAAGGGCGGCGGCAAGCCGGACTTTGCAATGGCCGGCCTGAAGGACGAGACCAAGATCGACGAAGCTCTGGCTGCTGTCGGCACCATCGTCAAGAAGGCTCTGGGCGAATAAGAAAACGGGTTCGCCCTCTCGGGTTCTCCAAAGGGGAGAGGGCGGGGACGTTTATAAAATATCAGGAAGGAGTTGTTTCCCATGGAAGATTGTCTGTTCTGTATGATCGCGGAGGGGAAAATCCCCTCCAAGAAGCTGTACGAGGACGAGCAGGTGGTGGCGTTTTACGACATCAACCCGCAGGCCAAGGTGCACTTTCTGGTGGTGCCCAAAAAGCACATTGTCTCTGCCGCTGCGCTGACCGAAGAGGACGGCGCACTGCTGGGCCATATCTTTGCAGTGATCGCAAAGCTGGCTGCGGAGCAGGGCCTGAACAACGGCTACCGCGTCATCTCCAATGTTGGCGAGGACGCAGGCCAGACCGTGAAACATCTGCATTTCCATGTTCTGGGCGGCGAAAAGCTGCCTGTCTGATTCCAATAAAAAGGGAGCGTTGAATTATGGCTGAGACCTATACTCTGCACGTTGCAGGCCTGACCCGTGAGCTGACCATCTGCAAGGTGAATGACCACATGGACATTGCTGCTTTTATCATGCTGGGTGATGCCGAGCTGACCGTGGCTGCTGCTGCTGAACTGCTGAAGAAGTGCCCGGATTTTGATATCCTGCTGACCGCCGAGGCCAAGGGCATCCCTCTGGCACACGAGATGAGCCGCCAGAGCGGCAAGCCCTATGTCTGCGCACGCAAGGGCGAAAAGCTGTATATGACCGACCCCGTGGTGGTGGAGGATCAGTCCATTACCACCGCAGGCAAGCAGAAGCTGGTCATCGACCGCAAGGAGCTGGACAAGATGAGCGGCAAGCGCGTTCTGGTGGTGGACGATGTCATTTCCACTGGCGGTTCGCTCAAGGCTCTGGACGCGCTGGCTGAGCAGACCCAGTGCACCATTGTGGGCCAGGCCGCTGTTCTGGCCGAGGGCGATGCAGCTGAGCGCAAGGATATCATCTTCCTGGAGCCGCTGCCCCTGTTCTTCCACTAAGCTGCAATGCGCCGCCCGCTCTGCGTTTTCTGCGCTGGAATGCTGGGTGTGGAGTTAGTGTGCGTTTTTTTGCCGCAAACGGAACTTTTTGTGCCGTTTGCGGCATTTTTTGTTGCCGTTTGTCTGGTGCTGTGCATCTTTGATGCTGCCCGCAAAGCAGCGCTCTGCATCCTACTGGGCGCTGCTGTGGGTATGGCATCGGTGTTGCACACGGCAAACCGGCTGGAGCGTATCCGTGTGCAATATGCAGGCCGTCCGCTGGTGCTGACCGCAGAGGTGGAAAGCACGGCGGATTCCTACGATCCCGGTATCGTGGATGCGGTTTTGCGTGTAGAGAAAGTGAACGGCAGCGCGGCATCCTTCCGGGTGGAGTGCAGTGCTTTGCCGGAGTGCAAAGCCGGGGAAAGGGTGCAGGGAAGATTTATACTGTCGGCCCCGGCATCCGGAAGCCGGGTCAGCCTGTATGCGGACGGCATCGCTCTGCAGGCGGAAATAGACGAGGACGGGCCGGAGCTTACAGTTCTGGGCGAAAGCGGCAGCTTCCGTGCCCGCACCCACCGCCTGCAGCAAAGGCTCAGTGCGTCGCTGCGCCGCCGTATGGACGGCAAGACCGGCGGTGTGCTGGCTGCCATGACTACCGGCGACCGGAGTTATCTGTCTTCGGCCATGCGCAGCGCCTACCGGGGCGCGGGTCTTGCCCATGTGCTGGTGGTAAGCGGAATGCATGTGTCCATTTTGTGCGGTGATATCCTCAGCACACTCCTGCCCTACGAGTGGGAGCAGAGCTACCGAAGACGCAGACGCCGGGCGGTATTCCGAAGTCTGCTGGCCTTTTTGCTGATGGGCGTGACCGGCTTCACACCCTCGGTATGCCGCGCCGCAGTGGCGGTCTGGGTCGGTGCACTGGGTGTGTGGCTGTACGGCCCGCCGGATACCCTTACCTCTCTGGCGGTGGCAGGTATCGTTATGACCGCAGGCAACAGCTATGCAGTGTGCGATATCGGCTTTGAACTTTCGTTTGCGGCGGTGGTGGGCACGGTGGCAGGCGGTGTGTGCATCCGCCGCGCCCGGGATGCGTGGTACCGTCAGTTCTGGAAAAACGCGAAAAATCCGGTGAAGCGCCCATGGTATTTCAAACTGCCGGAACGTCTTTGGGGCCTTGCGGAAAGCATTTGCATCTCGTTTTGTGCTTCGGTGGCCACATTCCCGGTGCTGGTGCTGCGCGGGCTGAGTGTGAGCATTTATGCGGTGGCATCCAGTGTGGCGGTGCTGTGGCTCATCCAGCCCATGATGCTGCTGGGCCTTGGCACGGCCTTTGCCGGTCTGGTGCCAGCTCTTGCTCCGCTGTATGGGGTGCTGTCCGCAGCGTCTGCGGCGTTGACCGGCCTGCTCGACCGCTGGGCCGTCTGGATCTCTGCAAAACCGGGCGCGGGCATCTACTTCGATACGGCCTATGCAGCCATCGTGTGTCTGGTGCTGATCCTGTTGGGCTGGCTGGCGTTCCACTGGCGGGTACGGCTGCGGGTGGCAGGGCCATGCATCCTGCTGGCGGCAGCTGTTTCCATCGGGCTGGGCAATGCTCTCAGCCGGGATGTGGTGAACATCGACCTTGTAGGCAGCGCCAACGCGCCGGCAGTGGTCGTCACCCAGAACGATACCGCCGTGGTGCTGTTCCGGGGCGGAGCTTCTGCCCAGAACGCAGTGGAAAACCAGCTTGCCCGGCGGGGCGTGCAGACTGTGGAGCTTGTGGCAGACCTGCGTACAAACCCTAAAACGGCCTGTACACTGGAAGCAGAGCGGACACTTCCGGCAGCAGAAATGGCGGTGAACACAGCACAAAAGCTGCGGTGCACACCGGCTCTGGTAGAAATGCTGCGCACCCGGAATGGCTGTCTTGTGCGGCTGACTGTGGGCAACCGGCAGTTTGCTGTGGTCAATGAAACTGTAGAACTGGCAAAACAGGTCACAGTGCAGTGGCTGCTGGCATCCCCTGCAAAGCCAGATGCTGTGCAGTATAAAAATGTTCTGGCCCTGCGCAGCTATGACTGGATGGACAACAGAAAAGAACGGGCGGCATCCATCAGCCTGCGGCGGCACGGCGGGCTGAAACTGCACTGATGCTTTGCAATCCGGGCCGAGTGTGGTACAATAACATTTGCTATAAGTATAGTACCAGCTACAGCAGAAAGGGGAGAGCCGTTTGGCAACGGAAGCAAAATTGCGGCAGCTGGCCGACAAGGGCTGTCCGGTATATTATTTTTATTCCAGCGAGCGGTATCTTGTCCGGCAGGCGATCACGGCCATCACCCGCATCCTGACCGCAGACAGCGACGAGGATGCCACGGTTCTGGATGGAGCTGCGCCGGAGATCGAACAGCTCATCATGGCGGCGGGCACCATCTCATTTTTTGGTACCCGGCGTGTGGTGGTGCTGCCGGAGATCGACCCTGCAGCTTACAGTGACAAGGATCTGGAAGAGTTGAACAGCACCCTTTCCAGTCTGGAAAATGCTGTGGTGGTGCTGGGCAGCGTGTTTGAACTAGAGCGCAGCAAGCTCAAAACAGGCAAGCGCGCACAGAAACTGATCGCGCAGTGCAAGGCGCTTGGCTACACCGAAGAATTGGCTAAGCCCAAGCCCTTTGAACTGAAAATGATGATGATCGATCGCGCAAAGGAGCAGAAAACCATCCTGCCGGACGGCGCAGCGGCGGCGCTGCTGGAGCGCTGCGGCGAGGATCCGTTCCTTTTGGAAAATGAGGTGGACAAGCTCTGTGCATTGTCCGGGTATCAGACGGTCACGGCAGCGATGGTGGCGGAAATGGGCACGGTCAGTCTGGAAGCAGACGTGTTCGAGATGATCCGCATGATTACGGCCAAAAACGCCACAGGTGCCTGCAAAAAGCTGCAGACTTTGCTGCGCCTGCAGCAGGAGCCCATTGCCATTACAGCGGCCATGATCGGCAGCTATGTGGATCTGTACCGGGTCAAGCTGGGGGCAGCAAAACGGAAAAATTACAGCACGGTATTCAAGGATTTTGGCTATAAGGGCAGTGATTACCGGCTCAAGCGGTCGGCCGAAACGGCCTCGCATTACACGCTGGGCCAGATCGAAAACTGTATGCAGGTGCTGCTGGAACTGGACCAGAGCCTGAAAAGCCAGCCTACCGATGACCAGATCCTGCTGGAAACAGCGCTGTGCCGGTTGGCAATGGCGGGGAGCGGACGATGAAGGAAAACGAAATGATCCATACAGGCCGGGTGCTCATTGTGGAGGGCAAATACGATGCGGCCCGGCTTTCCCATCTGACCGATGCCATGATCCTGCTGACGGATGGCTTTGGCATTTACAGCGACAAAAAGCGCCAGCAGCTGTTCAAAGCGCTGGCGCAGAAAAACGGCCTGATCCTGCTCACGGATTCGGACGCAGCAGGCTTCCGCATCCGCACCTACATCACCAATCTGGTGGGAGAAAAGAATGTGGTGCAGGCTTACGTGCCCGCGATCCACGGCAAGGAAAAGCGCAAGGAACAGCCCGGCAAGGAGGGCCTGCTGGGGGTCGAGGGCGTGGACGATGCCATCGTTCTGCAGGCGCTGCGGGATGCCCTTGGCGCTGAGGCGGGTGCCGCAGCGGCCCGCCCGGAAGGACGGCAGATCACCTATACCGACCTCTACGAGTGGGGGCTTTCCGGCAGGCCGGGCAGCGCCGAGCGCAAGGCAAAGCTTCTGAACGCGCTGGGCCTGCCGCCGCGTCTTTCCAAAAAGGAGCTGGTGGAAGCTCTGAATCGACTGTATACTTTTGAACAATTGGACGAACTGCAGTTGAAAATTCTGGATAGCTGACTGCATGGCGCAGGGGTGAGCACACCGTTCACCTCTGCGCTGTTTTTGTGCCCGGAACATCCCACCGCTGGCGCAGAAGTTCCAGTGCATGAGTTTCCAGACGGGAAACATAGCTGCGGCTGATGTCCAGCAGTTTTGCAGTTTCCAGCTGGGTCAGCGGCGGCTGGCCGGAAAGACCATACCGCAGCAGAATGATCTGTCGCTCCCTGGCGGGCAGGCCGTCCAGCAGCTGCCGCATCCGGCGGATATCGTCCTGCGTTTCGCAGGTGTCCTCCATGCAGAAGCTGTCCTGCAGCACATCGGCCAGCGTCAGCGCAGAGTCACCATCTGATTCCAGCGCTTCCTGCAGCGAGACGGTCCCGCCGGTTTTGCGGTTCCGGCGGAACTGCATCCGGATCTCATTTTCAATGCACCGGCTGGCGTAGGTGGAAAAGCGTGCCCGACGGGCAGAGTCGAAAGTATCCACCGCTTTCATCAGGCCGATGGTGCCGATGGAAATAAGGTCGTCCTGATCGCCGGGCAGGGCGTAGTATTTTTTTACGATGTGTGCCACCAGACGCAGATTGTGCCGGATCAGTTTTTCCCGTGCGGCAGGGTCACCGGCACGCAGTGCGGCAAAGGTTTCGTTTTCCTCCCGGGCAGAGAGGGGCCGCGGGAAGCTGCCGCTTTCCAGATGAAGCGCCAGGACCAGAAACTTTGTGGCAAAAAATTGCAGAAGAGATAAAAACATGCCGACCCCTCCCCATAGTATCATAAACGGTTACTGTAATCTATGAAGGAGGGCTTGCCTATTTTCCTGACTCCGGTGCGAACAGCTCCGCTTCGTTGTCCACAAAATACGGATAGGCGACCTTGTCTGCAATGAGGTAGACGGGATTCTGCAAAATAGACTTGATGGAAAACCGGGTGAAAGAACGCCCGGTTTTTGTTTTGATGCCCTGCCGCAGCAGTTCGGTCTCGGTCATGGTCAGGGAATCATACTGCTCGTAGAGGTCGAAAATTTTGTAGATGATCTCTGCCTCATCCGGCAGCAGCTTGAGCTTGCAGGCCTTTTTGGTCTTGCCGTCCACCGTGATGCTCTTGACGCTCTCGGAAGCATAGCCCGTGGGGGTCGTGCCGCCCAGCCAGCGCCCGGTCTTTGCCAATTCGTGCATGTTATCCCGGATGCGCTCCGCGATGGTCTCACGTTCCAGCTGACTGAACACCGATGCGATGTACATCATCGCGCGGCCCATGGGGCTGGACGTGTCAAAACTTTCACGGATGGACACAAAGTCGATGCCCAGCCGTCCCAGTTCTTCAATCAGGCTGGAGAAGTCGCTGATGTTGCGGCTGATGCGGTCCAGACGGTAGACCACAATGGCCTTGAATTTCCGGTCCTTGGCCGCAGTCATCATCTTTTTGAAATCCGGGCGGTTCAGGTTGCCGCCGGAAAAGCCCTCGTCCTCAAAGACAACGGCATGTTCCGCAGCGGCATCGCCGTAGTGAGTGCAGATATATTCGCGGCAGAGGTCGATCTGATTTCCGATACTTTCGCCCTTGCCGGTATATCGGGAATATCTGCGACAGATGCTTGAAATTGTTCCGGAATTGCTGGAATTGATGAAAGATGATGAACAGGATGAAGCGCCTGATATTCTGAAAGCATCGTCACAGGTCCTTATGAATATTTTCAAAGAGTATGGGCCGGAAACGCTGCCAGAATATATTCGAGTTTTGAGTCTTGAGGATTATTTCAGCGAGAAAGTAACGGGAAAGTACAGTTTACAAGGGACTACACAGGGTAGGTATCTGACGGGAGGGGTGCCGCCAGTCAGATTTTCCATGTGATGTTCAAGCTGTCGCTTGTGGCGGCTATGGTGGTGATCATCAAATCCACCACACGCCGCTTGTCATCAAAAGATACATTCTCCCAGGTATCGAGGTAGCCGGAAATCTGGCTGACCTGTTCCGGGCTGATGGCCTCCACAGTCAACTCCGCTATCCTTGCCAGAAGTTCCTGCTTGCGCCCGTCCAGTTCCGCTATCTTCACATTCACATAGGAGAACAGGACATTGTTTGCCCCCGTCAGACTGTCCACCAGCTTTTCAATCTCGCTGTCTACATGGGCAAGTTCCACTTGCAGGGCGGTGATTTTCGGGTTTGCCTTTGCCGCTTTCTTTTTTCCTGTCAGCGTCTTGTAGCTTGCCAGCTTCTTTACCATCTGCTGATAAACAACCGCTTCCAGTTCCGAAGTGATGATTTTCCCACAGCCAGGACAGCTTTTATTGTCCAGCCGTTTCGTGCAGCGGAGATGTTTATTCCCAATTTGTACCCACAATATGATAAAGCAATATATTTAGATAGTGATATTGTTGTATTAGGGGATATTGCTGAGCTATATAATGTAAATATGGGAAACAATCTAATTGCAGCAGCGCCAGATGACGTTATTCAAACGACTAAAGTTTTTCAAGAATATGCTGAAAAAGTTGTTGGAGTTGCAGATTATAGAAATTATTTTAATGCTGGAATTCTTCTAATGAATTTAGATGAGTTTAGAAAATTTAACTTTCAAGAGAAATTTTTATACCTATTAGAGACAATAAAATTTACTGTAGCACAAGACCAGGATTATTTAAACAGATTGTGCAAAGGAAAGGTAAAGATAATAGACAAAGCGTGGGACAGAATGCCAATTGCAATAGATGATATGAAAGAAGAAGATATAAAAGTAATTCACTACAATTTAGCATATAAACCATGGCATTTTGAAAATGTACTATATAAAGCCTATTTTTGGAAATATGCACAAAAAACAGAGTATTACAAACAAATAGAAGATATTAGAAAAAGCTATACAGAAGAAGAAAGATTCAAAGATATGGAACAATATAAAAAATTACAAGATTTAGCTAAAAAAGAATCTGACTGTGTAGGCGATGATAGAAATTATAGAAAGTCTAAAGAGAGCACACTTCATAGAAAATATGGAAAATACTTCAAATACAAAAGTTCATTAAAAGAAGAAAGAAACATTCCAAAATCACAAAGTAGATTAGAAGTTCTAAAAAAGATAGAAGACTTAGAAAGAAATGGAATTTTTGATGTAGATGTAGAAGAAGATCCACCTACAATACCATTAGATGCAAAAGACGTAGATTATCTTAAACAAAAAGAAACTAGCAAGATAATGAGAAAGGTCGCAATTAAGGTAGGAGAAGGCTTTGTAAATGTTTTGATGAGAAATAACAAATTAATTATAAAGCAGATAAATGGAATAGAAAATATGCAAAATGTAAAAACAGGTGCAATGATAACATGTAATCATTTTAATCCTTTTGACTCGTTTACGGTTGAAAAAGTTTTTAGGATATCTGGACAATCAAAATCAAAAAAATTATATAAAGTAATAAGAGAAGGAAATTATACAAATTTTCCAGGATTTTATGGATTTTTATTTAGAAATGCAGACACATTACCATTAAGTTCAAATAGAAGAACAATGGTAGAATTTATGAAAGCTGTTGATACAATTTTACAAAGAGGAGACTGTATATTAATATATCCAGAACAAAGTATGTGGTGGAATTATAGAAAGCCAAAGCCTTTGAAAGATGGAGCTTTTAAAATAGCTGCAAGAAACAATGTTCCAGTAATACCAATATTTATAACAATGGAAGACAGTAAACTTATTGGTGAAGATGGATTCAACATACAAGAATATACAATAAACGTGGAAGAACCAATATATCCAGACGAAAAACTAACCGAAAAAGAAAATACAGAAATAATGAAACAGAAAAACTTTGAAATCTGGAAGAATGTATATGAAAAATTTTATGGAATTCCATTGGAATATACGTGTGAAAAGAATAATAATAAATAATAAAAAGAAAGAAGGATGAAAAATTATGAAATGGACAATTGAAAAAAATGTTATTTTAGAAGCTTTAAATAATGTTACTAAAGCTTTAAGTCAAAGGACAACAATTCCAGTATTAAATGGTATTGTGTTTGATGTTAGTGAAGGTGGAATTGAACTTCTTGCAAGTGATTCTGAATTAACTATTAAGGTTATTATACCTAGTACTGATATTAAGTATTTAGAAGGTAGTGGTAAAATTATTATTCAAAGTAAGTACTTTGTTGATATGATTAGAAAGATGCCAAGTGATTTAATTGATTTTGAAGCCTTTAAACTTGAAGATATTTTGGATGCAGCGGCGAAGCTGCTGGCAGAAATGACAGGATGTACAGCAGTGATTCAAGATGTGGAACCGACACGACAACGTCTGACTGGGTTTGACATTGTTCATCTATCCAATCACGACGCTTTAGCGGTTCTTACTCTAGATGAATCTAAGCCTGTGACAGTTCAGTTTGCTATTCCAAAAAATTTCTTGTCTAGTGATTTGGAGATTCTTCATAAGCTTGTTCAAGAAC
>ENA-OPCC01001143-OPCC01001143.1-human-gut-metagenome-genome-assembly--contig:-NODE-1143-length-12000-cov-2.639849_pt1 | contig 12000 bp, 10 predicted proteins | sample MGYA00241558_ERZ501467 | MGnify/ENA primary metagenome ERZ501467 (study PRJEB25962, sample SAMEA2042620) | human gut metagenome | biome: human gut; feature: human-associated habitat; material: faeces...
CCTGTGGTTGAATGTCTGACCGTAGCTGCGGGCATTTCGCTCGCAGCGAGGGAGACAATATGTAATGACCCCCAAGTTTGTAGGATCGTGGATTTACCTGTATACTATGAATTGGAAACTAACAATGGTAACAGGGATTACCGCATACAAATTGGAGGTCATTATATGAATTATAACACAGTTTACGTAGGAATGGACGTTCATAAGGAAAGTTTTACTCTTTGTTCTTGCAAATATGAAGATGAAAAGGCATCTCATTACCAGAGAACACCAGCCAGTTACAAGAATGTATTAAGATATCTTGCATTTCTTCGCACTATATATGGAGAGGATACAAGATTTGTGTGTGGCTACGAAGCAGGATGCCTTGGGTATTCTTTGTATCATCAATTGGAAAATTTTAATGTGGAATGTGTGATCCTTGCACCAACTACAATGCTCGAACAACGAAGCAAAAGACGGATCAAAACAGACAAAAGAGATGCGGAGATCATTGCCAGATCCTTGGCACAGCACAATTACAGTCCGGTACATATTCCAACGGAAACAGATAATCAGACAAAAGAATTCATCCGTATGCGTGATGATCATAAAGCGGAATTGAAAAAGATCAAACAACAGATCCTTTCTTTCTGTTTACGTCAGGGTTATCAGTATGATGGAAGTGGTAACTGGACAGCAAAACATGTGAAATGGCTGAGATCATTAAAACCAGCAGGGCTTTACAAAGAGATCCTGGATGAATATCTGCTGACTTATACAATTCTGACAGATAAACTGAACCGTCTGGATCAGAGGATTGAAGAACTAGCATCCAAAGAAGAGTATAAAGAATCTGTCAGTAAGTTAACCTGTTTTCTAGGAATCAAGACACATACTGCGTTATCTGTAATTGTTGAAGTTGGAGACTTTCAGCGTTTTGTATCTGCACGAAAGTTTGCAGGGTATCTTGGATTGGTACCTGGACAGCATTCCAGTGGCGATGACAGAAACGGACTTGGCATTACAAAAGCAGGGAATACCCATGTACGCAGACTGTTGGTAGAATCCGCACAAAGTTATACCCGTGGAAAGATCGGATATAAATCAAGAGTCTTAAGATCACGACAGGCGGGAAATTCACCGCAGGTAATCAATTATGCAGACAGGGCAAATGAGCGTCTGAGACGGCGCTATTATAAGATGGTTCTGAAAGATGGCAAGAAATATAATATTGCAAAAACAGCAATTGCAAGAGAGCTTGCTTGTTTCATATGGGGAATGATGACAGATAATATTTACTAATATAAATATAACACATCGATCACCATATCAAGACCAAGCCGCCAAAGGCGGTACTGTGTAGTCTTGACATACTGATCGATGTGCTATAAATGATAATCAAGATGATGTAAGCCGGTCTCTGCCGCATACATCATCCAGCCTGTAATTAAAGTTGCAACTGAAGGCATCCCGAAAGAGTTTCGAACATGTTTAGGTTTGAACTATCTACGAGGAAACTCTGTTGGCACAGTAATATCTGTGATCCACGTGAGGGAGACAGCTAGAGTTCGCGGCGGACCATTGACCTGTTGGTAACCAATCCACGTATATCAGAGTGGCCAATGCCGGGAACTGATACATCGGAACTCTTTCTGGATATCTTCAGAAACAATAAAATAAAAATTTGTTGTGATTTCTGTTAATTTACTATTGACAAAGGTCATTACATATCAGTTTTCAAAGGAACAGGCGCGGATAGGCGATTTGTAAAAAACGCTCTTAAAATATGCGTGTTGCCATCGGTTTTTTATAAATATTTGTTCTTATCTTATTTCTGTCACATATACTAAAGACTACTCTTCAAATCAGAATTTATGCCTGAGCCTTAGCCCACTCAGCAAATTTAGCACTTTCAACCTGAGCTTCATCCATACTAGAAGCTTTCACACCATAGTAGAATTTGATCTTAGGTTCTGTACCAGAAGGACGAACGCAAACCCAAGCTCCACTTTCAAGTTCATAATAAAGAACATCTGAAGAAGGAAGTCCTGTAGGTTCTACTTTACCGCTTTCTACATCAAGAACAGTATCTTTGCTGTAATCACGGATCTTAAGAACTTTATAACCAGCGATATCTTTTAATGGGTTCTCACGTAAATTAGCAAGCATAGCTTTCATCTTATCCATACCTTCTAATCCTGGGAAGTCCATTGCTGTGATGCTGTCTACGCAGTATCCGTATTTCTCATACATGTCGATCATAACATCCCATAATGTCTTACCTTTTGTTGCATAGTAAGCAGCAGCTTCACAAAGAGCAACTGTAGCAGAAACAGCATCTTTATCTCTTGCATATGTACCGATCAGGCATCCGTAGCTTTCTTCTAATCCGAACAGATATGTACCTTTTCCGGACTGTTCAAATCCAAGGATTTCTTTACCGATCCATTTGAAGCCAGTTAATACTTCGATCAGCTTCACATTGTAAGCCTTCGCGATCTCATCGACAAGGTTTGTTGTAACGATAGATTTAACAACAGCACCATCTGCTGGAAGAGATCCAGCTTTTTCTTTCTTCTGGCTTAATACATATTCGCATAATAAAGAACCAGACATATTACCTGTTAAAGGAATATATTCTCCGCTCTTAGCATCTTTTACATATACACCTAAACGGTCAGCATCAGGGTCAGTAGCAAGAACAAGATCAGCATCTTTTTCTTTGGCAAGAGCAAGACCTAATGCAAATGCTTCTTTTGCTTCTGGGTTTGGATAGCTGACTGTTGGGAAGTCACCATCTGGAAGTTCCTGTTCAGGAACAACATATACATTCTTAAATCCAAGATCGTCAAGTACGCGACGTACTGGAAGATTACCTGTTCCATGGAGAGGAGTATAAACGATCTTTAATTTGGAAGCCATCTCATCGATGGAAGCCTGATTGATCACCTGTTTTTCAACTTCTGCGATATAAGCGTCATCAACTTCTTTACCGATCACTTCATATAAACCTGCAGTTACGGCATCTTCTTTAGACATTGTCTTGCAAGTTGAAATGTCAGTGATCGCATTAACTTTCGCTGTAACACCTGAAGCATGAGGATCTGTAAACTGAGCACCATCTTCCCAGTATACTTTGTATCCATTGTACTGAGGTGGGTTATGGCTGGCTGTTACGTTGATACCAGCGATACAGTCTAAATGTCTTACGGCAAATGATAATTCTGGTGTTGGACGTAAGGATTCGAAGATAAATGCTTTGATTCCGTTAGCAGCAAGAGTGCGGGCTGCTTCATCAGCGAATTCAGGAGACATATGTCTTGAATCAAATGCGATAGCAACACGTTTCTTATCTGTTCCCTGTTCTAAGATATAATCAGCTAATCCTTGAGTAGCCTTTCTTACAACATAAATATTCATACGGTTGATACCAGCACCGATGATTCCACGAAGTCCAGCAGTACCAAATGCAAGATCTGCGTAAAAACGTTCTTTGATTTCATTTTCATCGTTCTCGATGGCTGTTAATTCTTTTTTTGTATCTTCATCAAAATAAGGATTAGAAAGCCATTCCTGATAAGTTTCTTTGTAGTTCATAAATTACTCCTCCTTTAAGTTATAAAAATGCCTTTTGTTTAATTATACCTTAAAACTCATGAAAAAACATTATAAATTTGTACATATTTTTCGAGGAAAATCGAGCGAGCTTCTTTATTGTGAATAAACTCCTCTAATTTCTCGATATATCGTGGAGAAATCCAATGTTTTTTGTGTGCCATATACTGATTCGAGATCTTCCAGAATTTTTCCGGAAATAAAAACAATCCATACAGGCATAAAAGATCATCTTTTGACAAAGGCATAAAGCGGTCATAGTTTGATAAAAAGGTTTCACAAAAGGCAAAATTATAATTATTTTTCTCAAGTGCCTTCTTTAGGAAATAATAAACATCCAGAATCGGATATCCATGGTAAAAATGTTCAAAATGGATCGTAGCAGGGGCAGTGGATGTCATGATGATATTATGGTGGTTATAAGCCCCATGACACCATCCACGGCGAGAAGGTGTGGTTTCATTTAAGATTTGGATGGAACGCTCCATCTGTTCCCAGAAGGCTTTCGTCTGTTCCAAAAATAAATATTCAAAAATCCCTTTCTTTTTGCGTTTGCGTATGTAACGTGCAATACTTTTTAATTCCAAATATTTTTGCTCATAATATGTGGAAATGGATGTATATTTTCTAAGATTTTCAGATGAAAAAGAAATAGCAAGACAATGATTATGAAAGCTTGCGAGATTTTCCGCAGAAGATCTGATATCTTTTAAAGCATGAATATCACATTCCGTACCCAAATAAGTTTTTCTAAGCGCAAATGTTTCGTAATACCGGTCAAAAGTAAGAAAATATCCGTCTTTGTTTAAAATGTACTGGTCGGTTTTATAAAAATGATGGTCATGCATCGCCAAAGTCCATTCAGAAACAGCACCAAGACGTTCTTCTGATAGAGAAGTCTGGGATAAAGCATAGACATCATTTTCCCCAAAACACAAAACACAGCCTCGGCCCCGTCGGGTATGAGAGACAGAAATATCATATTGATCCAGTAGTGCCTGATATTTTTCGTTCAACATAGATCCTCCTTTATGTTCTACCTCTAATGATATGAAAATAAGACTAGGAATATGATAGAAACTTGCCATGAAAGTATAAATAGGATATACTGAACTTATCTCAGAAAGGAGTATATGAACTATGAGAAAAAGATTTTTATTAATTTCAACAATCATCGTGCTAAGCGCATTTACATTTGCAGCCTGCGGAAAGAAGAGCCCAAGCAGCCCTGAATCAACAAACAGCGAGACGACAACAGCAGAACCTACAACAGAAGAAAACACAGAAAAAGACACGACAGAAGAAGAAAAACCAGTTGCAACAGCAACATCAGAAGAAAGCACAAAAGAACAGACAAAGACAACAACAGCAACAAAGAAAGATGAACAGGCCAAACCAAAGAGTGCAACAGGTACTTATAATGGATTTGCAGACACAAGTTCTGTAGAGATTGAGATGTCTGACGGAAGTTACCAGACATTTATGGTGAATGATGAAGACCTTGTGAATAAATTAAATGATATGGACGAAGGAACTAAGATCACATTTACATATGGAGCTGTGGAAGGACAGGCGAATATGGAGATTCTTTCTATTGAATAATTTAGTTTTTTATCTATCTGAATAAAGAAATAATAGACTCAACATAAATAAAAACCGAGGATAAAGGGATATTTATGTTGGGTCTGTTTTTCTTAAGGTCCACAGGGATTTTACGAAGTCAGAAAAATGAAGAAATCAGAAAAACAGAAGTAGTAATATTAAAAAAGAACAAGATATGGAAATTGCCAGATAACATAAGGTCTACGGTATCAATGTCTACGTTTTTTGTCGTTACAGACTATTCATTTCATTTTGACTACTGCTGGAATTATAGTATACGCATTTTGGAGTTTCATGTATTCTAAAAAATCTTGTCTGAAGGTTTTCTTTTTTAGTTAATGTCCAGCTAATTGTTGAACAATAACAATGAAAGAAGTATGTTATGTTGTTAATGGAGTAAGTCTTGACATAAAAAAAATGAAATGATATTCTAATAATAGAAAAAGGTGCTACCGATATGACGGTCACCTGATATTTAATGAATCAAAAAATGATCGCTTAAATTGACAGGTTTAGGGCGATCATTTTTCTGTCTTGGCATCATGCTTTCCGCGATTGTAGCCAAGACTATAACATGCGATACACAATGATAGTACAGCAATTAAGCTTTCAATCGTTAGCATAATTCAAGTCCCCTTTCCGTCGAATTTCTCTTTTTCAAGAGATGATCTATGTAATCGGGGCTATAACTCCCACGTAGGAAGTGACCGCCATTCACGTCAAAGTGAAGTAACACCTGTTTTTTATTTTATCAAATCATGTATACTTATTCAATTAAAATATTCTATTTATTAAATTTTATAAAGTATACAATATTAATTTGATATTTTTAAGTTTATATTTTAAATATTTTGACAAATCGGTGCAGTAGAACCCCTTTTACCTTCTGTTAATAAACACAAAAATTATTAACCAGTACCGCTTAAGGTCTCTGGAACCTTAAGAAATCACAAGCTCCTGCAGGTAAAAAAATATGCGTTGTTAAAAGAAAATATGTTATGATGAAAGAAAAACAGAAAGGATATTAATATGACAAAGATTAAATTAACAGATAACCTTTCCTTATCTCAGATCATCCGAGGTTTTTGGAGACTAGATACTTGGGAATTATCAACAGACGAACTTATTGATAACATGAAATCAAGCATAGACTTAGGTGTAACATCTTTTGATACAGCAGAGATTTATGCAGATACTTTATGTGAATCTCAGATAGGTGAAGCATTTGCCAAAGATCCGGCATTAAGGGGAAAAGTAGAGCTGATTTCAAAAACAGGAATTTACAAACAAGAAATTAATGGAGAATCATTTGGGTATTATAATACAACTTATGATAGAATCGTACGATCCTGTAAAGAAAGTCTTCAGAGATTACATACAGATTATCTTGACCTATATTTAATTCACAGAGAAGACCCTCTTTTAGATCCATGGGAGGCAGGCAGAGCAATGCTGGATCTGAAGAAAGAAGGGCTGATCAAAGAAATCGGAGTGTCAAATTTTGATCCATTTAAATTTGATGCAATGAATAAAGCAGTTGACGGAGCACTTGTAACGAATCAGATTGAATGGAACCCAGTATGTTTTGAACATTTCAATTCTGGAATGATGGATTATCTGACAGTTAATAAAATTCATCCAATGATATGGTCACCACTTGCAGGAGGAAGATTATTTCAAGAAGATGATCTACAATGTAAGAAAGCAATGGATAAGATCAAAGAAATCGCTGAGAGACATAACTGTGAACCAGATACGATCGTGTATGCATGGATCATGTATCATCCAGTACAGGCAATGCCGATCGTTGGAAGCAGAAAGGTTGAGAGGATTGAATCTGCAGTGAAAGCAATGGATGTTAAATTAGAGCATTATGAATGGTACGAGATTTATGCAGCAAGCGGACAGCAGCAGATAAGATAATGAATAAAATGAATGAAAATAGAAAAATCGTGTTAGATACTTTAAATGAGCAGAACATCGAATATGAAATGTTTGAACATCAAGCGGTATACACAGTCGATGAAATCGAAGACTCTGACCTGTGGAATCATGAGAATGGAATAGGTGCTAAGAATTTATTTTTACGAGATGGCAGCGGAAAGCATCATTTTCTTGTGATCATTCGGGAAGACAAGCAGGCGGACCTTAAGAAAGTAAGAGATGAGATTGGAAGTTCCAGACTAAGTTTTGCCTCAGCCGAGCGTCTAATGAAATATTTAAATATTGAACCCGGATCTGTTTCGCCGTTAGGCGTTTTGAACGATCAGGAATGTGTGATTCCGGTATTCTTTGACGAAGATCTGAAAGAATATGAATACATTGCAGTCCATCCAAATGATAATACAGCAACGATCTGGATGAAACTTGCTGATCTTGTGAATGTCATAAAGTTGCATGGAAATCAAGTGAAATTTATCAATGTGGAATAAAATTCATGAATAAGAAAAAGAACACAAGATTCTTTGATTTTTTGAGAATTGAGGACTATAATGTAGCCAATATAAAGAGTCAAAAGAATAAAGAGAAAGAAGGCAACGAACAAGATGAGTTATTATAGTGTGAATTTACCAAGTTATACGATCGGAGAGGGATGTTATAAAGAGATTCCGCATACAACAAGATTTTATGGGAAAACAGCTGTTGTGATCGGTGGAAAGATCGCGATGTCTAAAGCAAAAGATAAGATCTTAGAAGGAATCAAAGATTCCGATGTAGAAATCCTTGATTTTATCTGGTACGGTGGTGATTCCACCTATGAAAATGGTAACGCATTGATCGACATGGATGTTGTCAAGAAAGCAGACATGATCTTCGCAGTCGGTGGAGGACGTGCCTGTGATACATGTAAATACGTGGCAAATGAAATGGATAAACCATTATTCTGCTTCCCAACCGTAGCATCAAACTGCGCATCTGTCACAGCAATCTCTGTAATTTATAACCCAGATGGATCATTCAGAGAATATTACTATCCAAAGAATGCAAACCATACATTCATCGAATCATCCATCATCGCTGATTCACCAGAAGAATTATTATGGGCAGGAATCGGAGATGCATTAAGCAAAGAATGTGAAGCAGTATTTGCATCCAAAGAAGACGAATTATCCCATACACCAATGATGGGAGTACAGTTAAGCAAGATCTGTACTACACCACTTGTTGAATATGGAAAGAAAGCGTTGGACGACTTAAGAGCGAATAAAGTATCTTATGAATTAGAACAGGTAGCGTTAGACATCATCATCAGTACAGGATTAGTATCTAATATGGTAAGTGCAGCACCAAAATATTACTATAACTCAAGCCTTGCACACTGTGTATATTACGGATCAACCGTTACAAAAGGCGGAGAAAAACATTTACATGGAGAAATCGTATCATTAGGTGTGCTATGTCTGTTAACTTTCGGAAAAGAATACGAAGAAAGAGAACGAATCGCAAAATTCAACCTAAGTATGGGATTGCCAGTATGCTTTGAAGACATTGAGATCACAGAAGATGATTTTGATGCAATGGCAGAGAAAGCAATGGAGCTGATCGGTGGAAATATCCGCCGTTTTGTGGCAAGACGTACAGATCTGGAGGCTGCAGAGGCAATGCTTACGGGATCTCTTTTTGCAGGAATCGCCTTTTCCTTTGCAAGACTTGGAAATGTCCATGCTATGAGTCATCCGGTAAGTGCTTTCTTTAATGTGGCACATGGAGTGGCAAATGCAGTTCTTCTTCCCGTGATCGCAGAATATAATGCTCTGGCAGATCATGGCAGATATCTGAAGATTTATAATTATATCAGTCCGATCCCTGCATATGAGGATGAATTCGAACCACTGATGCTGGTGGATGCCATCCGGGAATTAAACGAAGATATCGGAATCCCGGAAGACCTGACCACAGCCATCCGCCAGGCAAAGAAGGGAGAAGAGATTTCTGATGAGGAGATTGAAAGCAAGATTGATGCCATGGCAGATGACGCCATGAAGAGCGGAAATATTGCAGTAAATCCAAGATCCTCCAGGAAACAGGATATTGTGGAATTGTATCATAAGGCTTTATAAATTCAGATAAAGAGGAATGCAGCATTTTATGTAATTGCTACAGGTTAACAGAAGGTATTGATTAAAATATCTGCTATTATAAAAAACGTGCAGAAACATTGAAGTCGACAGATAACTTCAGGCTTGAAGGTTTATCTCGATTTCAAAATGTATCTGCACGTTATTTTTTTGAGAAATTTCCATTGTATAACTTGCCTGATAGAAAGAAAGATTATATAGTATTAATCAAAATATAGTAAAGTAATGTGAGTCAAAATATTGATTGTTCAGGAGGATTTTATGGCAAAGAAGAAAATATATGCAGTACGCAAGGGACATAAAACAGGACTTTTTGCTACATGGGCGGAGTGCCAGAAGGCAGTAAGCGGATATTCAGGAGCTGAGTTTCGGGGATTTACAGAGAAAGAGGAAGCATTGGCTTTTCTGAACATGGAGACAACAGGAAATGTATCCGATGATAAAGCAAAAGAGGCGGCAGGAATCGTGGAAGTACCTGAAAATATGGTCATTGCTTATGTAGATGGAAGTTTCGAGAAAAGTATTGGCAGATATGCCTTTGGTTGTGTGATCCTTACACCGGACGGTTAGCTGCCTTCCGACCCTTTCGTGCCGTATACGGAAATATCGACGGACAGGAAATCCGTAAATCCGGCAGCGGCAGTGATTCTGCAGGAGTCGCGATCCGAAATGTGGCAGGAGAGATGCTTGGTTCCATGACTGCAGTAAACTGGGCCATAGAAAACAAATATCCAGCTGTGGAAATCCGCTATGATTACGAAGGTGTAGAGAAGTGGGTAACAGGTGTGTGGAGAGCCAAAACACCTCTGACCAGCAAATATGCTGCTCATATGCAGGAAGCAGGAAAGAAAGTAAAGATTTCTTTTTGTAAAATAGCAGCTCATACGGGCAATCACTACAATGAAGAGGCAGATCAGTTGGCTAAGAGTGCATTGCTTAAAACGGATGAAGAAGTACGAATATAAAAGTTTATATTAAGGAAAGTAAGTATCTGAAAAGTAGAAAAATATGTGATAAAAACACCTGCCTGTTGATAGCTGATAAAATATATCAGCATCAATAGCAGGTGTTTTAGGGATAAGGATTGGATAATTGTGAATCTGTCATCTGATGAGAATACAAATTCATCTTAACGGAGTTATTTTAAGTGATTCATCCTGTTTTCGCTGGTATTGGACCACATAGTATATTGTTTACAATTTCTAAAATGTTTATCACAGTAAAAATTGAAAGAAGCCTGGCTTACATTTTTCATATGCTGTTCATCTTTACCGGTTTGAAAACCAGCAACAGAACAGTATGTCCTTGATGTACTGACAAGTTTAGAACCGGACAAAGTCCATAATGCAGAACCGGAACCACCTACTCCGTTGGTCCACCAGCTTATATGTATTCCATTGTAGTGAGTGTTATACTGTAAAATTTGATAATTCATCCCTTTTCCGGAACACTGACCGGCATAGATTACTTTGCCATTTTTTATGGTATATACAGAATAATCTACAATAACTCCACGATTACTTGATACAATCAGATCAGGGGTTCCATTTCTGTCAATATCCATTAGATAGAAACATTTTCCGCCAGATTGGAGCAGGATCTTTTCATATAAGAATCTTTGATCTTTTACTTTAACCTGACATTTCAATTTTTTAGAGCCGATTTTGGCTATAATTGTTGCGGTGCCTGTTTTCTTTGCTTTTACTTTTCCGGAAGAAACAGATGCAACTTTACTGTCAGTGCTTGACCAGATAACCTTTTTGTTTGTTCCGCTTACCTTGAGCTGATAAACACCACCAATATTCATTGTCAGTTTAGTTTTATTCAGCTTTACAGAAGCTGCCTGAGCAGTACACGGAAGCATTACTAGAGAAATAACCATTAGTACTGCGATAATAAATGAGAAGTGTTTTTTTAATAGTTTTTTCATTAACTTTCCTTTCTAAGTGATTTTTAGAAATTAGATGAAAAATTTTTGTATTGCATAAACAGATTTGTTTATGCAATACAAAATTTTTTTTAGCTGTAATATAATCCTTCATTATTGAAGAAGCTTATTTGATTAAGTTTATTATGTTTTTGTGAAACATGCATAGAATAAGTGCCGCGTTTATATATTATAAACCCGGAATCAGTTGCTTTATTGTAATAACGAGTAAAAACTTTCCATTTATTCTTTAGTAATTTTTGTTTGGCGGAATTTTCAGTCATTCCAATTTTAGCTCCATATACGGATATGCTATCATCAAATGCGTAAAAAGACCACTTTCTTTTTTGGTTAAGATTGTCAAAGGAACAAGTTATAAAACAAGTGCGGTCCTTTGTCGATCCATGTTTAGTATAATATACAGTTCTGCCTGAAGAAAAAGGTTTATTTAGACCTAGTTGTTTAGATGCTTCAGATGCTGTTTCGTTTAGAACTTCAGAAAGTTCTGTTTCATAGGTGTTAGCTGATTTAGTGGTAATTACTAATGTATTACTGTCAGAACTTTGAACTCTATAATTTCCTTTGGAATAAAGTGCCGTTACTGTAAATTTGTAACTTGTATTACTCTTTAAATTCTTAACGGTTGTATGGAAACCATCTTTTACGTACAATTCCTGAGAGTCATTTGGATTAGAAGTAGTATTATATTTCACTAAATAAGCAGTAACATTTGTCTGATTGTGATACATTTTTTTTGATGAAGTCCAACTTAACTTTACTGAATTGTTAGAAACT
>ENA-OPCC01001145-OPCC01001145.1-human-gut-metagenome-genome-assembly--contig:-NODE-1145-length-11981-cov-8.408687_pt1 | contig 11981 bp, 7 predicted proteins | sample MGYA00241558_ERZ501467 | MGnify/ENA primary metagenome ERZ501467 (study PRJEB25962, sample SAMEA2042620) | human gut metagenome | biome: human gut; feature: human-associated habitat; material: faeces...
GAAGAGCGAAGTGGAAGTATTGCTGCCACGCATGGTATAAACGGGGATGGCGGAAAACGAATTTTCTTCAGGATTTATCGTTTCGGTGTAGTGAGATTCATAACCACGTAGTGTTATTCCGTGATATTCTGCCTGACGATAGCCTGCATTTGTCCGCGCTGTCATCGTAAAGTCGAAAGGAAATATATTTGCCATTTCGTAAGCTGTTCCTCCCTGACGGACGGTAAGCGAATGGGAAAGCAGTACCATTCCTCCACATTCGGCAAGCAGTTTCCCTCCTCCTTCGATATAATCACGAAGTTGCCCGAACAGCCTTTTCCGACGATACAACTGTCGTGCAAATAATTCCGGATAACCTCCGGGAAGATATACGAGGTCGGCATCTGGAAGATCACTGCCATACAGTGGACTGAAATAGGAAATCTGACCGTTGCGGGCCAATGAATCTACATTTTCCTGCGATAAAAGGCAGAAAGCAGGGTCACGGGCGATGGCTATTTGCAATTCCTTTCTGCCCATAATGTGCCTGTTGTCCAGTTCCGACTCAGACGTATAGGGCAGGATATGCTGGCATGGAAAGATACGCTCGCATAAACTTAGTAGTTTATCTATATTTACATGCTTTTCGATAAGAGAAGCTATCCGGTCAATTTGTTCGTCCATGGACTGTCGGACGGACAAAACCAGTCCCGAATGTCGTGGAGGTAATTTAAAATCATTCACAACAGGCAGATAGCCCAGACATTCTACTCCGGCATCCATGCACGCCTCCTGCAACAAAGTCAGGTGAGCAGGCGAAGCAACCTGATTGAACACAACTCCCACGACCTGCACATAACGTTTGAAATGCTTGAATCCGTACAGAATGGGAGCGACAGAATATGCTGTAGCACGGGCGTTAACAATCAGAACGACCGGTATTTTCAGCAACCGGGCAATATGCGCATTGCTCCCTTGCATCCGATTATATCCGTCGAAAAGTCCTGCGGTTCCTTCCGTTACGCAGACATCCGCCTGTTCAGCATACTTATTATATATTGTTTGAATATGACCATCCGACGCCAGCCAAGTGTCCAGATTTACCGAATCGTGACCAGCCGCAAGTGCATGATACTGTGTGTCGATACAGTCGGTACCACATTTGAAAGGCTGAGCGTGCAGTCCCCTTTGCCGAAGCGCGCGCAGCAATCCCAGCGCAAAGGTTGTCTTTCCGCTGCCGGATATGGGGGATGCTATCAGTAATTGTGGTTTCATACTTGCCTCGGTGGTTAAAATCGGGGACAAAGATAGGGAGAACTCACGAAATTCCGGCATAAAACCAATAAATATGTAGCAAGTGCCCGCTGGCATCCAGTAAATTTATTTTCCAGACAGATGTTACAAATTTGTAACACAACTGCCGCTTTATATGCCGAAAGCATTTTATTTATCGTGCGATTTTCAGTACTTTTGCAGGCAATAAAATAAAAATCAATGAAAACAATCGTTATAACCGGCGGAGCCAAAGGGATAGGGCGCTGCCTGGTAGAGTATTTTGCATCGCAGGGCAATACGGTCTATTTTATCGATATGGACGCAGATGCTGTTGCGACTGTAACGGAAAAATTATGTGCCAGGCAGATGGACGTGCATGGCTTTACAGGAGATATTGCCGACGAGCAGGTATTACAGAAGTTTGCGGAGAAAGTGATAGAAGAAACTCCGCAAGGCATACACTGCCTGATAAATAATGCTTGCCTGATGAAAGGAGGAATCCTGAGTGGATGCAGTTACGAGGATTTCCTATATGTGCAGCGTGTAGGTGTTGCCGCACCTTATCTGCTCAGCAAGCTCTTCATGCATCATTTTGCCGGTGTCGGCTCCATCGTAAACCTTTCCTCAACCCGCGCGTTTCAGTCGCAGCCCGATACCGAAGCATATACGGCTGCCAAAGGGGGCATTACCGCACTGACTCATGCGCTTGCCGTAAGCCTTTCGGGAATAGCCCGCGTCAATGCCATTGCTCCGGGATGGATTGATACCGGTAAGTTCCACGACGAAAGTTATGTTCCCGACTACACGGAAGGGGATATCATGCAGCATCCGTCACAACGGGTGGGAGAGCCCGAAGATATTGCCCGCGCCGTTGAGTTCCTGTGCGACGAACGCAATTCTTTCATCAACGGACAATGCATCACTATCGACGGCGGAATGAGTAAGCTGATGATTTATCACAACGACTGCGGATGGAGAAAAGAATAAAACAGTTATTAATTATTTTATAAAGATTCTTTATGTTATTACAATTATTATTTGTCCTTGTTGCGATAATTGTCGGCGCAAGAGTAGGCGGTATCGGACTGGGAATACTGGGCGGACTTGGTCTTGCCGTGCTGACTTTCGTGTTCGGGCTTCAGCCCACTGCTCCTCCGATAGATGTGATGCTTATGATTGTGGCAGTTATTGCGGCGGCAAGTTGCATGCAGGCAGCAGGGGGACTGGACCTGATGGTGAAGTGGGCAGAGAAGATTTTGCGGAAAAACCCGCATCACATTACGCTGCTTAGCCCGTTTGTGACATACTTTTTTACCTTTTTCGCCGGTACGGGACATGTAGCTTATTCCGTTCTTCCCGTCATTGCCGAGGTTGCCAAAGATACAGGTATTCGTCCGGAACGTCCGCTGGGTATCGCAGTCATCGCCTCGCAGCAGGCTATCACGGCCAGTCCGATATCGGCAGCAACGGTTGCCATGCTCAGCATGCTTGCCGGATACAATATTTCGTTGTTCGATATCCTGAAGATTTCCATTCCCTGTACGCTGATAGGAGTTCTCTTAGGAGCCTTGTACTCGATGAAAGTCGGCAAGGAACTGAAAGATGATCCTGAATATCAAAGACGACTGGCTGCCGGTGAAATTTCCGGTGACGGTTATCATACGGCAGAGGTGGCAAGCTATGGCAAGGCGTTAACTTCCGTCATTCTCTTTTTGGCTGCCACGATAGGCATCGTTTTGTTCGGATCGATCGACGGACTCCGTCCGACATTTGCAACGGCTCAGGGAGAAGTGCAGATGGAGATGTCGCACATTATTGAAATATTGATGCTTTCTGCCGCATCACTCATCCTGCTTCTGACTAAAACAGACGGTATAAAGGCGGCTAAATGTTCCGTATTCAATGCAGGAATGCAGGCTGTAGTTGCCATCTTTGGTATTGCATGGATGGGAGATACCTTCATTGCCGGAAACATGGAAGTGATGAAAGAGAACATCTTCGGTCTTGTTACCGATATGCCTTGGCTGTTTGGTGTAGCCTTGTTCCTGATGTCCATTCTGTTGTTCAGTCAGGCAGCTACCGTTCGTTCCCTGTTACCGCTTGGCATAGCACTGGGCATCTCTCCTTACATGCTCATCGCACTTTTCCCGGCAGTGAACGGCTATTTTTTCTTGCCCAACTACCCCACGGTGATAGCTGCCATCAACTTTGATACTACCGGAACGACACGAATAGGCAAATACCTGCTGAACCATTCGTTTATGATGCCCGGACTGATAGCGACGATTGTATCGGTTGTGCTGGGTATTGTGTGGGTTTCGATGATGTAACGAACGTAAGGAAACCGGTATATATGCAGTAAAAAAGTAATTAAATCGCTAAATTTGCTGACACACCATTTGAGGTGAAAATAGAATATAGAGGAGAATGTTAAATATCTGCATGCCCGAAATGCTTATTTCCTGTATTCTACTTATGTTATAAGTTAATCTTCTAAATAAAATTAACGTTTCTTCGCGGGAAAAGACGAAGAGATTCTACCCAAAACCTCGGGTTGTTTAGTACAAAAGATGCAGACGTTTCTGAAAAACGTCTGCATCTTTTTAGTTACCCCCCTGTTCGTTTAATTCATACCGTTTGGAAAGCCTTGTTTTTCTCTATTCAGCTTTCTTGAATAACCTGTTTCCATTTATCCTTTTGAATAATATTCCCTGCAATAAATTACGGTATGTTTAAGATATGATATATAGAAAAACATCCTGATCGGATTATATTGTCTTTGCTATCCTGCTGATAAAGCCCAAACGCTTGAGAATCTTATATTTCATGCCAGCCAAGATGGAAGCTCGGAATTATCTCGCAAAATACGGTAAAAAAAACATTTTGTCAAATTAACACAAGGGGCAATCAAAATGATTCAGGGCTGAACTATAAAAAATATAATCCATGTTGTTATCTTACAAGAATAAATAAAATAATCAATTCAGAAACTTATACAAACACCTAATGCAGGCTGCATTTTTTCCATTCCATTGGGAAACATCGAAGATACATTCGAACCCTTCAATGACAACTCGAAAGCTTCTTTGGCTTTTCTTTTATTTTTATGTGATACAACGAATAAAGGAATGCTGGAAATAGTTAGGCCTATACCTACACCTAAAATAATATCCCACGCTTTGCCATCATTCTTCCAATTGCTGTTAGTATATGCAGTGTTACTAATTTCTCCAATCCAGCCGACAACTGTTCCACAAACACCTAATCCAAGCGTACCAAAAGCATATCTTTTGAGCTTTTTATATCTTTCCCAGTAAGCCGTTTGTTCATATTTCTGTTGGAGCTTCATTTCTTTCCTATTTATAGATGAATAAACAAGAGAGTCAGACTTGTACTCTTTTGCGCTACTGGTTAATACCGCACAATGTAGAAGCAGAAAGAATAATACATACCTCATACGTGTAATTCTTTAATTAAGATTTATACAAATATAATCATATCGGACATATACTATATACGGATGATCCCTTTTAGGATATTTTTTAGGAAAATAGAAATAGTAACTCTGCTTTTACTTCAATGTCGGAGTGAGATTTCACTTTTAATCTCTCACTGAATAATTCCTGTATCGTTGTCTTTCAGCTGAATGGATTTGTTGACCGCCCGATATTTACGTCCTTTGTGCAGTCGCCAGGTTACAGTCAGACTGACGAGGTTGCAGATGTCCGTACTGTAAAGAGCTGTCGATTTCTGAAGATTACGGTTCAAGATATCTGTTTCGAACATCTTATACCGCTGTATCAAAGGCAACTGCCAGGCAAGGGCAAACTGGCAGGATTTGTACTGATAGGAACCTTTCAGCACAATACTGCTTCCGTTGTATCCCTTGGTTTCTCCTTCCAGAAAGCGCCATCCGTTGTCGGCATACGCCTGAAGCGAAAAGTTCCCCAAATAAGCCTGAACATTTCCCGTCAGGAAATAAGAAGTATAGCAGTGAGTATAGTCATACCCGAAATTGAAGCAGCGGAACAGTCCGCCGTATAAGGCCACGGAAAGTTTCTCGGGCAGCAGCCAGTAGTTGGCATATCCTGACGTCTGCAAGACATCGATTTCTTTTTGGTTACGCTGGGTATAGATAAACTGATCGTCTGCCGTCCGTTCGTACACCGCCATGTTCGGGCGATGACATAGTTTATAAAAGCCTTCGATGTATGCTTGCAGGCGAGCATTGGAGTATGATAGTCTGAGAGTGTGATATGTTTCTCTGTTAGGCTTGAGGTCAGGACTTCCGGCAGTCCATTCCATGCTGTTGGTACGAATCATGGCATCGCTGATCATGGCTATGCGGGAAGTACGTTCGTTCGACTGGAAATTATAGCTTACTTGCAGGGCATTGGTAAAATCGTAGCTCAGTGCCGCCTTCGGACAAAACGTCCAGTAGTCGTATGTATGTTCTTGTTGGCGGTAGTGCAGGTAGCTTGCGCCTACGCCTGCCGAATAACGCAATTTGCCCCAATAGCCTTTTATCTCAGAAAACAGATAGAGGCGATTGTTGTGCATCAGGGTGAGTGAAGAAACATCTCCCGTATATGCATTGTTCGTGTACTTCTGGCTGTAATTGATACCGGCGGTAAGGGTAAAAGGCTTCAGCTTGTTTTCGTAAATTGCTTCACTCAACAGCGAATAGGTCTTACCATCTACATTGTACCGGTAAGGAGAGCCTTCATCGTAACTGGTAGAAGAATTTGTATCGATATAGGTACCTACAGCATTCAGTGTAACCGACTGTCGAGGGGTGAGTTGCTGGAAATAATAAAGGTCGAGCACCGGACTTCCCGTCCGGCTGTTGTCTTGCTGGGTAGCGACGTACTCATTCGTTCCGTCCACTACATTTTTCCGGTTGAAGTCGCCCGGCACGTGATTGAAATCGCCGCTTAGCGATGCCTGAAACACATAACGTGTAGAATCAGCCAGATTGTAAGTCAGCTTCACACTATTATTAAAATATCGGCTGCGTGAAGCGATATCGTTACGCTGAATGGTATAGACTGAACCATCATTCAAGTGATAATAAGCTGTTTCCTCCATCCGGTCTCCCTCGAAATCCTTATATCCGAAGTCGTAGTTCAACGAAAATTCGCTTTTCCCCGTATTCCACTTACCATAAACCGTATAGTTTCCGTTTTTGGCATTCAGCGACTGGCTAAGGGAGGTACCGACTGTATATCCACTGCTTGCACGCCGTGTCGTGATATCGATAACGTAAGCGATTCCCTCACCGTAACGCACACCGGGATTATCGATGAAATCAATCTTGAGAATACTTTTCGGATCGAGCGACAACATTTCCGCCTGATCTACAATAATGCCATTGATGCGCAATTGTACGCTTCCTTTATTGTCGATAGCAGATATACTACGGGCATCTTCATCGATACGAATATTGGGCAGACTAAGCTTTTGCAAGACACTATACCCCGAGCTGGACGCTTCTTTCTGAGCATCGGAAGGGTAGAGCAACAAGCCGTCTGTTTTATGTACAATCCGTGCAGCTTTTACTTCTACTTCGCCAAGTTCGATACTCTGATCAGTAGTCTGTGCAGATACGGTAAGCGAAAAAAATATGAACGTGATGCCGATACAGCCTTTCCGGGCAGTCCGACTGATACCATATACCAAGGAATGCTCCGCAGAGGCATTACCTTGAAACTGATTTGTTAACCATTCCATTTGTTTCTGTTTTGATGTTTCGGAAACAAATGTAGAGGGTTGAGTCAGACTACTGCCAGAACAAACACTGACATTTGCCTGACATTTCGATGTCAGTTTTCTACCTTATTGATTTCCAGTGAATAATTCCGACCTCTATCTGCCACGATTTTCAGATCTGTATGCTCTTCTACTATTGGTTTCAGCCTACGAATAAGCGTGTAAAGCGTATCATTGGCATCCTCTTTCTTGGGCCAGAGTGCCGTACAGATAGCTTCTTTAGTCAATGAATGTGACGGTGCATTCCAAAATAGCAGCATGAGCTGCTGTTGCATGGGAGTAAAGCGGATAGGAGTGTGTGCCGCTGTATAAAACCGCCGGTCCGCTTCTGAATAAACCAGTCCCCCGAAACCGGTAACAACTTCCGGCTCTTCCTGTTTCTTTCTCAGATAGAGCCACGACAGCATCGCCCAAAGGAAAGCAGAAATCATGCAAGCAGCCGGAATACGCTGATCCGACATGCCGAACACGCTGGCGGCCGACAAGCGGGCATATCCCTTCAGTGCAAGTATTTCTCCCGCATGCTTGTCACGCACCATCAGTGTGTCGCTGCAAATAACATGCTCATCCGGCAATTGGTTCCGATAACGATTGTCTACCACATCGAAAGTAATAAATGCCGTTTTCTGCAACCGTTTATTCTTCAGATGGTGGCAAAACCGTTCGTCGGAAACCGCAATCAGTACTTGTCCGCCCGAAGTCTGACGAAGGTGTTTGTAAGTCTTTATCGTATCTTGTGTAATGATATAATCCCTATTCTCTTTAAGTGTCTGAACCAGCGCCTGATTCAAATCGGCTGTTATTTCATTTCTGGCAGTACAATAGTTGTGATGTCCAGCCAACAAAGAAGTCAGCATGAGCGTCAGAAATACGGCAACGGATAGTAATTTGCGGTTCATAAAATCAGAATTTATCTACTATTAGACACAAATGTAGCTAATATTTTTTGCCTGAGATATCGTATTGTGTGAAAAACATTATTGTTATAACTCTTTTTTCCTTTACATAAATAGATTTTATAGATTAAGATGAATAGTAACTTTAATGGCTAACTATACTTTTTCTTCTGCCAAGAAATCGTATCTTTGTTGAATCCTTATAATCTGATGGTGAAAAATACAGAAAAATAGTGCTGTCTTTACTCAGAAATACTTGTAATCTTCAGATAAAACAAGGAATAGGATATAAAAAATCATTAACATTTTAATATTAAGAGAAACAAGAATGAAGACATTTTATCTCATGGCAATGGGATTTTGCCTGACTTTAAATCTCAATGCTCAGCGAAGTGAATACTTGCTGGAAAAAGGATGGAAGTTTACGAAAGGAGAGGTGAGCAACGCCGAAGCTCCCTCATTTAATGATACCAAGTGGGAAACTGTAACCATTCCGCACGATTGGGCGATTTTCGGACCTTTCGACAAGAATAATGATTTGCAGAACGTGGCTGTTACACAGAATTTTGAAACCCAGGCAAGCCTGAAGACCGGACGTACGGGAGGGCTGCCATACGTGGGTACGGGATGGTATCGTACAACATTCCATTCTACTCCCGGCAAACAGACCACACTGATTTTCGACGGGGCAATGAGTGAGGCACGAGTGTTCGTCAACGGAAAGGAGGCTTGCTTTTGGCCTTATGGCTATAATTCGTTTTATTGTGATGTTACCGGACTGGTAAATGAAGATGGTAAAAATAACGTACTTGCCGTGAGATTGGAGAATCGTCCTCAGTCATCGCGCTGGTATCCGGGTGCAGGACTTTACCGGAATGTGCATGTGGTAACGACGGAAAAAATTCATGTACCGGTATGGGGTACTCAAATTACGACTCCGTTTGTGAAGGATGAATATGCTTCTGTCTGCCTTCATACTACGATTCTGAATGCAGAAAAGACGGAGCTAACTGTGACGACGGACATTGTGGATGCCGATGGACAGGTGGTTTCGACCAAAACTAATAAGGGATACATTAATCACAATCAGCCTTTTACGCAGAATTTTATTGTGGAGCAGCCGAAACTTTGGTCGCCCGAAACTCCAATATTGTATAAAGCGGTGTCGAAAATCTATGCGGGCGATACGTTGCTCGATACGTATACTACACGTTTCGGTATTCGTACCATCGAATATGTGCCCGACAAAGGTTTTTACTTGAACGGGAAACGCCGCAAATTTCAGGGAGTGTGCAATCATCACGACCTGGGGCCTTTGGGAGCGGCTGTCAATGTGGCGGCACTCCGTCATCAGTTGACGTTGCTCAAGGACATGGGATGTGATGCGATCCGTACTTCACATAACATGCCTGCGCCCGAGTTGGTTGAGCTTTGCGATGAAATGGGCTTCATGATGATGCTTGAGCCGTTCGACGAATGGGATATTGCCAAGTGTGACAACGGGTATCACCGCTTCTTTAACGAGTGGGCGGAAAAGGATATGGTGAACATGCTTCGCCAGTACCGGAACAATCCGTGTGTCGTGATGTGGAGTATCGGCAACGAGGTGCCTACACAGTGGAGTCCGGAAGGCTACAAGGTGGCGAAGTTCTTGCAGGATATCTGCCATCGGGAGGATCCGACGCGTCCGGTAACTTGCGGTATGGATCAGGTGAAGAGTGTGCTGGCAAATGGCTTTGCTGCGATGCTTGATATTCCGGGCCTGAATTATCGTGCACACATGTACGACGAGGCTTACGAGCGTTTGCCGCAAAATCTCATTCTTGGGTCGGAAACGTCGTCTACCGTCAGCTCACGTGGCGTATATAAGTTCCCGGTGGAGCGTAAGGCAGGTGCGATGTACGATGACCATCAGTCGTCGTCGTACGATCTGGAGTATTGCAGTTGGTCGAATATTCCTGACATTGATTTTGCTCGTGCTGAAGATCACGACTGGACCATCGGACAGTTTGTATGGACGGGCTTCGATTATTTAGGTGAGCCAAGCCCGTATGATACGAATGCATGGCCGAACCATAGTTCGATGTTCGGCATCATCGATCTGGCATCTATTCCGAAAGATCGTTATTATCTGTATCGTAGTGTATGGAACAAGGAGGCTGAAACGCTGCACATCCTGCCGCACTGGAACTGGGAAGGACGTGAGGGAGAAAAGACTCCGGTGTTTGTATATACAAATTACCCTTCAGCTGAGTTATTCATCAACGGAAAGAGTTACGGACGGCAGACCAAGCGTAAGGATGGAACGGTGGAAAACCGCTACCGGTTGATGTGGTACGATGCGGTTTACCAGCCGGGAGAAGTAAAGGTGGTGGCTTACGACGAACAGGGTAATCCGGCTGCCGAAAAGATTGTCCGCACAGCAGGCAAGCCGCATCACATTGAACTGGTAACGGATCGTACTTCGCTTCAGGCGGATGGTAAGGACTTGGCGTATGTTACGTTACGTATTGTCGACAAGGATGGCAACTTGTGTCCGAACGACGGACGGCTGGTCAGCTTCAAAGTGAAGGGAGCAGGTAAGTACCGTGCTTCGGCAAACGGCGATCCTACCTGTCTCGATTTATTCCACAAGCCGGAAATGCATGCTTTCGGAGGTATGCTTACGGTGATCATTCAGTCGGGAGAAAAGGTTGGCGATATAGAACTTCAAGCCACGGCCAAGGGCGTGAAGGCCGGAATTATCCGTATTCCGGTAAAATAAGTCTGTTTTAAGAAATTTATTACCCTTTTTTGCCCTTCACGCCCTTCACACTGCTGCTGAAACAATCGGAAATCGGCAGTATCTATGAAGGAGGTGAGGGGTAAAAATTATAGAGAGAAGTGCTTAGAATAAAGAAGAATAAGTAAAAAAAGAGAATATGAAACGTGGTATAATTTGCATAGAAACAGAATGACAGATAACTAAAAAGCAAAACAGATTAAGTTTAAACTCTGAGCCATCGATGAAATTTGTCAGTAAATTGTATAGAATTCCATATATTTTTACAGAATAGTATCAGGCTTTATTTATCACAAGTAATTCATAATAATATTAGAAAAGATGAATAATATATACGGGAACCAGTGTAAAAGCGATAATATTTTTACACAGAAAGCGCGATTGCTCCAATCTATGTATAGAGTAGAAATAGAGGAAAAAGAAGGGGTTGGACCCACAAGAACTTCCAAGAGAAAATACGGGAACATGATTACTGGAGGCGAAGTTTCTGGGAAAAACTTTTTAATGAAAGAAACTTTCGAATATGCCAAAGAGAGAGTCAAAAATAGGAAAAATGGTGAAACAATAGATGAATTCCGATTGTTCAATAATTTGCTTTCGAGTATGCCCATGGCATTCAATTTATTTCATCCTCTAATGTTACTCTTGAAACAAAATCCAGATAAGGTAACGCTTGCCATAAAATCTGTTTTTAAAGATATTCCAGTATTTTGTGTAACGGAGACGTGCGGGCCGGACGGGCCAACGCATCCGTCCTCAACCGCATTCAGGTGGACTACTACGGCACCCCCACCCCCATCCAGCAGATCGCTGCGGTGGCGTCCCCCGATCCCAGGACGCTGCTCATCACCCCTTGGGACGCCTCGGCCCTGAAGGGCATTGAGAAGGCCATTCAGGAGTCCGATCTGGGCATCAATCCCCAGAATGACGGCAAGTCCGTCCGGCTGGCCTTCCCCCAGCTGACGGAGGAGCGCCGCAAGGAGCTGGTGAAGCAGATCCGCGGCGAAGCCGAAACGGCCCGCATCAGCCTGCGCAACGCCCGCCGCGACGCCGTCGAGGCATTCAAGAAGGCCCAGAAGGAGGGCATGCCCGAAGACGAATCGAAAGACGGCGAAACCCAGTCGCAGAAGCTGTTGGAAAAATTCTCCAAGCTGCTCGACGAAGCGCTCCAGAGAAAGGAGAAGGAGATCATGACGGTATAAATCCGTCCGCCCCATAGTTAAAATCCGGCCAGCACAGTATGTTGGCCGGATTTTTTCATATCTTTGTCCGTTGTAACG
>ENA-OPCC01001149-OPCC01001149.1-human-gut-metagenome-genome-assembly--contig:-NODE-1149-length-11934-cov-3.791312_pt1 | contig 11934 bp, 9 predicted proteins | sample MGYA00241558_ERZ501467 | MGnify/ENA primary metagenome ERZ501467 (study PRJEB25962, sample SAMEA2042620) | human gut metagenome | biome: human gut; feature: human-associated habitat; material: faeces...
CCAGCCGGTGTCTGCGGCGGCGATACCGCCGGTGGCGGCGCAGCAGATGGACGCACTGGAGCTGCGCCCAAAGCGAGCGCAGCTTTGCGCGGAAGCCGGTGTGCCGCGGCGCAGCGGCTGGCTCGTCCTGCCGCGTTTCAGTTGTTTTATCTTCCAGCAAAAAGGATGCTCCTTCCTGTATCTTCAGGAGATTCTGATTTGTCTCTTTTCTCTGTTATCGACACGCTGCCGCATAAGGACAGCTTTTTTGACAAGAATAACTCTATTTATTATACACCCTGCCAGCGCCGAAACAAGCATTGACACAAAATTTGGGCTTAGCTTTCACTTACTTTTCACGAAATACACAAATTTAGACAAAAAGCTTTGTCATATCCTCCGGCAGCGGGCTTTCCACCGTCACCGGCCTCAGGGTCGTCTCGTCCACCGGCACTTCGATGCCGATGCCGTCCGGCATCCGCTCGCAGCGCGGCACCCAGAACGTCTGTTTTGCGCAGTGGAGCGCCTGCCGCCCGATGCGCGCCCGGCTCCCGCCGTAGAGGTCATCGCCTGCCAGCGGGTGGCCGATGGATGCAAAATGTACCCGTATCTGGTGGGTCCGGCCCGTCACCGGGACACAGGCCGCGAGGCTCAGGCCGTTTTCGGCTTTCAATATGGTATATTCCGTCCGGCTGGGTTTGCCATCGGGGGTGACGCACCGCCCGATGATGCTCTCCCCCTGCCGCCCGATGGGGGCGTCGATAACGCCGGGGCCGAGAGGCAGTTCCCCCTCCACAATGGCATAGTAGAGCTTTTCCACATTCCGGGCCAGCAGCGGCGCAGCGTAGGCGTGCTTTGCAGCCAGAACAAGGCCGCTGGTATCCTTATCGATACGGTTCACCGGGCGGAACACCGGGCTGATGCCCTGCTGCGCGGCCCATGCCGCATACCCGTTGGCAAGGGTATCGTAGGGGTAGTTCAGGGTGGGATGCACGGCCAGATGGGGCGGCTTTTCCAGCACCACCGCAAATGCATCCTCATAGACCACGTTTACCGGGATCTCCGGCTGCGGGGCCACGCCTTCCCCTTCCGGCGGCAGCTCAAAGCTGACCGTCTGCCCCGGGTACACCCTTCGGTTGGCAAGAACAGGCTCTCCATCCGCAAAAAAGCCGCTGCCCCGGAACTTGACTGCACGGGCAAGGTCGGTGGAGACGGCACACTGGCGCAGAAAATTGCGCAGAAGCACTCCGTTTTGGGTCTGCAGCGTATCGGGCACCGTAAAAAACAGCCGCATATGCACCCACCTCCTGCGCAAAAAAACATAAGAATATATAAGATATTATATCAAAAAAGGCTTCTACTTGCAAATCCCGCTTTTTTATGGTATCATGAGGAGCGGAAAACGAGTGGAACATACGGCGGCGGGGCGGCTTTGACCGCTCTGAGGAAAGTCCGGGCCTCACAGAGCACGGTAACTGCTAACGGCAGCCGAGGGTGACCTCAGGGAAAGTGCAACAGAAAGGAAACCGCCGCAGCAATGCGGTAAGGATGAAACGGCGAGGTAAGAGCTCACCAGCGCATGGGTGACCATGCGGCTTTGTAAACCCTACCGGAAGCAACGCCTATATGGGACGTACAGCGCTGCTCGCGTGTCCCGAAGGCGGCACGAACCTGTCAGCAATGGCAGGTCTAGACAGATCGTCGTTTAATACAGAACCCGGCTTACGGTCTATCTCGTTTTCCATTTTTCAGTCTTTGATTCCCGCACATTTTTGTGTGGGATTTTTTATTTTTTGTCTTGCCCGCTTCCTCCGTCGGGCAGTGCGAGATGGCGAGAACGCGGCTGTTTTGTTTTTGTCATTGTTCTTTTACTTCCCGTTTGGGTCTGTTTGTGGTATACTATGTGCACTGCAGGAAATTGCAGTCAACTAAGAAAGACAGGATGTGAAATCCTCCGATGAAAGATGGTTTTTTGAAAGCAGCCGCCCTTTCTCCCGCACTGCGGGTGGCCGACTGCGCCTATAATGTCCGGCAGATCACGGATGCTTTGCACAAGGCCGCAGCCCGCGGCGTGAAACTGGCCGTGTTCCCTGAGTTCTGCCTGACCGGCTACACCTGCGGCGACCTGTTTCTGCAGCGCACGCTGCAGACCGGTGCACTGGATGCCCTGAGCACCCTGCTTGATGAAACAAAAGCACTGGACGTTGTCACGCTGGTGGGCCTGCCGCTGCTGGTGCACGGCAAGCTGTACAACTGCGCCGCCGTGCTGTGCCGTGGCCGCATTCTGGGTCTTGTGCCCAAGACCTATCTGCCCAACTACGGCGAGTTCTACGAAAAGCGCCAGTTCACCCCGGGCAGCACCGAGGTGGAGCTGGTGGAGGTGTGTGGTCAGCAGGTGCCCTTTGGCACCTCCCTGCTGTTCCGCTGCCGCCAGATGCTCAGCTTTGTGCTGGGTGTGGAGATCTGCGAGGATCTGTGGAGCGCCCTGCCGCCCTCCACCTTCCACGCGCTGGCCGGTGCGACCGTGATCGCAAATCTTTCCGCCAGCGATGAGACCGTCGGCAAGGCCGAGTACCGCCGGGCGCTGGTATCCAACCAGTCTGCCCGCCTGCTGTGCGGCTACCTGTATGCTTCCGCCGGGCACGGTGAGAGCACGCAGGACATGGTGTTCGCCGGCCACGACCTGATCGCCGAGAACGGCACTATTCTGGCGGAGAACGCTCCCTTTGACGGCGGCTGTGCCGAGACCGAGATCGACTGCCAGCGCATGGAAGCCGAGCGTGCCCGCAACACCAGCTTTGAGCCGGCCGGCGAGGGCTACCAGACCGTGGAGTTCGATCTGGAACTGGCAGAGACCACGCTGACCCGCTGGATCGACCCGGCACCCTTTGTGCCCGGCGACCCCAAGCGCCGCGCCGAGCGCTGTGAGCTGATTCTGAAAATGCAGGCCGACGGCCTTGCAAAGCGGCTGGAACACGCCCACGCAAAGACCGCTGTTATCGGCATTTCCGGCGGCTTGGACAGCTGTCTTGCGCTGCTGGTAGCCGTTCGTGCCATGAAGCAGCTGGGCCGCCCCGCCCGGGATGTGCTGGCTGTGACCATGCCCTGCTTTGGCACCACGAAGCGCACCCGCAGCAACGCAGAGATCCTGTGCGATGAGCTGCAGGTCTCCTTTAAAGAGATCGATATCGCCAACACCGTGCACAGCCATTTTGCGGACATCGGTCAGGACGAGAGCGTGCTGGATGTCACCTTTGAAAACGGACAGGCCCGCGTGCGCACGTTGGAGCTGATGGACACCGCCAACCGCACCGGCGGTCTCGTGGTGGGCACCGGCGACCTTTCGGAGCTGGCGCTGGGCTGGGCCACCTACAACGGCGACCACATGAGCATGTACGGTGTGAACGCCGGTGTGCCCAAAACGCTGGTGCGCCACCTTGTGCGCTACGAAGCCGACATTGCCGCCACCGATGCTCTGCGCACGGTGCTGCTGGATATTCTGGATACGCCCGTCTCCCCGGAGCTGCTGCCTGCCAAGGACGGCGAGATCGCGCAGAAGACCGAGGACCTTGTGGGGCCCTACGAGCTGCACGATTTCTACCTGTATCAGGTACTGCGCTTCGGCTTTGGCCCGGCCAAGATCTTCCGGCTGGCAAAGACTGCATTCGCAGGCCGGCCGGAGTACCCGGACAGCGTGCTGTACAAGTGGCTGCGCAACTTCTACTGGCGGTTCTTTGCCCAGCAGTTCAAGCGCAGCTGCCTGCCCGACGGCCCCAAGGTGGGCAGCGTGACCCTTTCGCCCCGCGGCGACTGGCGGATGCCCAGCGATGCCTGTGCCGCACTGTGGCTGGCCGAGCTGGAACAATTACAGATCAAGGATTAACGCATGAAAAACAAAAAGCTGCTTGCCAATCTTCTGTTTGCCGTGGTCATTCTGGCCATTGCCGCTGTGCTGCTGGTGGTACGCCGCGTGCACGCTTCCGGCTCCGGGCTGCGGGCCGAGCTGATCTACGGCGACAACAACACCACCATGAACCTGCCGCTGGACGTGGATGAGACCTATGATGTGGATACCGGTTACTATACCGTCCACATTCAGATCAAGGACGGTGCAGCCCGGTTCGTGGATTCGCCCTGCCCGGATCACATCTGTGAAGGCTTTGGCTGGCTTTCCAACGAAGATCAGACCGCCACCTGCCTTCCGGCCCGTGCAGTGCTGACCATTGTACCTGTTTCCTGACAAAAAGGAGTGGTTTTGAATGATGGATGAAAACGATCGTTCCCACGAAGATTACCGTTCTCTGCGGCACATCAGCCGCAAGGAAGGCTCTGAGGACACTGCGCCCATCGAGGTAGACAGCTCGGCGTTTTTTTCCGAGCTTCCGCCGGAACAGCCCAGCACACCGCCTCCGGCCCAGCCTCCCCAGAAGCCGCCGCGCAGCGGCCACAACACACCCGTACCGCCCAAGGCCCAGCCGCCCGTGGATGGAGCCGTGGCCGTACCTTCCAAGTGGGGGAAAATTTTGCTGATCTTACAAGGTATTTTAAGCATTCTGGCACTGGTGCAGCTGTGGCGCACCCAGATGCTTCCGGTGCTGTATCTGGTCATTCTGGCCGCGCTGCTGGCGCTTTTGTGGCTGCTGGTAAAGCGCTGTCAGGAGTACAATGTTCCCGGCAAGGTGGCCCGGGTATTCTCGGTGTTCCTGTGCGCTGCCATGGCGCTGGGTTGCTTCTGGGCCCAGCAGGGCCTTTCTGCCCTGGGCAGCATGACCTCTGGCCTGCTCACCGGTGCCGAGGCCAACAAGATCACCAAGGAGCCGTTTGTGATCTACCTCAGCGGCGTGGACACCCGCGGCGAGCTGACCGAAAATGCCCGCAGCGACGTGAATATCCTTGCTGCCGTGAACCCTGTCACCAAGAGGGTAGCCCTGATCAACACCCCGCGCGACTACTACGTAGACCTTGCCGGCACTGACAGCAAGGATAAGCTGACTCACGCCGGTCTGTACGGCGTGGAAACCAGCATGGCCACACTGGGCAATCTGTACGGCGTCAATGTTGACCATTACATCCGCATCAACTTTGCGGGCTTCATCAGCATCATCGATGCGCTGGGCGGCGTGGATGTCTACTCCGATCAGGCGTTCACTTCTGTGGGCAGCCCCGGCTACTATGACCCCACCACCTTTGTAGAGGGCTGGAACCATCTGGACGGCAAGGCCGCTCTGGCCTTTGCCCGTGAGCGTCACGCCTTTGCATCCGGCGATATCCAGCGCGGCATCAACCAGATGAAGGTGATCGATGCCATGCTGAACAAGATCAAGTCCCCTGCCCTGCTGATGGGTTTTTCCAAGATCATGGATGCCGCAGCCGACTGCTTTGTGACCAGCTTTTCACAGGATCAGATCAGTGCGCTGGTGCGGATGCAGCTGAGCGACTTTGCCGAGTGGGATATTGAAAGCTACACCGTCACCGGCACAAGCTCCAGCAGCACCAAGTGCTACTCTGCCAAGGGACAGAAGCTCTACGTCATGAAACCGGATGATGCTTCTGTGAGCAAGGCCAAGGAAATGATCGCGTCCGTGCTGGGCGGTGAGGGCACCGTTGCCGACACCACCCAGAAGCCGGAAAAGACCGAGGTGTTCACCCCCACCACCGACCCGAACGCCGCCGTTTCGGAGGTGCCTGCCGAGAGCGTTCCCGAGGAAGTGCCCGCCGACAGCCTGCCGGAAGAGACCGTCCCGGCTGACCAGCCTGCAGATGCAGAGCAGCCTGCCGACACCCAGCCGCAGGAGCCGGCGGTCCCCGCCGAGGGCGAGACCGGCAGCGGTGATACGGCCGGAGAAGCACCGTCCATCTCCCTGCCCACACAGGAAGAGGTGGAACAGGCTGCATCCTCTATTTACAATGCGGCTTCCTCCATCTGGGGTGCCATTCAGGATGCCGCTTCGCAGCAGAACGACGCGGCCTGACGATTTGAAATCTCCTCTGCGCAAGCCCCGGACTCTATCGCGGAAATATTATTTTATTTGCAAAACAGGAAACAACTGCGGTCGTTTCCTGTTTTGCTTTTTCACCAGAAAGGCCGTGCCGCTGAACTGCATAAAAATGCCGCCTGCATCTTGAACCAATGCAGGCGGCTTTCTCATTCTATAAAATCATTACGCTTTGATCTCGTTCCAGACACTCTTGCCATCCAGACTGGAAGCATCCACATCAAGATACTCGCAGATGGTCTGGGCGATGGTGCCAAAGCACAGACGGGTGCCAAGGTCAACGCCAGGCTTCACGCCCTTGCCGCAGATCAGGTACGGCACATACTCGCGGGTGTGGTCGGTGGTCTTGGTATAGGACGGGTCGCAGCCATGGTCAGCGGTGACCATGAGGAGATCGCCCTCCCGCATTCCGGGGATGAAGTCGGCCACGAACTTGTCAAACTCGGTGGCAGCGGCGGCATAGCCTGCTACATCGCGGCGGTGGCCGTAGAGCATATCGAAGTCCACCAGATTCACAAAGGCAAGCCCCTCAAAGTCGCGGGTCTGCAGGGCCTTGGTAAAGGCGATGCCATTGGTGTTGCCAGTGGTCTTGATCTTCTCGGTCACACCCTCACCGTCGAAGATGTCAAAGATCTTACCCACAGCGATGACATCCCTGCCAGCATCTTTCAGCAGATCCAGCATGGTAGCGCGGGGCGGCTTGAGGCTCAGGTCGTGGCGATTGGTGGTGCGGTAGAAGGTATCCGCAGTGTGGCCCAGGAAGGGGCGTGCGATCACGCGGCCCACGCCGTACTCGCCCTTGAGCATCTCGCGGGCGATCTCGCAGTAGCGGTACAGCTCATGCACCGGCACCAGCTCTTCGTTGGCGGCCACCTGAAATACACTGTCGGCACTGGTGTAGACGATAAGGGCGTTTTCTTTCATGGCCTGCTCGCCGTAATCCTTCAGCACCTGCGTGCCGGAGTAAGGCTTGTTGCACAGCACCTTGTGGCCGGTCTTTTCCTCAAACTCGTGGATCAGCTCATCCGGGAAGCCGTTCGGGAAGGTGGGCAGCGGCTTGGGGCTTACCACACCGGCGATCTCCCAGTGACCAATGGTGGTATCCTTGCCCATGCTCTGCTCCTGCAGGCGGGCAAAGGAGCCGATGGGCGCTGCGGTCTTTTCGCCTGCGGTCACGCCATCAATGTTGAACATGCCCATCTTTTGCAGGTTGGGGCAGTTGAAGTTGGGGTGTTTTGCAATGGCACCCAGGGTGTTGGTGCCCTCATCGCCAAACGCTGCGGCATCCGGCTCTGCGCCAATGCCAAAGCTGTCGAGGACGATCAGAAAAACACGCTTTTCCATATCGTTTTTTCTCCATTTCCTCCGGAGCATGCCCCGGATAAGTGATACTATCTTTACTTATCATTATAAGCAAATCCTGTGCCGGATGCAAGCTTTTTTGCTGTGCTGCAAATATCCGTCATTTTCACCAAAATGTTCGTCATTTCGTTCACAATTCGACGAAGCGTTTTGGCGTTTTTATTCGTTGCTGCGTTATTTCATGAAAAAGACATCTTAGCCGCCAAAAAAATTGCAGCGCAGCTTGAATTTTTTCTTGCCCTATTGTATCCAAGCGGGTATAATAGTAAATGGAAAGGTTTTGAACTACAGAATTTTTCCGCTTTTGTACCACAGCACGGGATTTTTCCCGTTGGCCACGCGCAGCTGCCTGTACGACGACAGCCTGCCGCAAAATAGAGAATGTGAAGTTGTAGTTGGAGGTAGTAAAAGTATATGAGAAAAACCAAGATCATCTGCACTCTGGGTCCGTCCACCGATCAGGAAGGCGTTCTGCGCGAGCTGGTCGCCAACGGCATGAATGTTGCCCGTTTTAATTTTTCCCACGGCTCTCACGAAGAGCATCTGGGCCGCTTTGAAAAGCTGAAGGCCATTCGTGAAGAGCTGGGCAAGCCGGTCGCCGCCCTGCTGGACACCAAAGGCCCCGAGATCCGCCTGAAGGACTTCAAGAACGGCACTGAAATGCTGGAAGCCGGCCAGACCTTCACCCTGACCACCCGCGAGGTGGAAGGCACCAAGGAGATCTGCTCCATCACCTATAAGGACCTGCCGCAGGACGTGCAGCCCGGCGGCACCATCATGCTGGACGACGGCCTGATCAAGCTGCAGATCGTCACCGTGAACGACACCGACATCGTGTGCAAGGTGCTGAACAGCGGCAAGATCAAGAACAAGAAGGGTGTCAATGTGCCCGGCGTGCATCTGTCCATGCCGTATATGAGCCAGCGCGACCGCGACGATATCATCTTTGGCGCACAGCAGGGCTTTGACTTCATCGCTGCTTCCTTCGTGCGCACCGCACAGGATGTGTACGATATCCGCAACCTGCTCAACGAGTATGATTCCGATATCCGCATCATCGCCAAGATCGAGAACCGTGAGGGCGTGAACAACATCGACAGCATTCTGGCTGCAGCCGATGCTGTCATGGTGGCCCGCGGCGATCTGGGCGTTGAGATCGACTTTACCGAGCTGCCCGGCATCCAGAAGAACATCATCGAGCGCTCCTTCTCCTTTGGCAAGCCCATCGTCACCGCTACCCAGATGCTGGACAGCATGATCGTGAACCCCCGCCCCACCCGTGCCGAGATCTCCGACGTGGCAAATGCCATCTACGACGGCACCTCTGCCATCATGCTCTCCGGCGAGACTGCTGCCGGTGCTTACCCCGTGGAGGCCCTCAAGACCATGTCTGCCATTGCTGAGCGCACCGAGCAGGAGAACCACGCCCGCTTTGTTCCCCTCACCGAGAACACCGGCAAGATCAGCGTGAGCGATGCAACTGCACACGCTGCCTGCCTGACCGCCAAGGACGTGAACGCCGCAGCCATCGTCACCGTTTCCGAGTCCGGCAACACCGCCCGTCTGCTGAGCAAGTACCGCCCGGAGCAGCCCATCATCGCCTGCGTGATGAAGGAGCAGGTGCAGCGTCAGCTGGCCCTGAGCTGGGGCATCACCCCGCTGATGATGCCTCTGGCACACAGCACCGATGAGCTGATCGAGATGTCCACCTCTCTGGCCAAGGAGAACGGCTACCTGCACAACGGTGAGCTGGCCGTTGTGACCGCAGGCGTGCCTGTGGGCGTGTCCGGCACCACCAACATGATCAAGATCCACATGATCGGCAACTGCCTGGCTACCGGCGTCGGCGTCGGCCCCGAGGGCGCTGCTCTGGCCAACGCCACCGGCAAGGCCTGCGTCTGCCGCACGCTGGAAGAGGTACGTGCAAAGTTCAAGCCCGGCATGGTTCTGGTGGTGCCCTCCACCAGCAACGAAATGCTGAGTTACGTGCGTGATGCCGCCGCTCTGGTGGTGGAAGAGCCGGGCCTGAACAGCCACGCTGCCATTGCCGGCAAGGCCCTGCTCAAGCCTACCGTTGTGGGTGCCGCCGGTGCTACCAGCCACATCCGCGACGGTCTGATGATCGCTGTGGACTGCGCTCACGGCAGCGTGCAGCGCCTGCAGGCATAAGCCAAAGGAGAAGATCATGGAACGCATTGCAAGCTTCTGTGTTGACCATACCAAACTGGACCGCGGCATGTATCTGAGCCGTCAGGACGGCGATGTTCTCACCTGGGACATCCGCATGAAAAAGCCCAATCACGGCGATTACCTGTCCACCGGTGCCGCCCACACGCTGGAGCATCTGTTTGCCACCTATGCACGCAACAGCGCCTTTCAGGACAGCGTGATCTACGTTGGCCCCATGGGCTGCCGCACCGGCTTCTATCTGCTTACCCGCGGCCTGACTCCCGCCGAGGCACTGGAGCTGACGGTGGAATCCTTCCGCTTCATGGCTGGCTTTGAGGGCGCTGTGCCCGGTGCCAGCGAAGTGGAGTGCGGCAACTACCGCGATATGGATCTGCCCGCTGCCAAAGCCGAAGCCGCTGCCATGCTGCCGGTGCTGGAAGCACTGACCGGCGACGAGCTGCATTACTAAGCTATCTTCACCCTTCAAATTCATCATCATAAAAAGCGCTCTTCCGCCGGGGTTTCCCGTGGGAGAGCGCTTTCGTTTTAGTTGTTCTTGATCGCATCCAGTGCCTGCCGTGCAGCACGGATGTTTTCTTCACCCGTCTGCCATACCTCAAACTCTGAAAAGCCCGGCAGCCCCATGGGCACACCCTCGCGGCGGAAGGTCATGCGGCTTTGCAGCACCTGCTTGCCGGAAAGGTGGAACGCATGTGCCCCGGTCTGTGCGGCCAGTGCCGGGATGTTTTGTGCCGTGACACCGGCACCTACCAGAATTTCCACGCTGTCCCCTGCCCGCTCCACCAGTCGGCCGAGAAGCTCCGCTCCCTCTGGGGCACTCGCCGCCTGCCCGCTGGTGAGGATGGTACAAAGGCCCATGCTCCGGACCGTTTCCAGTGCCGCAAAGGGGTCGGCGCTGACATCAAAGGCACGGTGCAGGGTACACGCCACCGGACGGCCTGCCTTTTCCGCTGCCCTGCGCGCCGCCGCATAAATGGGCCGCATGGCCTCCGCATCCAGCTGCCCTTCCGGGGTCAGCACACCGGTCACGATACCATCCGCCCCGGCCTCCACCAGCTCTGCAGCCAGCTGTTCCATCTGGGCAAGCTCGTAGCTGTCGTAACAGAAATCTCCGAACCGGGGCCGCAGCAGAGCGCGCACCGGCAGGCCGGTCTCCGCCTTGACCTGACGCACCAGCGCAAGGCTGGGCGTTGTACCGCCCACGATCAGGTCGGCACACAGTTCCAGCCTGCTGGCACCGCCGTGCTTTGCTGCCAGTGCACTGGCAGTGCTGTCCACACATACTTCCAGAACAGAACTCATTTCCATTCCTCCCTTTTTGCCGGGCCTTGAACCCAGCATTCTGGTTTATTCTATCACGTTTTTCCGTTTTATAAAACCCTGTGGCAGCAAAAAAGCTGCGGCCCGGGTCTTATCCCTGCCGTAGCCTTTGTTGTTTTTTCAGATCAGACCCAGCGCCTTGAACTCCCTTGCAATGCCGTCCTCGTATACCGAGGGAGCAATGCGGTCGCACCGCTTTTTCAGGTTTTCGGAGCCATTGGCCATGCACACACTGATGCCGACAACATCGGTCATCTGCAGGTCATTATCGCTGTCACCAAAGCCGATGGTATCCGCCAGCGTGCAGCCCAGATGATCACAGATGGCCTTGATTCCGGTGCCCTTATCAAATTTGCGGTTGATGAGCTCACCATTCACAAAGCCATCGGTCAGACGGTCCAGCTTGCTTTCGCAGAACACGAACTGGTCGGCATAGAGCTGCTTTGCCTCGGCAAGGTCGCTCTCGTGGTCGGCAATGAACACGATCTTATACAGCGGTTCCCCTTTGTAATCGGAAAGCGGCAGGATGGCCATGCCCTCTTCCATGGCTTTGCGCCAGCGCTCTGCTTCGCTGTTCAGCGGTGCACCGTTCTTTTTGTGGATAAAGCTCCACCTCTCAGCCATCTTGCTTCCGCCAAAGGTGGCATCCCGGGCTTCCAGCGTGCACTCCACGCCATTGCGTTCCAGCGCCGCGCGCACGCCTTCAGCCAGCTGTGGCTCCATGGGGATATCCACCAGAGTCTTGCCATCGCACAGCACATAGCCGCCGGCGCTGCACACTGCGCCCGCAAAGCAGTCGTGCCGCAGCAGCGGTTCGGTCATGCGGTGGTTGCGACCGGTGCATAAAAACAGCTTGTGTCCGTTTGCTCTGGCGCGATCCAATGCAGCCAGAGTGCTTTCCGGGATGAGCATATCACCCGGCGGCAGCAGCGTGCCGTCAATATCCAGAAAAATCAGCTTACGACTCATACTTTATCCTTTATCCTTTATCATCAAAGGGAGCCTCGCTCCACGATCTGATAGCCCAGTGTCACCTGACGCACAGGCCCGCTGCTCCCATTCTCTTCCAGCATCTGCAGCAGGATCC
>ENA-OPCC01001163-OPCC01001163.1-human-gut-metagenome-genome-assembly--contig:-NODE-1163-length-11846-cov-2.506573_pt1 | contig 11846 bp, 9 predicted proteins | sample MGYA00241558_ERZ501467 | MGnify/ENA primary metagenome ERZ501467 (study PRJEB25962, sample SAMEA2042620) | human gut metagenome | biome: human gut; feature: human-associated habitat; material: faeces...
AGGTTTTTAAAGTTTCTGCCTGCGGACGCATTCTTATGAAAAAATCACATTTTTCCTACTTCATATTATTGCACAAAAGGAAACGCTCACTGTAATCAGCGGATACTCACCAGAAAGGATGTTACTGTGACTTTCACTCGCAAAAAACACCTCGCGGAATATTACCAGTGAACAGTAACGAAAGGACTACCATGTTGCTCTGGCAGTCCTTTCTCATCTCTTTGTGGTCATATTTAATATATTTCTATTCTGCCAGCTTCATCAGAAGTTCCACGCATTCTTCCTCTGATAAAACCGAAGTATTCAGGCAGATATCATAATTTTCCATTTTTCCCCATTCATGTCCTGTATAAAAGTTATAATAATCTCTTCTCTGACGGTCTTTATATGCAATCCTGTCAAGTGCTTCCTCCTGAGAAATATGCTTATTTTTCTTGATCCGTTTAATACGGTCTTCCATATCAGATGCATAAATATACACGCGAAGCAGCTGATTATCATCCTTCAGAATCTGGTCTGCACATCTTCCCACAAAAATGCATGGACCTTCCTGTGCCAGGCGCTTCACTGTCTCTTTCTGCGCATGAAACATCTTCTCCGGAATCGTCAGGCGTTTTTTATCCTGCGATTCTTCTGACATCATTACTCCGATTGCATAAAGAAGACTGGTCTTGCCTTTAAATTCATTGATGATTTCCTGGCTGATTCCATGCCTCTCTGCTTCCTTCGGCAAAAATTTACTGTCGTAACAGGGAACTCCCATTTTTTCTGAAAGCAAAGCTGCAATATATCTTCCACCGCTTCCATACTGTCTGCTGATCGTGATTGTTTTCATAGGGCACCACTCCTTTCAGCTCATCTGCCTGAAAATGAATTGTTATTTTTTTATCTATATGATAGATTATAAGAATTTTCGAATATTTTTGCAATATCCATTAATTTTTTCATAACATTTCACAATTTTGAGCCAAAGGATTTAGTAATATTATCAATATAGATTCTTAACCTTAAATTCACGCTCTGCTTCTCTTCTCTGGTCTTTCTTGGCAATATCCTGTCTCTTATCATACAGTTTCTTACCGCGTGCAAGACCAATCTCCACCTTCACGAGGCTGCCTTTGAAGTAGACTTTTAACGGCATTAAAGTATAGCCTTTCATTTTAATCTGTCCAGCAAGTTTATTAATTTCTGACTTATGAAGAAGGAGCTTTCTTACGCGCAGCGGATCTTTATTAAAGATATTTCCTTTTTCATAAGGGCTGATATGCATTCCGTAGATGTAAACCTCTCCGTTCTCTACACGGATAAAGGATTCCTTGATGCTGCATTTGCCCATACGCAGGGATTTTACTTCTGTTCCTGCAAGGGCAATACCGGCTTCATAAGTATCTTCTATAAAATAATCATGAAATGCCTTTTTATTATTGGCAATCAGCTTCATTCCTTTTTTCTTTGCCATAATATCCTCCAAGCCATTTTTATTTAATTCTCTTCTTCATCATTCCAGATATCAGCAACCAGCTCAAAATCTACTGTTTTGAGCATTTTATCTGCATCTGCCACACGGACACAGACTTTATCTCCCAATTTGTAGACTTTCTTTGTCATCTCTCCGCGGAGTTCGTAGGTTTCCTGGTCGAAGATATAGTAGTCATCCCGCAGAGTGTTGACATGTACCAGACCTTCTACTGTATTTGGGAGTTCTACGTAAAGCCCCCATCCGGTAACGCCTGAGATAATTCCCTCGAATTCCTCTCCCAGATGGTAGGACATATATTCTGCTTTCTTCAGCTTGTCTGATTCACGTTCTGCCTCATCTGCACGGCGTTCACATACACTGGACTGTCTCGCAACTTCATCAAGGATTTCAGCATAGTGTTCGGTTCTGCCTTCACGCATCAGTCTGCCTCGTAAGTTATCCTTAATGATCCTGTGGATCTGCAGATCAGGGTATCTTCTGATCGGAGATGTAAAATGGCAGTAATATTTTGCTGCCAGTCCAAAGTGACCGCTGCATTCTGTTGTATATTTCGCCTGTTTCATGGAACGCAGCACCAGACGGCTGATCATTGCTTCATTCGGAAGCCCTTCGATACTTTCGATGATTTGCTGAATTTCTTTTGGAGTGATCTCTTCTTTTGCTTTCTGAATCTTCACACCCTGATTGTGAAGTAATGTCAGAAGACTCTCCACTTTCTCCGGATCCGGGTTATCATGGGTTCTGTATACAAACGGAATCTCTTCTGTGCAGTATTCCTGTGCCACAGTCTCATTTGCCATCAGCATGAAATCTTCAATGATTTTGGTTGCCACATTTGCTTCATATGGCTTAACATCGATTGCTTTTCCTGCTGCATTAAGAATAATCTTGCTCTCCGGAAAATCAAAGTCAATGGAACCCCTGTGATGACGGCTGTTTCGTAAGATTCCGGACAGTTCTTTCATCATAAAGAACATCGGGATAAGTGCATCATACCGTTTCTTTGCTTCTTCGTCTGTGTCCTCAAGAATATTCTTTACATCAGTATAGCACATTCTCTCATTTACGTTAATCACTGTTTCCGCGATCTGATGGGAAACTACCTTACCCTTTTCGTTAATGTCCATCAGGCAGCTCAACGCCAGTCTGTCCTCTCCCTGATTCAGAGAACAGATTCCATTGGAAAGACGTTCCGGCAACATTGGCACAACGCGGTCTGCCAGATAAACACTGGTTCCACGTTTCAGTGCTTCCCTGTCCAGAGCACTGTTGTACTGTACATAGTTGCTTACATCTGCGATATGGACTCCCAGATGGTAAATGTCCCCCTCTTTTGTCAGGGAAATCGCATCATCCAGGTCTTTGGCATCTTCGCCATCAATAGTGACTGTCTGCAGATGTCTCAGATCCAGTCTTCCATCTCTGTCTGCATCCAGCACATGATCCGGAACACGCTGAGCCTGCTTCATTACTTTCTCAGGAAATTCACTTGGGATTCCGAAGCTCTTGACGATTGCCAGGATATCTGTACCCGGTGTTCGGATATTTCCCAGATTCTCCTTAATTTTTCCTTCAGGATTCTTATTTCCGGAGCCGTAATCTGTGATCACCGCGATTACTTTATCACCATTTTTTATTCCTGCCGCTTCTTTTCTCGGAATGAAGATATCTTTGGAAAATTTCGGATTATCACTGATCACAAAACCGAAATCCCGATTTAACTGATAAGTTCCTACAATTTCAGGCATACCACGCTCCAGAACCTTCACAACTACGCCTTCCTGGCGTTTTCCCTCTTTTTTGTCATTTCTGATGATGATCCTTACTTTATCCTGATGCATAGCTGTTCCTGTATCACTTTCAGGAATAAAGATATCCTCATCCTGCCCTTCAATTTCTACGAAGCCGAAACCTTTGGGATGTCCGATGAAGGTTCCCTCAGCCTGGATTCCCTCCGGCTGCTCTTTTTTATTTTTATCTTTTTTATTTTTATCTTTCTTCTTTCTGCCATACTCTGATCCGTATTCTTCTCTTCGGTCATCGTAATAACGGTCATCTTTTTTCTTTTTCCATTTTCCTTTGACCTTTTCATATCTGCCCTTGCGGTCTACAGACACCTTTCCTTCCTCGCAAAGTTCGTCCAGAACATCATACAGCTCTCTTTTCTCTTCTTTTGAAAGTCTCAGAAGAGAAGAAATCTCGCGGAGTCTCATTGGCTGATAAATAGGATCTCCCATCAGTTCCAGGATAAACTTTTTTCTTCTGTCCATATCTTTTTTACTCATATTACTCCTCACAGCCTCCGCAGAGGACTTTTATCTGATTCAGCTCTTTATGACACAAAAAACACTCTTGCACATAACAAGAGTGTTTCAAATTTCTTTTCTGATTAACCAAGCATATTTAATGCTACAGAAATTACAAAAAATAAAATTCCCATAATAGTGGTTGCCTTAACAAGTCCGCCCTCCATGGAACGACCTTTGTTCTTACCCCAGTATGTTTCTGCTGCTCCGGCGATAGCACCAAGTCCCTGCTGCTTACCTTCCTGCATAAGAACTACTACTGTAAGAGCGATGCAATCTATTATGAAAATGACACTCAGAATGATCTTAATAATCTGCACTTCGTTACACCTCCTAATCAACTGAGTTTCATTGTAACATAGCCGGATGGGGATTTCAACCACAATTCAGAGTTTTTGTCAGGTTTCTTAACAATTTTTTTCATTTTCTTTAAAAGGATTTTCATACACTGCCAGTTCTCCCAATGCCTCATGGATACGAAGAAGCTGATTATATTTGGCATTTCGGTCCGAACGGCAGGGTGCACCTGTCTTAATCTGGCCGGCACCTGTGGCAACTGCCAGATCTGCGATAAATGAATCTTCCGATTCTCCTGATCTGTGAGAAATTACTGTCCTGTATCCCGCTTTCTGTGCCATTTCCACTGCATCCAATGCTTCTGAAAGTGTTCCTATCTGGTTTAATTTTATCAGAATGGCATTTGCCGCTCCCAGTTTGATACCACATGCAAGACGTTTGATATTCGTGACAAACAGATCATCACCTACGAGCTGTATTTTGTCTCCCAGTCTTTTTGTCATCTGTTTCCAGCCTTCCCAGTCATCTTCCTCAAGTCCATCTTCAATGGAAACAATCGGGAACTTCTCTGCAAGTTTTTCATAATATTCTATCATCTCGCCGGAATCCCTGAGAACTTCTTCCCCTTTCATTTTTCCTTCTCCGGGGAAAACATAAACGCCTCTTTCTTCATCGTACAGTTCACTTGCCGCAGCATCAATTGCAATGCTGATATCCTTTCCGGGTTCATACCCTGCCTTTTTTACTGCTTCCAGAATCACTTCCAGGACGCTTTCTGAATCGGAAAGATCCGGTGCGAAACCTCCCTCATCTCCGACTGCTGTTGACAGACCTTTTTGTTTCAGGATAATTCTGAGAAACTGGTATACTTCCGCACACATTCGAATCGCCTGCTCCATATTTTCCGCTCCCGTCGGCATAATCATGAATTCCTGTAAATCCACCGTATTGTCAGCGTGACGTCCCCCTTGTGTCAAGCTAATGACACAAAATTTTTGTAATTTGTCCATCATCACTTCAACTGCAGATTTTCTGCACCTGCTCTACATACTTCACCAGCTCATCAGCAAAATTCCATTCAATTTCTATTCGCTTATCATTATATACCTTGATACCACGAATAAAAGTTACTGCTATCTCTCTGGTTAATTGCTTATTTCCTTCGATCAGGTCTGTCAGGCACTGTCTGCCATCGGGCGGAAGTTCAAATAAACGTTCAGCCGCTTCACTCTGTTCTGTCTCCATTTGCGCTATCGCTAAGGTTTCTTTCTCAATTTGTTTATCCAGCTTGTCATTTTTTCTGGTGAACTCTTCTTCTGAGATTTCTTCCATTGCATATCGCATATATAGTTCAGTCTTCTGGTGCTTGTATCTGCTAATACTGTCTTTGGCATCCCGAATCTTTTTTGCAGCTCCATTCACTTTTGATTTTAATTCTGCTTTCTGTAATTCGAGTACCGGTTCAGCATCATCACTGATCTTTGCAAACAGCTTTATTGCCCTGAAAATCATCTCATTGAACTCGTCATCATATAAATTGTCTGTTACACAATCTTGATTTGCCGCATTAAATTTCCTTGGGCACTTAAAGTGCGGATTGCATCTGGTTACATGCTGTAGATTCTGACCGCATCCCCCACATTTTACCAATCCTTTCAGCGGATAATTATTATTGTGGGTTTTGCTCCTCTTTCTGGAATTTAATTCCAACTTTTCCTGTACAGCATCAAACACCTCTTTAGAAACAATCGCTTCATGCGTACCCTCAACCACAATCCAGTCTTCTTCTTTTGTTTTCAAATGCTTATTACTTCCTACCGAAGCAACTTTCCACTTGCCGCCAATCGTAGTTCCCGTATACGTTTCTGTCATCAGTATCAGTCTTACAGTTACTGGATACCAGATATATTTTTCTGTTGTTTTCTTCACACCAGTTTTCAGAACTTCTCTTTTATATTGACCTGGACTCATAATTTTCTGCTCATTCAGGTAACGTGCCAGCTGAGTAATATTCATTCCATCAAGATATTTCTGAAATATCATCTTCACAACAGGCGCTGTCTCCGGATTAATCACGAGGCTGGTCACATCTTCATCAGGCTTCAAATATCCATACGGTGCTCTCGCTCCCATATATTTTCCAGCTTTCTGACGCTGTATCAAAGTTCTTTTTACTTTAACGGAAGTATCAATGCTATGATGTTCGTTAATAATATTTCTGAAACCAACATCTATTCCCGGCATACCAGATTCATATTTCATACTATCAACATTATCATTGATCGCTATGAATCTCACATTCATAAATGGAAAAATTTGTTCCAGATATGTGTCAACCTCTATATGATTCCTGCCGAATCGAGAAAGGTCTTTCACTATAATTGTGCTGACTTTTCCATCTCTTACTAATTCCATCATACTTTGGAATCCTGGGCGATCGAAATTCGTTCCACTATAGCCATCATCTTTGAATTCTAACACTTCCGTATTTTTGAACTCATTTTTACTGGCTATGTATTGCCCAATCACAATTCTCTGATTGGTAATACTATTGGATTCATCCAGCATATCCTCATCTTCCAGCGACAATCTTAAATACTTTACTATGCATTTACCATCTGACATCTGATCACCCCCTCCTCTAAAATTTCTGATAACGCCTGTATTTCATCTTGAAATTTAAATTCGATCTCTATACGTTTGTCTTCATATAAAGAGATTTTCTTTATATAAGAACGGACAACATCTTTTGTAAGGAATTCCAAATTCTTTCCTTTACTGAATTCAGCAAGCCACGAGAAGTTCTTTTTACACAATTTTTCTGTAATTTTTCTACTCTTCTCAATTTCTTTCTGTCTTGTAACCAGGTCTTTTTCGACCACGGTTATTCTTTCTGTCATACGATTATATGCATCCGTATCAATCTCGCCCGAAACATATTGCTCATATAATTCAAATCGTCTTGCTTCGTTCCTTTTATTGAGCTGAACAATTTTACTCTGTTCCCTGTTCAAATATTTTTGGAATGTTTCAAAATATTCACCATTAAAGCGTTTCAGTTGCGTTTTTAATTCACATACTGTTTTTAGCTGCATGATGAGTGCCCGATACACCAGTTCATCAATTACTTCTTCTTTCCAGCGATTACAGTTATATTTTTCCTTGGAAATTTTTGCATAATTACCACAAATGAAATAGTAATTGTAATACAAAACACCATTCTTTTCGCTGTAATAGTATCTCCGAACCATATTAGCGCCACAGTCACCACAGTATATCAATCCAACATACTTATTATCCTGTTTTCCATGAGTCTGCATATTCGATAAATCTTTTTTGGGCAATGCTTTCTCCTGCTTTAATTTGATTACATTTTGTACTTTTTCAAATAATTCAGCACTCACTATAGCCTTATGGGTATTCACATGTTCAATCCATTCTTCTTTATCCAACATTACATTTTTTTCTTTTGTAAGAAGTGAAGTTCTTGTTTTATGTGAATAAGTATTTCCCAAATAGTGCCTATTTTCCGCAATCTGTTTAATTACAGATGATTGCCAATGCATATCCGTTTCGTCAATTCTATCCAAGAATAACTTCCCAGTTCTTGCGTATACCCTTGGCGAAGCCAGCAGCATGGTATTAAACTCTCTCGAAATTTTCAAATATGACTGCCCTGCAGCAAGTTTTTCAAATATTTCTACTACATACGGTGCAGTTAAAGGATCGGGAACAGTAGTAGATTTTCCTTTTTCATCTCTAGCTCTCTTATACCCATAAGGAGCATCTCCACCACAATATTCACCTGACTCCATCTTAATTTTCATAGCACTTGTCATCTTTACTGATGCATCTTTTGCGTACATATCATTTGCCAGATTCGATATCATGATTCCCAGCATCTGATTGTCACATTCTGGACTGATACTGTCATAGTTATCATTGACTGATATAAAGCGCACTTGCATAAATGGAAATATTTTTTCCAGATATTTTGATACTTCTTCCAAATCTCGACCAAATCGTGATAAATCCTTTACTATGACCGTATTTATTTCTTTTGTTTTGATGTCACCAAGCATTCTCACAAAGTCATCTCGATCAAATTTCGTACCTGATATACCGTCATCCTTATAAAACTTTACAACTTCAATATCCGGATGAGATTCTGCGTAAGAAAGAGCGATCAGTTTCTGTGTCTCCAGCGATTCTCTCTTCTCACCATTGATATCTACAGATATTCTGGTATAAATACCGGCTTTCCAGATCTTCTTCGGTGATGCCTGCACAAATGCTTCAGCTTGTTTCATCTGGCGATTTCTTGTTCTTGCCATTATACAGCCACCTCCTGTTTTGTTTTTCCAATCTGTTCTGCCAGTCTTGCAGCTGTTACCAACTCATCTTGGAATCGGTAAACAATCTCTATTTTTTTTCCTTCAAAGACATTTATTTTTTCCACATACTGAAGAAGCATATCTCTGTCAAGATCTCCCAGCGACGGTTTCTCAAGAAATGTGTTTACCCATTCTTCGCACAGCAGTTTATTTTCAAGGAGATTTTCCATATACTCTTCCTGCTTTTCAATATTGCTTTCCAGACTTTTAATTTCTGTCTGATACCGTTCTCTAAGCAAAGCGTAATCATCCCTAGAAATAACTCCTGACGCAAGATTTCCCGATAATGAATGTAACAACTTATAATATTTATTGACTTTGTTTCGTAACTCAAGTATCTGGTCATCATGCTGTATCAATGTCTGTGTATCCAAAGAATTCTCTTTCAAATACTCCATTGCACTCCGTATGGCATCCGTCATCTTACTGTATATTTTCAAAGAATCCATTACCAGCTGAATCAGCACATCTTCTCTGATACTATGTCTGGAACATTGATCCTTCTTTTTATTGTAAGAAGAACAGATATAAAAAACTGTCTTTTCTCCTTTATAACTGTTAGTTCGCCGGATCAGATTACTTCCACAGTCTCCACAGGATAATAACCCACCAAACAAATAAAGTCTGTTTTCTCCGGGTGCTATCCTGGTATCCTTCGCAAGCAACATCTGAACTGTTTCATATTCTTCTTTTGTAACGATACCTTCATGATGATTTTCAAAAATCACCCATTCTTCCTTTGGTAATGCCCTCTGCACCTTAACTTTATAGTTAATTCTTTGGGATTTTCCCTGTTGAAGCACTCCATAGTAGATTGGATTCTTTAAGATACGGATAATTGCTACTGCTGACCACCTGGATGTCAGATGTGTCTGAAATGACGATTTGAAGTTTACTCCGGTCGCACGTTTGTAATCAGCCGGTGCAAGAACTCCCAGTTCATTCAGTTTATCTGCAATCAGCTGATTGCTCATGCCCTCCATCTTCCAGTTAAAAATATCTCTTACATGCTTTGCAGCAACCGGATCAATTTCTATCTGACTTTTATCAGCATCACACTTTTTATATCCATATGACACGTAATTTCCCACATATTCTCCAATATTTCTTTTTGCACTCAAGTGGCTTCTTACTTTTTGAGAATTCTGTCTGCAATACGTGTCATTAACAAAGGATTTCACCGGTAATACAAGATGCGTATCGGTAATGTTTGCTGTTTCAGAATCATAATTATCATTGATTGCTATAAATCGTACTCCCAGTTGTGGAAATACTTTTTGAATATACCGATCAACATCTATATGCTCTCTACCGAATCGAGACAAGTCTTTTACAATGATACAGTTGATTTCCTTATTTTCGATTGCCTTGAGCATTGCCTGAAAACCAGGACGCTTAAAATCAGTACCTGAAAAACCATCATCTTTAAATGTCTCAACAATAGTAATATCAGATGTCGATTTCATATAGTTATCAATCAAAATTGACTGATTTACAATAGATTCACTTTCAGCCTTATCTCCGTCCTCAATACTAAGACGAAGGTACTTGGCTGCTATCCAGATATTTTTTTGCATAAAAAACACTCCTATCCAAAGATTCTGCCAAAACAGAACCCTTAAATAGAAGTGCTCTATTCAAATTTAGTCCTGTTAGCATTATAGCACACTTCGTCTTCTGTGTGAATATGAAATTTTGTTGTTCCAGTTATTCCCTTATGCCAATCCAGCTTTCTTTGCTACAAGCTGTTTTGTACAGTCTATATAGGAAAGGGAAGCTGCTGCATTAAAAACACTTTTTACGACATAGCCCATATCTTCATATACATACGGGTTATCAGAGTGATTAAGCAGCACTTCCATCTTATTGCTTTTCCTGCTATCCAGCTCTGAAATCAAATCCTTGTACTTGGGCAAACTATCTCGTTCAATCTCTTTGATATCAACTGTTTTCAACTCTTCTAATCTTTCAACTGTTGTCATGGACATCGCCTCCTTTTCCTATAGTTACCGTTATCGAAAATAAATATTCGTAACAGTTATGTAGTCTTCTCTTCCATTCCCATCTGAATCCGTACTGCTTTCAGTACCCGATCCAGGCTCCACTTATTTACTCTTCCGCATTTCTCAATAATACATTTCGTAGAAATGCTCATAACCTGTTCAGCCAGTGCCAGGCTTCCTTTTCGGATTCCCGTCATATCATATTTGCTGATAAATACATGCGTTGGCAAATACCGTTTCTTATAAATTCTTGATGTCAGCGGAACTACCGTTATGACTGAACTGTATGTATTGGCTTTATTATTACTCACTACGATCACCGGTCTTACTCCACCCTGAACAGATGTTGTAGGAAACATACCGAGATCTGCCCATAAAATATCTCCTCTGCGGATTGTCATTTGTCCTCTCTCCAATCTATTATTTTTATTTGTAAAGCATCCATAGCGCTATATTGGCTCCACAGGAATACGGCAGAGTTTCTTTCCCATAAGGAAAGCTCTGCCGCATAACCTCTATAGCCAATTTGATTATTAAACAGTGCTCGCTCGATTCTATTTATCCTCGATACCCCGAATCGTTACTCCCGCATATGCAGGAAGGGAATAATAACCTGCCCGGATGCATACTCCGGACCACAACCCGGAAACTCTCGTTTCCAGGCTCCAGCAGTTCATAGGTTTACCAGTTACAGACTTCTCAGGATCTGCAAGTGTATCGCATCTCATACATATCATCGCATCACCAGCCTGCCAGCTGGCTTCGGTCAGTGCTTTTTCGCAGCATTACGGACTGAACTAAAATCTTTGTTTTGTCTTATAATCCTATAGCGGCATCTTCCTCGTGCTCACTGTATGAAATGTCACGTCAGTTATTATTGGATATTCAGTTATCATGGTGCAATTTAGGGAGTCCTTAAAGCTCCTCTAATTACTAAAGTCAAATGACTTCGGCAGATGCAAAAAATTTTCAAAAATTTTTTAAAAAAATTCTTTCATATACATTTCACGCATTTTATTAAGGATCGTTTTCAGCTTGTACGCTAATACCTGTCTGGAAATCCCCATAATCTCTGCCATCTGTGTCTGTGTCTTATTTTCAAAGAAAATGCCGTAAACAATCATGCGTTCCTCAATATTCAGCTGATCGATCACTTTATGAATATCCTGCTGTTCCATCTTTGTCAGTACACTGTGCTCCACGTCACAATTCAAATCTGGGAAATCCTCAATCATGAATCCTTCCCCATCGATGGACTGTCCACTGTAAGGTACCTCCCGCAGCATCTTATCCACGACTTCCCCCAGCTCGTTCTTAATCTCAACTTTTTTTGCCTTGCTGCTTCTGTAAAAATTGTTCATCGCAT
>ENA-OPCC01001166-OPCC01001166.1-human-gut-metagenome-genome-assembly--contig:-NODE-1166-length-11821-cov-2.085416_pt1 | contig 11821 bp, 11 predicted proteins | sample MGYA00241558_ERZ501467 | MGnify/ENA primary metagenome ERZ501467 (study PRJEB25962, sample SAMEA2042620) | human gut metagenome | biome: human gut; feature: human-associated habitat; material: faeces...
TTTCTTGGATGCTTATTTTGACCCACACTATAAGCTGAAAAATTATGATAAGGAGGTTTGACCTAGCCTGCGAATGATCTTTTTAATAAGAACATTCACAGGCTAGTCGTCGTGTTATAGAACTTACCTAATAAAAACGAATAATTATGAGGAGTGTGTTGAAAATGGGAAGAAAATTATTAATTGTAGCCTCTAAAAGATATGGAGATTATGTAAAAGAGATAGCAGAGTCAATGGGTTGCTTTGAGGAAATCTCCTTTGTAGATAATGACAGAGAAGGAGCTATTGGAAAACTGGAGGACGTGGAAAGTTTTTATCCGGAATATAACTGTGCAATAGCTGCATGTGACGATGGAACAGAAAGACTTGAGTGGAATAAAAAGTTGGAGACACTTTACAATATTCCAGTTTTAGCTCATATGGATTCTACGATTTCTCCATCAGCTAATTTAATGCCTGGCTGTATTGTTGAGCCAAGGGCTGTTATCGGCTGCGGAAGTACTATTGGGCAGGCAACGATCATTGGTGCCAATGTGGTGGTAGAACCATATTGTTTTATTGGAGATAGTTGTACATTAAAATCAGGAACAATTGTGAAATCAACAAGTATGGTTGCAATGAACACAAGCACAGAACAAGGAAGTGTTCTGTTTACATCATTAACAAAGGATTGATAAGGATCAATAATTATAGGAAGGATGAAACCGCCCTGATTTTCGTGGGGGGGGGGGTACACAATGAATAATACAAATGAAACAAAGATGGATATGAAACAGGCAAAACAAAATAACACGCCAAACATACGCTGGACGCTTGTCGGGTATGATTTGATTGTATATGCATTAGTAGCAGTTATACTCCTGGTGTTATATGGGGGAATGGATAAATTATCAACTGTTGGGATCTTCCAACAAGTAGGTCTTTCTGTTCTGTGTATTTTCACAGCACGTCTGATAGGTAAAATTTACGGGCAAGTATGGAGATATGGTGGGATTCAGTGTTATATCCGCTTGCTGTTTACTGATTCTATCGCTTTTGTGGCGTATCTATGTCTGGAACTCCTACTTCCAGTTCAAAAAATTACATTTGCAAGATTACTTTCATTGGTTAGCTTGAATTTATTAGGAGCATTGGCGCTTCGCATGATGTATCGCTATGCATACAAATGTGGAAACCAGGAGACAACAAGAGGAAAAATTCTTTCTATATTATTACATATATTTTCAGGTATTGAAGCTGGAAATGAAAAAGAAGTGCAGAAGATCAAAGTTGCAATTATTGGTGCTGGACGAGTTGGTGTGAGTCTGGCAGAAGAACTTTTGAATAATTCAGAAGCAGCGTATGTGCCAAGATGTTTTATTGATATTAATAAGGAAAAAGTTGGACGAGATATACATGGCATTCCGGTTTGGTCTGAAACGGAAGCAACTTTTAAGAAGTTAGGCGAATTTGAAGTACAGGAAATAATTTTTGCAATTCCATCAATGGATGCAGCTAAAAAGAAAAGTCTTTATGAGTATTACAAGAATGCAGGATACAAATTAAAAGTATATGATTATCCGACTATGTATGTGGCAGGAGGAAAACGTCATCTTCGAGAATTTGATATAGAAGAACTTTTATTTAGAAAACCTCTGGTTGTTTCGGATGAACGTACTAATGCATATTACAAAGATAAAGTCGTACTGATTACAGGTGGTGGTGGTTCTATTGGGTCAGAACTGTGCAGACAGTTGGCCAAGATGAATCCGAAGAAGATCATTATCTTAGATATTTATGAAAATGGTGCATATGATGTTCAGCAGGAATTGAAGATAGCATATGGAAATAAACTGGAATTGCAGATTGAAATTTGTTCCATCACTCATAGAAAAGCTCTTGAAAGAGTATTTGAAAAATATCATCCACAGATCATTATTAATGCAGCCGCTCACAAGCATGTCCCATTGATGGAGCATAACTGTGTAGAAGCCATTTACAACAATGTATTTGGTACACAGAATCTGGTGGAGCTTTGTGAGGAGTATGGTGCGGAACGCTTTATGATGGTATCCACGGATAAAGCGGTTAATCCGACAAACGTTATGGGCGCAACTAAGAGAATGTGCGAGATGATCGTTCAGAGCGCAAGTACTCATGGAAAAGTAAAATACAGTGCGACTCGTTTTGGAAATGTACTTGGCAGTGCCGGATCAGTTATTCCATTATTTAAACGCCAGATCGCTAATGGCGGACCGGTTACAGTTACAGATAAACGAATCATCAGATATTTTATGACAATTCCGGAAGCATCACAGCTTGTTCTTCAGAGTGGTGCGATTGCCAATAATGGAGAACTGTTTGTTCTTGACATGGGACAGCCAGTAAAGATTATGGATCTGGCAGAGAATATGATTCGTCTGTCCGGTGTACAGGGAATTGAAATTATTGAAACGGGATTAAGACCAGGAGAGAAACTGTATGAGGAGCTGTTAGTTAAGACAGAGGAACTGGATAAAACAGACAACAGCATGATCTTCATCGAAAGAGATACTGCACTGAGCCAGAAAGAAATATACCAGAAGATTCAGGTGCTTAAAGATGCCTGCGATACAGGGGATGATCTAATTGCAAAAGAAGCACTGAGGAGTGTTGTTCCAACATTCAAAAGACCAGAAGATGTAAATAAAGAAATTGCTTAATATCAAAATGGATGAAAAGAGGTAGGAGTCATGTTTAAAGAAAGTAATAAATTTGAGAAGTTTGAGTCTAAAGTATGGTTATCCGCCAGTTCGTCCTTCGTACAGGCAGCAAGGAGAAGGAGCAGGGCGACAAAGCCTATATGATACAGTTGGGAAAAATATCAACGAAGTTGAAAGAATGGCATGTGAATATATCGGATGTAAATATGCAGTTGCATTATCTGCCGGAACAGCATCATTGCATCTTGCTATGAAATTAGCTGGTATTGAAGCATATGGTATGCCAAAAGTTGGACATGGTGCATTGGAAGGAAAGAAAGTTTTTTGTTCTGATATGACTTTTGATGCCACTGTAAATCCTGTTGTTACCAGTGTTTATTGATAGTGAATATGAAACTTGGAATATGGATCCAAAAGCGTTAGAAAAAGCATTTGAAATTTATCCGGATACGAAGGTAGTAGTTGTTGCTCACCTTTATGGAACACCAGGAAAAGTAGATGAATTAAATGCTGTTATCAAGAAACATAATGCAATTCTGGTAGAAGATGCTGCGGAATCTATGGGAGCTACATACAAGGGAGTACAGACCGGTACATTTGGAAAGTATAATACGATTTCCTTTAATGGAAACAAGATTATCACCGGAAGTGCAGGTGGATGTTTCTTGACTGATGATGAAGAAGCTGCAAACAAAGTTCGTAAATGGTCTACGCAGGCAAGAGAAAATGCAGCATGGTATCAGCATGAAGAACTGGGATACAACTACCGTATGAGCAATGTAGTAGCTGGTGTAGTTCGTGGACAGTTCCCATATCTGAATGAACATATTGCTCAGAAGAAAGCAATTTATGAAAGATATAAAGAAGGATTAAAAGGTCTTCCAGTTTCTATGAATCCAATTGACTTTGAAAATTCTGAGCCGAATTACTGGTTGTCATGTCTGATTATTGATAAAGAGGCAATGTGCAAGCAGGTTCGTGGCGAACAGGATGTTTGCTATGTAAAAGAAGCAGGAAAAACTTGTCCAACTGAAATTCTGGAAGCAATTGCATTTATTAATGCAGAGGGACGTCCAATTTGGAAACCAATGCATATGCAGCCAATTTATCGTTTGAATCCGTTTGTAGTAAGAGATGGAAATGGACGTGCCAGATCAAATGCGTATATTGCAGGTGGTGTAGCTGATGTAGGAATGGATATTTTTACAAGAGGATTATGCCTGCCAAGTGATAATAAGATGACTGCAGAGCAGCAGGATAGAATTATTGAAGTAATAAAAAAATGTTTTGAATAACATTTTATGTAGAGAATGAAAGGAAAAATAGCTATGGGAAAAACAGTATTAGTTACAGGTATAGGTGGACTTACACCACGTTCAATTACAGGAATTATTAGAGAAAATCATCCAGACTATAAAATTATAGGGTGTGATATTGAGAAGAAAGCTATGGGCTTTTTTATGAAAGGTCTTTTAGACGAATACTATATTTGTCCGCGATGTACTGATCCAGAATATTTTACTTGGATTGAAAAACTTGTAGAGGATAAACATATTGATTATGCTTTCGTTCAGCCGGAAAGTGAAATTGTTGAGTGGGGAGCATACTATGAAAAAAATGGTAGATTTCCATGCCCAGTGTTTATGGGGAGTAAATTGTTATCGGAATCATTGAGGGATAAATCTATAATGGCAGATCTTCTTGAAGGTACTGCATTTATTCCGAAGACAATTAAAGTTACGCAGGAAAATCCACGATTTGATGATGTTGAAAATGAAATAGGATTTCCATGTTGGATTCGTGCAACAGAAGGAACTGGTGGTTTAGGTTCTTTACGGTTAGACGATATTAGTAGTTATAGAAGCTGGTTATTTATAAATGCCAATATTCCTGAATTTACAGTAAGCGAATTTCTTACAGGAAGACATCTGGCAAATGAAATGCTTTATTATAATGGCGAATATGTCAAGGGAGCTGCACTGGAATGTGCTGAATATGTCATGGCAAATACAGCACCATCTCATGTAACTGGAAATACACATTTTGCACGCTTTCTTAATGAAGATAGAATTAATAAATTCTGTGATGAATGTATTAAATATTTAGAAAAAAAATTAGGCGTACCGGCTCATGGAATTTTATCATTCGACTTAAAAGAAGATAAAAATGGAGAAATGAAAGTTACGGAAATCAATATTCGTCATATGGCATATGCTGGTGTTATGGCTCATGTTGGGTTTGATCTGATTGAGGATACAATTAGAATCATGGAAGATGGAAATTGTAATAACGTGGTAAGAGATCAGTATCACCATTACGATAAGCCATACATATTCCTTAGAGATGTTGATGTCGAACCTATTATTTTGGAAAGTGAAGAAATTTTTGACGATCCAAAGGCATATTTCAATATCAAATAAGTGGAAGATAAAGGATTACATATATGTATGCAAAATGTTTTAAAAGGGTAATTGATTTTACGTTAAGTTTATGTGCGTTGCTTGTTCTTTCTCCATTACTTCTTGTTCTTATTATTTTAGGGGCGATTTTTATGCAGGGAAATCCGTTCTTTACGCAGGAGCGTCCCGGAAAAGATGAGAAGGTTTTTAAATTAATAAAGTTCAGAAGCATGGATAATCGAAAAGATTCAAATGGAAATCTACTTCCGGATTCTATCCGATTGAATAAGTATGGACGTATTTTGCGTGCCACATCTTTGGATGAGCTGCCGGAGTTGATTAACATATTAAATGGTGATATGTCGATTGTGGGACCAAGGCCTTTAAGAGTGTACTATTTACCTTGGTATACAGAGGAAGAAAAGCATCGGCATGATGTTAGACCTGGCTTAACAGGTTGGGCACAGGTTAATGGTAGAAATAATTTGGATTGGGATAAACGGCTGGCACTTGATGTCGAATATGTCAGAAATATATCTTTTGCTTTTGATGTAAAGATTATTTTTATGACAGTTGCTTATGTATTTAAGAGATCAGATGTAAATGTTGATAGCGTTGATGAAGGACGTTTAGACGAAATCCGAAAAGCTAAAGTGGAAAAGAAAAGAATGTAATTAAGAAAGAGTACAACTATGAAAAATATATTATTTTTGAGTTTTATAAAATATAAAACAATTAATGTACATGACTTTTATGCTGATATTCTTAGAAATTATGTGAAAGATGGGCATCATGTATATGTTGTTACACCGGTAGAGTCAAAATATGGGATTGAAACTTCTGTATTAAAGGAAACGGGATGTGATATTTTACAAGTGAAAATTGGTGGATACTTTAATGTTAATTCTGTTAGAAAGGGAATAACTCTGATTGAAATCGAGCATCAAGTTATATCTGCTATTAAGAAATATTGGTCTTCTGTAAAGTTTGATATGGTGCTTTATGCAACTCCTCCAATTTCGTTTGCTAAAGTGATTCAATATATTAAAAAAAGAGATAATGCAATCAGCTACTTGATGCTGAAAGATATTTTCCCGCAAAATGCAGTTGATCTTGGAATGATGAGTAGGACAGGGATAAAGAGTGTGCTGTACAAATATTTTAGAAAACAAGAAAAGCAACTTTATTGTTATTCCGATAGAATTGGTTGTATGAGTCAGGCAAATGTAGATTATGTGATTAAACACAATCCAGAGATTACTTCGAGCAAACTTGAAATTTGTCCGAATTGCATTGAACCACAGGATATGAGTATTTCTCCTGAAGAAAGAAACGAATTGAGAAGAAAATATAATATTCCGTTGGACAAGGTAGTATTTGTTTATGGTGGTAATTTAGGAAAACCACAAGGAATACCTTTTATCATAGAATGCCTTAAAAAACAGAAAAAAAATAGTGATGCATATTTCTTGATAGTTGGAGGTGGTACAGAATTTGAAAAATTGCAGGAATTTTTTAATACTGAAAAGCCAGAGAATATGAAGCTAATGAGTAAATTGCCAAAAGATGATTATGATCGAATGGTTGCGGCTTGCGATGTGGGACTTATTTTCTTAGACCATAGATTTACCATTCCTAATTTCCCAAGTCGCTTATTAAGCTATATGCAGGCAAAACTTCCAGTACTTGCAGCTACTGATCCAAATACAGATATTGGTGAAGTAATTTTTCAAGGTGGTTTTGGATGGTGGTGTGAAAGCAATGATACTGAAGCGTTTTCTGAATTGGTTAAGAAAGCGTTAGAGGCAGATTTGAACGAAATGAAAACGAATGAAACAAAATATTTAATGGAAAATTATACAGCAAATATGATATACAAGAATATCAACAAATCAATTGGATGGAAATAATGTTTGAGATTGGTAGTGCTGGAGATGTTTAAAGTATGTTGATATTTGAATACAATAATATGTTTGGTGAGGTATCAAAATGAAAATATTAATAGTAATGGGAGGATTTTTTCCAGGGCAAAAGTACGGAGGTCCTCCTGTGAGCGTAAATAATTTTTGCTCTCTTTTTCGGGAAGATGAATGCTATATAGTCACTAAAAATCATGATAAAGATGAAAGTGTACCGTATGAGGGAATTGATTCTGGAATTTGGACGAAGAGAGATAACTGTTATGTTAAATATGTAAGCGATGAAAGTTATAAAAAATCTGAATTTGAAAAAGTAATATTGGAAATAAAACCAGATGTGCTGTATCTTCAGGGATTATTCCAAAGCTGTGTTTTGCCTTGTTTAGAACTGGCAAAACAGTATTCTTTAAAGGTTGTGTTAGCACCTAGGGGAGAACTGTGTGCTGGAGCATTAAAAAAGAAATATAAGAAGATACCATATATTGCATATTTAAGAATGAAAAATCTAGTGAGGAATATAGCGTATCAATCTACGAGTGAAGAAGAATCAGCAGCAATTATAAAATATTTAAAAGCGGATAGCGAAAAAATTCATTTTCTGACGAATATCCCTTCAATTCCGGAAAAGCAATATATACATGAACTCAAAAAAAGTGGTGAGGGAAAATTTGTATTTGTTTCAAGAATACATCCAAAGAAAAATTTGATTAGTGCAATTGAGTATATGAAAGATATTAAAGGAAAGGTTGTATTTGATATTTATGGACCGATAGAAGATGAGGAATATTGGAAACAATGTAATCAAAAGATACATGAATTGCCTCAAAATATAACAGTTAATTATTGTGGATTGGTAAACCATGAAAAAGTTCACGAAATATTTAGCTTGTATAATGCGTTTTTATTTCCTACGTTTAGTGAAAACTATGGACATGTAATTGCGGAAGCATTATCGGTTGGAACAGCAGTAATAATCAGTGATCAAACTCCATGGTCGGATATTAATGAAGCAAAAGCAGGATGGGCAATTCCGTTGGACAATAGAGAAAAATTCGTAGAAGCTATCCAAAGTGTTATAGATCAAAAACCTGATGATAATCAGAAGCAAATAAAAGCTGTTGAGAAATATATAAATAATAAAGTTAATTTAAAAGAAATCAGGCAGGAATACAAAAAAGCATTTGACTTATAACTCTTTGGGTTTTGGAGGCAGTTTATATGACGATAAGAAAAAATGCATGGGAACAATTTGCTTTTTTAGATATACCATTGTTTTTATTGGGAATGAACTACATGCTCTATAATGCATTGGCTATGGACACAATGAAAACAATATTTCGTGTAGGAGCAATCTGCTTATTACTTGCTGGATGGATTTTAAAAGGGAAATTTATAGTTGATAAGAAAGCTTTTTTTGCAATGGCACTTGCGATGGTATCCTTAATGTTAAATGGAAGTATGGCACTTAACTTTGTTGTAATTGTACTATTTGCTATATGTGCTAGTTATTCGCTAGAAACAATTGTAAAAAGTGCATTTAGAATAAATGTTTTCTTGGTATTAGTTATGATAGTGCTTATGGCACTGCATATTGTAAATAACACAAGCTACGTTTCTACAATGGGAAGACTTAGATATACATTAGGATTTGAAAATCCCAATGTTGCGGCTTTATTTTATTCTTCAGCAATATATCTATTACTTGTTTCAAGAAAAAAATTAAAAGGGATTGTTGTTATTTTTGCTTTTTTAATGACAGGAGTTGTTTTTTATTATACTAATAGTAGAACGTCACTGTTAGCATTGCTGGCATTCGTTGCATTAGAAGGTATGTACCTTTTCTTTGAAAAAAGAAATATGGAAAATGCTTTAAGAATATTTGGGAAGTGTTCGATTGCGATTATAGATATGTTATTTATACTAAATTTAGTTAGTGTTTTTATTATTGATAAATTTATGGTATTTGATGCGTTGCTAAGTTTTAGAATTAGTACATTTTCAAGAATGATTAATAGTTCTGGAATAAAGTGTTTTCTGTTGGGAGGAACTACTGCAACGGTAGATAACTTCTATTATATGCTGCTATTTCAGTATGGAATTTTTATTTATATTTTCGTAGCGATTTCTACGCATTTTGCTATGAAGAAAATGGTAACAAGTAGAAATAGTAGATACATATCATTACTTGTAGGACTTTTTTTGGTAGCAATGATGGAAAGCAGTCTGATAAGACCAGAAATATTAGTTGCGTTAGTTGTATGGAAAATTATTTTATCAGGAAATAATGAATCTTTGATAGAGAGCAATACGGAAATAAATGAGGAAATAGAATAAATGAGTAAAAAAAATAGTATATGGGTTGGCATATTACATATGGGATTGGGAACTGTATTAGCACAGATGATAAATATTGTTGTACAGCCAATTTTGACACGTATATTTCCCACTGAAACGTTGGGTATTTATACTTATTTGATTTCACTTGCAACTATGATTATTCCAGTGGCGTCATTGAAATTAGACATGTTAATTGTATCTGAACCAAATGAAAAAGAAGCTCAGTATATAACGGATGCATGTATAATTATCAATATTTTGATTTCATTAATATACGCAATTGTAATTATAGTTGGATATCAAGTATCAGATAATAATATTTTTAATAAATATGGGATCATCATTTACGTTGTTCCAGTATTAGTATTTACTAATGGACTTAGATTTTTATTCATTAGTTATTTAAATCGGTATAAAGAGTATAAAACAATTTCTATAATTGCAATCATCAGGGAAGCTATTAGGGCTGTTATTCAAGTAGGGGCAGGTTTTCTTTCTTTAGGAGTATTTTCTTTATCTATGGGATATGCAGTTTCACCGTTGTTTGGACTAAATATTCAGATGAGAAATTATCTGAAAGAATTGAAAGAACGTCCACGCATTAATTTAAAGAAATTGTATTGGTAAAAGGGAAAAGACAAATACTTTTTCTAGTACCAGCTCAGTTTATAAATAGTTTTTCGGCTTCACTTGTAACAATTTCAATAACGGCACTTTTTTCAGCAAAGATATTAGGATACTATTCAGCCGGAGTAAGAATATTAGATATCCCTATAGTTTTTATTACGTCTAATGTTAGTAAAGTTTGCTACCAAAGAATTAGTGAAAATGTTGCAAATAAGAAACCAGTATTAAGGACGCTAATGTCAGTAATAATAGTGCTATCTGCAGTATCTATTATGGGATTTGGAACACTTTACGTTATAGCACCTAGACTTTCTGAGATTGTTTTTGGACAGGGTTATAGGGTGGCCGGAGAATATATTCGATGTTTATGTGTGATGTATGCAGTTAGGTTAGTGGCAACATCTTTTGCGGGAGTGTATACGGTATTTAAAAAACAGAATTTTGAATTAATTTTGAATATTTTATTGATTGTATCAGCAGGAGTAAGTTATGTGGTATGTAGCATGTTTAACTTTGAAGTAATTACATATTTAAAATTTATGAATACAGGATATACAATAGTATATTTGATGATGCTGTTGGGTTATATAGTTATGTGTAAAAATTATGATAAAAAAACATAATAAAAAGATTAAATAATACGAGAGGAGGTCGATATATATGATGATAGATCAGATGATTATGGAAGCACGTTCGATGGGATGCTCGGATATTCATATCACAGTTGGTATGCCACTTATGTATCGAATCAATGGTCGCTTGCAGAATGCACCGACCAATCCAAGCGACGGAGAAATCATCGCGATGCTCGCAGAGCTTTTGACCGATGAACAGCGGGAGAATCTTGAGCGAGGCATAGATGCGGATTTTGCAATTCGTACCCCGGATGGCAACCGTCAGCGTGTGAATGTATTTAAGCAGGATGGCAAGATGGCGGCAACAATCCGACTGCTTAATTCCTCGATTCCGTCGATGGAGATGCTTGGACTTCCAAGCGTGCTTCGGGAGCTGGCAGATAAGCCGCGTGGTATGATTCTTGTGACAGGACCAACCGGTTCTGGTAAATCAACCACACTTGCTTCCATGATTGATTATATCAACGAGAATCGTCCGGAACATATTATTACGATTGAAGATCCGGTCGAGTATGTATACGACAGAAAGATGGCACTTATTCACCAGAGAGAGGTTGGAAGAGATGTCACAAACTTTGCATCGGCACTTCGAAGTGCACTTCGTGAAGACCCGGATATTATTCTGGTAGGAGAGATGCGTGATTACGAGACAATCTCAGCAGCACTGACTGCGGCAGAGACCGGACATCTGGTTATGTCCACCCTGCATACGACTGGTGCGGCACAGACGATTGATCGAATCATTGACGCCTGTCCAGCAGGCATGCAGAATCAGGTACGGACACAGCTTGCCAGCGTGTTAAATGGTGTAATCACACAGTGTCTGATTCCGAATGCACGTGGAAATGGACGAGTTGTAGCGACAGAAATCTTAGTTGGTACGGATGCAGTTTGCAACCAGATCCGTGAGAATAAATGTCATCAGCTCGGTTCTCTGATGCAGTCCGGTTCATCCGTAGGTATGCATACATTAAATGGTGATTTGTCCCGTTTGGTTCAGAACGGTATGATTAACCGCCAGATGGCTTACAAATATTCAAACGATGTCGCAGAGCTCGATCAGTATTTGTAAAAGGCTGTTGAGCAACTAGATGTGGCATAAATGGTAAAAATTACCATGAGAAAATCCCTCGAAAAAAAGGGAAAAAGTTGATACTGATAGCAAATTTTGCTATACTTTATAAAGATTTTTCATATCAAAAAACAAAAAGACTAAGGAGGAA
>ENA-OPCC01001172-OPCC01001172.1-human-gut-metagenome-genome-assembly--contig:-NODE-1172-length-11783-cov-3.754604_pt1 | contig 11783 bp, 9 predicted proteins | sample MGYA00241558_ERZ501467 | MGnify/ENA primary metagenome ERZ501467 (study PRJEB25962, sample SAMEA2042620) | human gut metagenome | biome: human gut; feature: human-associated habitat; material: faeces...
TCCTCGTGCACAGGCATGCAGCCCAGCGTGACCATGCGATCCACGTGGCTGTAGACGGCGACCATCTCATCTGCCTTGTACAGGCCGGTGATGAGCATTTCGTTGCGGGTCTCCTCGGTGGTGTAGCGCTTGAAATCACGCTGGTTGCAGGAATAACGGATATCCATACGGGAAATTGCCTCCTCATAAAGGTGATTGTTAAAAAGCAAACATATTTTGCTATCTTTACATCTATTATACAGCATTCTGCGCCCGCAACATAGTGGTAGAATTGTACAATTCTCACTTACTATTCTTGTGCAATTTAATGATGAATATTTTTCACTTTACAAATTAGCAAATTTCAACTATACTCATGTCAGTGTCTCGGCCGCAACGGCGCGGCCCGGCCCGATCCGGCAAGCCCGGGTCGGGCCCGACTATTGTCAAACAGAGAGGGAACAGCCCATGCTTACACTGGATAAAATCTACCATGCTAAGTTCGTCTTGAAGCAGGTTGCCCGCAAGACCGACCTGATTGAAGCGCCCAAGCTCTCCAAGGACTGCCAGCTGTACCTGAAAACCGAAAACCTGCAGGCCACCGGCAGCTTTAAGGTGCGCGGTGCTTACTATAAGATCAGCCAGCTTTCCGAGGAGGAGAGCGCCAAGGGCGTGATCGCCTGCTCTGCCGGCAACCACGCACAGGGCGTGGCGCTGGCTGCTACCCGCCGCGGCATCAAGAGCATCGTCTGTATGCCGGACGGTGCCCCCATCATGAAGGTGGAGAATACCAAGAATCTGGGCGCAGAGGTGTGTCTGGTGCCCGGCACCTACGATGATGCCCACGACAAGGCTGTGGAGCTGCAGGAAGAGACCGGCATGACCTTTATCCACCCCTATGACGATGAGCAGGTCATCGCGGGACAGGGAACCATTGGTCTGGAAATTCTGGATCAGCTGCCGGATGTGGATGCGGTCGTTGTGCCGGTGGGCGGCGGCGGCCTGATCTCCGGCGTGGCCTTTGCCATCAAGAGTCTGCGCCCGGAGGTGAAGGTCTATGGCGTACAGGCCGAGGGTGCACCCAGCATGTACCGCAGCCTGCACGAGCATAAGTACCAGACCCTGAAAGCCGTTTCTACCTTTGCAGACGGCATTCAGGTCAAGACTCCCGGTGAGCTGACCTACCAGATCTGTGAGCAGTATGTGGACGACATCGTGACCGTGAGCGAGGATGAGACCGCTGCCGCCATCCTCTCGCTGATGGAGAACCAGAAGCTGGTTGCCGAGGGTGCCGGAGCCGTGCCGGTGGCTGCAGTGCTGTTCCACAAGCTGCCGGTCGAGGGCAAAAAGGTGGCCTGCGTCGTCTCCGGCGGCAACATCGATGTGAACATCCTCAACCGCGTGATCACCCGTGGTCTGGTCATGAGCGGCCGCAAGGCGAACATGACCATTGCGCTGGAGGACAAGCCCGGCCAGCTCAAGAAGGTGGCCGAGATCGTGTCCCGCTGCGGCAGCAATGTGGTGTCGGTGCAGCACGATGGCTCCGATCCCAATATGCCCATTTCCAGCTGCTTCCTCAAGCTCACCCTTGAGACCCGCGATGCCGAGCAGATCGAGCAGATCCGTGCAGAGCTTGCAAAAGAGGGTTTCCAGCTTGTGAGCGAAAGAGTATAATAGAAGAAAAAAGAAAGGATCGTTTTATCATGAAAGTTGTTTCCACTTCCAACGCACCCGCAGCCATCGGCCCTTACAGCCAGGCGATCGATCTGGGCAATATGGTGTTTGTTTCCGGCCAGATCCCGGTAGACCCTGCTACCGGCAAGATGGCCGATACGGTTGAAGAGCAGGCTGCACAGAGCCTTGCAAACCTCAAGGCCATTCTGGCCGAGGCTGGCCTTTCCATGGCAAATGTGGTCAAGACTGTCATTTTTCTGGCCGATATCAACGATTTTGCCGCTGTGAATGCCGTGTATGCCAAGGCCTTTGCTGAGCCGTTCCCTGCCCGCAGCTGCGTGCAGGTGGCCGCCATCCCCAAGGGCGCAAAGCTGGAGATCGAGTGCATCGCCGTGCGCGAATAATCAGGCCTAAACACAAAAGGGGCTGTGCCGCTGGCACAGCCCCTTTTGCATGTATGAGGAAGAATGAGAACAGCAATTACGGGCGCAGACCCATGCCGCCCTCCAGCGTGAGAGTCTCGCCGGACAGATACTTGAAGTCCGGCATGGCCAGCTGCACGCATACCCGGCCGATCTCGGTCTCGGGGTTGGCGTAGTGGCCCATGGGCGGCATCTTGACGTTGGCCTTGAACGCATCTGGGTATGCCTGCTGGAACTGCTCCAGCTTGGCGGTCCAGGCCAGCGGGCAGATCACGTTGACATTGATGCCATCCTTGCCCCACTCAGTAGCGGCCACGCGGGACAGGCCGCGGATGCCCTCCTTGGCGGCAGCGTAGGCGCACTGGCCAAAGTTGCCAAACAAGCCTGCACCGGATGCAAAGTTGATTACGCTGCCCTTGGACTTGGCCAGATAGGGATAGCAGGCCTTCATATAGTAAAATGCGGCGTACAGGCCGGAATAAAGGGCCAGATCAAACTGCTCGGTGGTGTGCCCTGCCAGCGGCACGCCGGAAGCGGATGCCTGTGCGTTGTTCACCAGCACTTGAATGCCGCCAAAGGTATCCACAGCCTGCTTGACGACATTTTGCACGGTGGCTTCGTTGTCGGTGCCTGCACACACATCTGCCTGCACCGGCAGAACGCGGATGCCATACTTGGCTTCCAGCTCGTTTTTTGCCTCTTCCAGTTTTTTTACATTGCGGCCAGTGATGACCAGATTTGCGCCCTCTTTTGCAAAGGCGGTGGCAATGCCATAGCCGATGGAGCCGCAGCTGCCATCGGAAAGTACGGCGCGGCCTGCGCCGGTGATGATAGCGGTCTTACCCGTTAAAAAGCCCATAGTTGCCCTCCAGAAATACTCAGTTGATATATCAATTGGCTGATGTTGGCCATATTATAGCCTGAATTTCAATAGAATGCAAGGCTTTTTACCGATAAATAAAAAATAGACAAAGAATGCCGAGAAGGTGAAAAAATTCACGACTTCTCGGCATTTTGTGAAAGATTTATCAGAGACTTTGATGTTAAAATAAAGACAAACTAATTACTTCTGCACGCCCGACTCGCACTGCTCAATAAACTGCTTTGCCACGCGGGGGCTGCGGCCGCCGGCGCGGATGGCAAAGGCTTCGGCTTTGACCAGCAGCTGATCCATCGGCATGTCGATGCCGTGCTGCTTTGCCAGTTCGGCCAGAATGCTCTCAAACCGGGCCTTCTCCGGCCGCTGGAAAGTGACCGTCAGGCCGAATCGGGCGGAAAGGCTCATCAGCTCCTGTCGGGTATCGGCTTCGTGGATGTCGTCGCCGGTGCGGTCGGTCAGTGTTTCTTTAATAAGGTGGCGGCGGTTGGAGGTGGCGTATACCGCAATGTTTTTGGCTCTGCCGCCCACGCTGCCCTCCAGAATGGCCTTCAGGGCGGCAAAGTTGTCGTCGTTGGCGGTAAAGCTCAGGTCGTCGATGAACAGGATGAATTTGAGCGGGTTCGCGGCCAGTTTGTCCATCAGATCCGGGATCTGGTAGAGCTGGTTCTTCTTCACTTCCACCAGCCGCAGGCCTTCAGGTGCAAACTCATTGGCAATGGCTTTCACCGCACTGGACTTGCCGGTGCCTGCATCGCCGTACAGCAGCACATTGTTGGCGGGCATCCCGGCCAGCAGGGCCTTTGTGTTGGCAATGACCTTTTCGCGCTCCTTCTCGTAGCCGGGCAGCTCGGAAAGGCGCTGGGGGTCCGGGTATTTCACCGGCACCAGCTGGCCGTTCTCCACCGTGAACACATGGTGCTTGGCAAACATGCCGTAGCCCTTTTTTCCCACCTCGCTCATGCGCTGGGCGTAGGCGGCAGGCAGGTCGATGCTGGAGGTCTCCCACCGGGGCAGGAAAGCCAGCTCCTGCGCCTGCCCTGTGGCAGAACCGGCAGCGGCCAGCAGTTCGTCCAGCGTCAGGCCGCACAGAGCCTGCAGAAAAGCCAGTTCACTGTCCAGCGCGGTCTGCAGTGCAGGGGCAAGGGTGCCCGATGCAGCCTGACGCACGCAGACGGTCTCGGCTTCCAGCACAGCGGCGCTGAGGTAGCTGCCCCAGTTGGTGGTGTGCTCGAACAGTGCGGCTTCAAATTGGGCCGCAGCGTCGCACACCGGGCCATAGCCGGGCGCACCGGCTTCCATGCGGTCGGTCAGGTCCACAAGCCTTGCCACAACGGGGTCGTCCAGCAGGCTGCGGAAAACAACAAGCCCGTGCAGCCGGGCATTCCATTCTCTCAATTTCATATTCCTGTCCTCTGGTTGGTCTTAAATTAAACGCGCGGGCGCGCATATCAGAAGTATACAGCGCATTCTGCCATGGCGCAAGAGGTGTTCAATTAACTTCATGTTTGGGGTGATTCAGGTTACAAATTGTCGATTGACAAAAGCCCGGTTTATAGTATAATTTACATCAACAAATGCGCAGATGGGAAAAAGTACCACACGATCCCCACTGTTCAGAGAGCTGCCGTCTGGTGCAAGGCAGTCAGTGCTTCGTGCGGAAAATCATCCCGGAGCAGCCTGCCCAACGGGTGCAAAACCCTTGTAAGCAGCGCCGGTTGCAGCCGTTACCGTGCAGGGCTTTGTTGGAAGCCCGTGAGAGGGTGTGCACAGCACGCCAACGAGAGTGGTACCGCAGAGAGCTTGATGATCACAAGGTCTTTGTCTCTTGATAACAGGGGACAAAGGCCTTTTCTTTTAAAAAGAAGCTCCCCGGGAACGTGTAAAAAGTGGAAAAAGGTTAGGAAAACAGGAGAAACTCACCATGCAGTTGAATGGTTCTCAGATTTTTGTGGAGGTCCTCTGCGAGCAGGGCGTGGACACCCTTTTTGGTTATCCCGGCGGCGCAGTGCTGAATCTTTACGATGAGCTGTACAAAAATTCGGACCGCATCACCCATGTGCTGACGGCACATGAACAGGGCGCGGCCCACGCGGCAGACGGTTATGCCCGTGCCACCGGCCGCACCGGTGTGGTGCTGGCCACCAGCGGCCCGGGTGCCACCAATCTGGTCACCGGCATTGCCACAGCCTATATGGACTCGGTGCCCATGGTGGCCTTTACCGGCAACGTGACCACCGCCGGCCTTGGCAAGGACGGCTTTCAGGAAGCCTACATTGAGGGCATCACGATGCCCATTACCAAGCACAACTTCACGGTGCGCCGGGTAGAAGAGCTGGCCGATACCATGCGCTCTGCCTTCCGTATTGCACAGAGCGGCCGCAAGGGCCCGGTGCTGGTGGATATCCCCAAGGACGTGACGGCGGCGGTATGCGAGTTCACCCCCAAAAAGCCGGAGCCCATCCGCACCGTGACCACCTTCAACGCGGAGCAGGTCAAGTGGGCAGCGGATCTTATCAATGCGGCCCAGCGACCGCTGGTCTACTTTGGCGGCGGCGTGCGCAGCGCAGCCTCCTGCCAGCCGCTGCGGGATCTGCTGCACAAGGCAGAGATCCCGGCCACCTACACCCTGATGGCCGCAGGCGTTGTGCCCTACGGCGACCCGATGAACATTGGCATGGTGGGTATGCACGGCTGCTACACCTCCAACCGCGCTGTGGCCGACTGCGACGTGCTGATCGCGGTGGGCACCCGCTTTTCGGACCGTGTGGCCCTGAACCCCAAGACCTTTGCAAAGAATGCCACCATCATCCAGATCGACATCGACCCCAGTGAGCTGGGCAAGAATGTGGAGGTCGATCTTTCCATCGTGGGCGATGCCGCTTACGTGCTGAACGCCATGCTGCCGCAGATCGAGGAAAAGAAGCATCCCGACTGGATGAAGATGATCCGTGAGTGGCAGGCACAGGATTACCACCCGGTGTCTGACCCCACCCGTTTGATGCCCCATCAGGTGATCGGCGAGGTGTGCAACCAGTGCGGCCCCGAAGCCGTGTATGTGACCGATGTGGGCCAGCACCAGATGTGGGCGGCACAATACCTGCGCCACGCCAAGAGCCGCGGCTTTATCACCAGCGGCGGTCTGGGTACTATGGGCTTTGGCTACGGTGCCGCCATTGGCGCACAGATGGCCCTTGGCCGCGACCAGCGGGTGGTCATGTTTACCGGCGACGGCTCCTTCCACATGAACCTGAACGAGGCCTGCACCGCCGTGAGCTATGAGCTGCCCATCATCACCGTGATCTTCAACAACTCGGTGCTGGGCATGGTGCGCCAGTGGCAGACCACCTTCTACGAAAAGCGCTACAGCCAGACCGACCCCCACCGCAAGACGGACTTCGTCAAGCTGGCCGAGGGCTTTGGCCTGAAGGGCTACCGCTGCAGAAACCTGCCGGAGTTCCAGACTGCCTTTGCCGATGCGATGAAGCAGAAAGGCCCTACTTGGATCGAGTGCATCATCGATAAGGACGAAAAGGTGCTGCCCATGATCCCCGGCGGCGGCGACATCAACGATATCATCATGGAATAAGGAGGGCACAGCAATATGGAATCCAACAAGCGCAGGGTCATCAGCCTGCTGGTGGACAACCAGAGCGGTGTTCTGGCCCGTGTGTCCAACCTGTTCTGCCGCCGCGGCTTCAACATCGACAGCCTGACGGTCTCGGCCACCAACGACCCGGCAGTCAGCCGCATCACCGTGACCATTACCAGCGATGACAAGGCCCTCAAGCAGTTGATCCTGCAGACCGAACGGCTGGAAGTTACCCGTCAGGTGTTCGTGCTGGACGGCGAAAAATCTCTGGAACGGGAACTGCTGCTGCTGAAGGTAGCGTCCGATGTGCACAACCGCAGCGAGCTGCGGGAGATCGCCAGTATCTACAAGGCCAAGATCATCGACCTTTCGCCGGACAGCATGGTGTTCGAGCTGATCGGCAAGCCGGATAAGATCGATGCCTTCCTGAAAATGTTTACAGATTACAAAATTTTGGAGCAGTGCCGCACCGGTGTTACCGCACTGGAGCGCGGCGGGATGCATCAGCATATGCAGAAGCCTCCGCAGGAGGTGCGCGAAGCACAGCTGCCTCTGCCGGGGACCCACTGCCCGGAACGGACCTGAGATTTTCCGCTCTCAAGGAGCGAAAAAATAAAATGTTTACAATCAGCCACTGAATAAACACAAAACAAAAAGGAGAACAACTACCATGGCTATCAAGAAATACTACGATTCCGACTGCAACCTCGGCGTGCTGGACGGCAAGACCGTCGCTGTCATCGGCTTCGGAAGCCAGGGCCACGCACACTCTGAGAATCTTGCCGAGAGCGGTGTCAATGTCGTCGTCGGCCTGCGCAAGGGCTCTGCTCACTGGGAGAAGGCTTCTGAGTTCGCAGCAACTCACGAGAACTTCAAGGTCATGGAAGTGGAAGAAGCTGCCAAGGCCGGCGACGTTGTCATGATGCTGGTGCCCGACGAGCTGTGCGCTGATATCTATAACAAGCAGGTGGCTCCCTACATGACCGAGGGCAAGGCACTGGCCTTTGCACACGGTTTCAACATCCACTTCAAGACCATCACCGCTCCTAAGAACGTTGACGTTATCATGATCGCTCCCAAGGGCCCCGGCCACATCGTCCGCCGCCTGTACACCGAGGGTGAGGGCTGCCCCTCTCTGATCTGCGTGGAGCAGGACTACACCGGCAAGGCTAAGGATATTGCTCTGGCATACGCTTCCGGCATCGGCGCAGGCCGTGCAGGCATCCTGCAGACCACCTTCAAGGAGGAGACCGAGACCGACCTGTTCGGCGAGCAGGCAGTGCTGTGCGGCGGCGTTTCCGAGCTGATCCACGCCGGTTTCGATACGCTGGTGGAAGCTGGCTACGAGCCCGAGATGGCATACTTTGAGACCTGCCACGAGATGAAGCTGATCGTTGACCTGATCAACGAGGGCGGCTTCTCCAAGATGCGTTACTCCATCTCCAACACCGCTGAGTACGGCGACTACCGCACCGGCAAGCGTCTGATCACCGCCGAGACCCGCAAGGAAATGAAGAAGGTCCTGACCGAGATCCAGAACGGCACCTTCGCTTCCGAGTTCCTGACCGAGATGAGCCCCAATGGCGGCCGCAAGGTGCACTTCCTGGCAAAGCGCCGCATGGAAGCAGAGCTGCCCATCGAGAAGGTCGGCGCAGAGCTGCGCAGCATGATGAGCTGGCTGAAGAAGTAAGGGGAAAACCCTCTCAGGCCGCCTTTCGGCGGCCAGCTCCCCCGAAAGGGGGAGCTTTTGTTGAAAGTGGAAACCTTATAGATCCTCCGCAAAACCTCTCCCCTTCGGGAGAGGTGGCACGGCGCAGCCGTGACGGAGAGGTTTTTTGTCAGAAAAGAGGATTTGAAATGAGAAGCGACAATGTGACCAAGGGCTCGGAGCGCGCCCCGAACCGAAGCCTGTTTTACGCACTGGGCTACACCAAGGAAGAACTGGAGCGCCCGCTGATCGGCGTGGTTTCCGCATACAGCGAGATCGTGCCCGGCCATATGAATCTGGACAAGATCGCCGATGCCGTCAAGGCCGGCGTTGAGATGGCAGGCGGCACCCCCATCCTGATCCCTGCCATTGGCGTGTGCGACGGCATCGCCATGGGCCATGTGGGCATGAAGTACAGCCTTGCATCCCGTGAGCTGATCTGCGACAGCGTGGAGACCATGCTCATGGCCCACCAGCTGGACGGTCTGGTGCTGGTGCCCAACTGCGATAAGATCGTGCCCGGCATGGTGATGGCAGCGGTGCGCATGGATGTGCCCGCTGTGGTCTGCTCCGGCGGCCCCATGCTGGCCGGTACCTACGGCGGCGAAGAGGTCAGCCTTTCCAAGATGTTCGAGGCTGTGGGTGCCTACAAGGCCGGTATGATCACCGAGGATCAGCTGGAAGACTGCACCTGCAACTGCTGCCCCAGCTGCGGCAGCTGCTCCGGCATGTACACCGCCAACAGCATGAACTGCCTGTGCGAGGCCATCGGCATCGCACTGCCCGGCAACGGCACCATTCCTGCCGTCTACTCCAAGCGTCTGCAGTTGGCAAAGCACGCCGGTATGGCCATCATGGAAATGGTCAAGAAGGGCATCACCGCACGCCAGATCATCAACGAGCGCTCCATCCGCAACGCTCTTACCTGCGATATGGCGCTGGGCTGCTCCACCAACACCGTGCTGCACCTGCTGGCCATCGCCTATGAGGCCGGTGTGCCCATCGACCTGAAGCTGTTCAATGAGATCAGCGCCAAGACCCCGAACCTGTGCCATCTGGCACCGGCCGGCCCCACCCACATGCCGGATCTCTACGCCGCAGGCGGCATCCCCGCCGTGCAGGCAGAGCTGGCCAAGAAGGGCCTACTGGATCTGGATGTGCCCACCGTTACCGGCAAGACGCTGGGCGAGAACATCAAGGGCGCACACATCCTGAACGACAAGGCCATCCGTCCCATCGACAACCCCTATTCCCAGACCGGTGGTCTGCAGATCCTGTGGGGCAACATTGCACCAGACGGCTGTGTGGTCAAGCGCAGCGCCGTGGCCCCCGAGATGCAGCAGCATTCCGGCCCGGCCCGCGTGTTCAACAGCGAGGACGAGGCCATTGCCGCCATCTATGCGGGCAAGATCGTCCCGGGCGACGTGGTGGTCATCCGCTACGAAGGCCCCAAGGGCGGCCCCGGTATGCGTGAGATGCTGAACCCCACCTCCGCTCTGGCCGGCATGAAGCTGGACAAGACCGTGGCCCTCATCACCGATGGCCGCTTCTCCGGCGCCTCCAAGGGCCCGGCTATCGGTCACGTTTCGCCCGAGGCTGCCGTGGGCGGCCCGATTGCCCTGATCGAGGAAGGCGACCTGATCCAGATCAACATCCCCGAGCGCTCGCTGTCCATCGTGGGCATCGCCGGCAAGGAGATGGAGCCGGCCGAGGTCGACGCCGTCCTGGCCGAGCGTCGCGCCGCCTGGAAGCCTAAGGCTAATCGTTACACCTCCGGCACGCTCAAGTTCTTTATCGAGCATGCAGTTTCCGCCATCCAGGGTGGCTACATGGAGTAGCGCCCGGGCGCATCAAATTTCCCCTCTCATAGATGCGTGGCACGAAAAGCTCCGAGCTCACACGAGTTCGGGGCCTTTTTCGTCTGGATTGGGGACGCATAGCCGGACGAAAGCGTGTTGTGTTTGGCGTAAAACCATACGAAAGTGCAATTTGCGTCTTATTTCCGAACGTAAAACAGACGAAAACCGTTTACGTCTGCTTTAAATCCGTACGAAAACGGTTTTCGTCTTGCAGGGCAGTTGCCGTTTCTACAGTTCAACTTCCAGTTCGGCTTTGTGTTCGCAGAGGTAGTCGCGCATGTAGGGGATGGCAAATGAGACCTTGCCGTACGAAGGAGCCTCGATAATCGATTCTCTTAACAGGCGGCTGCGGACGGAGCTCACCTGTTGAGGCGTTTTGTTTAGGGCATCGGCAACCATGCTGGTCGAGCTCGTCTGCCCCAAAGACGCCATGCTCAGCAGATAAGCGATGCACGTGGGCGGAATGCGCTGCAGCGCGGGCTCAATCACCATGGCGCAGAAGCGTTCGCGTGCCGTTGCAATGCCGCGCTCGGCTTCTTCTTCTCCAATAATCGCTGTATGTGCGCGTCTCGCCAACTGCCATGCGTAGTATCCAACGAGTTGGATCATGAAAGGATAGCCTTGCGTTGCCTCGGCAAGTTGGCCGGCAATACCTGGCTGCAACTCCATGCCAGACGCTTCAATGGTTTCCTCGAGGGAGTACGACACTTCGGTTACTGCCACAGCCTTCAGGTCAAAGGGGAGGGCACGGCGCAAAAACGTAAGTGTCTTTCCGTTGATGATGCTTTCAATCATCGAAGGCAGCCCAGCAAAAACAAAGGCGATATCAAGGTCTTCGCCGATAACCTGCTGAATCGCAATGGAGAGCGTTCGGACCTCATCGAGCTCTGCGTCTTGAACCTCGTCGAGAGTGATGAGCAGGCCATTTCCATTCTTGGTTATTGTCTGTCTCATGGCGTCGCGTAGCGATGGGCCGATTCGCTCAATATCTATGCTGCCGATGGATATGCCAGCTACGGTGGGCTCAAATCTGGCGTGCTTGGCCTGGAATTTGGGCTGCAGCTGTTCGAGAATGCGCTGGCAAAGTCCCTCGGTTGCGACCTCTTTTATGACCGTCCAGCCACGGCTTTGCGCCAAACGTGAGCACTCGTCAAGGAGGACCGTCTTGCCCGTTCCACGGACGCCGGCTATGCGCATTAGGCGCCCAGGGGCACCAGGCCCGTTGGTGAGGCCCTCATTGAATTCTTCGAGCACATCTTCGCGGCCGATAATCGTGGGAGGTGTTTTACCTGCTGTGGGCTTAAAAGGGTTTGTTTGCATGTGAGCCACCTTTGCTCAAGATATAGCAAGATATAGCAAAGTATAGCAAGATATAGCAAAGTATAGTGAGATATAGCAACGTATAGCGCTGTTTGCGGGTTCTTACGGTGGTGCTATTTCCCGAATGCCGCGCGCACAAAGCGCTGGGCGAACAGCTTGTTGGCAACTCACGAGGGCTCGGGGTGCCAATTTGGGGTGCAGTAGTGCTGCGCCACGAAAAGGGCCTATCTACTACGTTTAAGCCGCAGGGGTCAACCATAGTCGGCTTTTTCGAAAATCGACAAGCTGTCTGCCTGCGGTTTTGTTTTCACGGTTTTCGGTATGGCCGAGGCTATCCGTGTTAACGTAGTAG
>ENA-OPCC01001176-OPCC01001176.1-human-gut-metagenome-genome-assembly--contig:-NODE-1176-length-11766-cov-3.517206_pt1 | contig 11766 bp, 9 predicted proteins | sample MGYA00241558_ERZ501467 | MGnify/ENA primary metagenome ERZ501467 (study PRJEB25962, sample SAMEA2042620) | human gut metagenome | biome: human gut; feature: human-associated habitat; material: faeces...
CTCTATACATAGATTTCATATTTTCCATTAAAAGATTACCAATTTCATCTACATTGCCATTCCTGGCTTTTTCTACTTTTTCGGTATCCATATTTTCTCCCTTCTATATCTTTATACTCTTTAGATGTTTTTCTATATTATTTGGTTCACATATTTCAAACTTTTTATTAAATTTAAGTTTTATTTATAGAAAAAATAAGAATTTCTATATAATTTTCATCACATAGAAATTCTTATTAATGTTTTTACGAGTTAAATTCATCCAGTATTCCAACTTTATATTCAATGTCTTCCATGTGTGGAAATATTTCTTTCACTCTTTTTAATGTAAGCATTGTCATTTTAGGTTGTGGATTTTTAGGGTCATCTGACAACAATTTTTGTGTATAGCAATTTTTGGCAGTTCTAAATAATACATATCGATTTCTTACATACGTATAATAAATTTGATATCCATTTTTTAAATCTAACCACATATCTTCAAATGTATAATTTTCCACTAATTTTCCTCCTTGTTATTTACACATTTCTTCAAATTCATTTTCACTAATAATTTGTACTCCTAAACTTTGTGCTTTTGTAAGTTTACTTCCTGCATCTTCTCCAGCTAATAAATAAGTTGTTTTTTTAGATACAGAACTTGATGTTTTTCCTCCAAATTTTTCTATAATATTTGATGCTTCCTCTCTTGAATATTTTTCAAGTGAACCTGTTAATACAAAAGTTTTTCCTGCAAATCTGTCATCTTCATTTTCTTCTTTTTGTCTTTCCATATTTACTCCTGCATCTTTTAGTCTTTTCAACAAGTCTTTTGTTTGTTCTTGAGAGAAAAATTCATTTATACTATTTGCTACAATTGGTCCAACTTCATCTACTTGACTTAAATCTTCAATTGATGCATTTGATAAATTATCCATATTTTCATATGTTTTAGCTAATACTTTAGCAGCTTTTACTCCTACATGCCTTATACCCAATGCTGTTATTAATCTATATAAATCATTTTGCTTGCTTATATTTATACTATCTATTAGATTTTGAGCGAACTTTTTGCCATTTTTCTTTAATGATGCTATATCTTCAAATTTCAAATCATATATATCTGCAATATTTGAAATCATTTTCTTTTCAAGTAATATTCCTATAATATTTTCACCTAGTCCATCTATATTCATTGCTTCTCTTGATACGAAATGCACTAAATTTCTATATAATTTTGCTGGACATTCTATTCCTGTACATCTTACTGCAGACTCTCCTTCTTCTCTTACTGTTTCTGCACCACATACTGGGCAATGTGTTGGCATGACAAATTCTTTTTCTGTTCCATCTCTTTTTTCTACAACTGCTCGTACTATTTCTGGTATTACATCACCTGCTTTTTGTATTATAACTCTATCACCTATTTTTAATCCTTTTTCTTTAACAAAATCTTCATTGTGTAATGTTGTTTTAGATATAAGTGATCCAGCAACTCTTACTGGTTCTAGTATTGCAAGTGGTGTTATTACTCCTGTTCTTCCTACTTGAAATTCTATATCTTTTAAAACTGTTTCTTTTTGTTCTGGTGGATATTTATATGCAATTGCCCATTTTGGAACTTTAGATGTTGTTCCTAAAATTGTTCTTAATTTTAAATTGTCTACTTTAACAACTGCTCCATCTATTCCAAAAGTTAATTTTTCTCTATCTTCTCCGATTTTATTTATTGCTTTCTTTACTTCTTCAACATTTGAACATGGTATACGAACAGGATTTACATTAAATCCTAATTTTTCTAAATATTCTAATTCTTCAAAATGTGAATTAAATTCTTTTCCTTCTATTTTTTGAACATTAAATATATAAATATCTAATGGTCTTTTTTTAGTTATTTTTGTATCTAATTGTCTTAATGAACCTGCAGCCGCATTCCTTGCATTTGCAAAAGTTTTTTCTTCATTAAGTTCTCTTTCTTCGTTCATCTTCTCGAATTCTTTTTTACCAATAAATACCTCGCCTCTAACTATAATATTTATTGGCTCTGGAAGTTCTTTTGGAATAGTTTTTATAGTTTTTAAATTTTCTGTAACATCTTCTCCTACCAAACCATTTCCTCTTGTAGCACCTCTTACAAACTTTCCGTCTTTATATTCTAAAGCTGCAGATAAACCATCTATTTTTGTTTCTACAACAAATTTCACATCATCTTCTTTTAAATTGTTTTCTTTCGCTGCTTTATATACTCTTTCTTTAAATTCCTCTAACTCACCAAAAGAAAATATATCTTGCAAACTTTGTAATGGAACTTCGTGTTCAACCTTTTCGAACCCTTCTTTTACATGTCCACCAACTTTTTGCGTTAAAGAATCTTTTGTAACTAAATCCGGAAATTCTTTTTCTAGGGCTTTTAATTTATTCATTGTCATATCATATTCATAATCAGATACTTCTGGATTGTCTTCATCATAATATTTATTGGCCCATATCTCTAATTGTTTTCTTAATTTTAATATTTCCTCTTTAGCTTTATTTTTTTCCATCTGTTTTTACCTCTTCTTTAAATAAGTCTTTTCCTTTAGCTATATAATCTATACCTGATAGTACAGCTGCAACCACTGATACACTCATTAATATTGTTGTAATAAAGTTATACCACCATGCAAATCCTGTTAGTCCACCTACAAAGCATTGTGCAAATCCATTTTGATCAACAAAAGCTAATATTAATGCAAGCATTTGTGTTACTGTTTTTAATTTTCCCCATACAGATGCTGCAATTACCTTACCGCCTTTTTCTACAGCAACTAATCTATATCCTGAAACAATAAATTCTCTAAATAATACTATTATAGGAATAATTGCAGGTAATCTATTGTCTTCTACTAAAATAAGCATTGCTGCTAAAACTAATATTTTATCTGCTATTGGATCTAAAAATTTTCCAAATGTAGTTATTTGATTTTTACTTCTTGCTATGTAACCATCTAATTTATCTGTTATTGATGCTAAGATAAAAATAATATCTATTACAATCCATTTTATATCAAAATTAAAAAATGGTATTATTGCCATTATTGGTACTAAAATTATTCTAAATATTGTTAATTTATTTGGTAAATTCATTTGTGCTCCCTCCGTTTTTGATATACATTATTATATACAATCTATCTTTATTTTTAAAGTATATTTTTACAATTTATACAATTTATTTATCTAATCGACTTTGTTTTTTCGACAATTTCTACTATATCAGTTATATATTCACTAATTACTGGTATATTTAATTTAATTATTTTTTGTAAAATTACTATAATTATTGCAGTTACTAATGTTACACCTATACCTATTCCTATACCTTTCCATAAGCCAGAAAATAAGTTTCTAAAGATCATTTCTTTTTTATTTCCCATAACCTCAATTAAATCTATAAATTTATTTTTATTTAGATTATAATTTAATTTTTCCATTTGCTCTATTAGTATTTTAATACTTTTCTCTAACATAAAAAACACACCTAATATTATGGTGTGTTTTTTTAGATTTTTTATTCAATTTCATTTACAGCTTGCATATCTACTAAACTTGGATCATCAACAGTTGTGTTCGCGTCAGTAACTGTATTGTCTGCATTTTCCTCTTCTTCTTGTTTTCTTTGTTCTGTTACTAATTCATCTAATCTATTAATTAATGATTGTAATGTAGACATATCACTTCCTACCATATCCCAGTCATTATTTCGTGTTGAATTTTCTACATTCTTATTTGCTTTTATTATTTCATCTATTATTGAATTTATATCATCTGTATTTGAAACCTCTATATTTATTGCTGATTGTGAACCTAAGTTTCTTAATGCTTCTGTTAAGTTGTTTCCTATTGCAACTTTATTTCCAACAGCAACTATTACCCTTCTAAGAACAGGTACTTCTGACTCATTTAACATTACTTGATATATTGGTTCAACATATAAAATTGTATTATCTATTGGAACCATTATCATGTTTCTTATTAGTCTTGTTCCTGTAACATTTAAATTCTGTAATGTTGATGATATTTCTTCATCTTGTTCTATCTGTGTATCAAGTTGCATTGGTCCGATTATATTACTATCAACAGAATATTTGTATAGTGTTAATTTACTATTTCCATTATTATCATATGTTCCTACTAGATAAGAAATTAGACTTTGTCTTTCATCTAATGTATATGGTAAAACCAATCCTAATTGTGATTCTTCGCTATCAACTGTTTTTACCATTGTGTAATATGGATCTATAGGTGTTCCTGTTGTTCTTAATGTTTGACCTGTTGTATGTGTTGCTCTATCCCATACATCACTGCTTCTATATAAAACATCTGCTTTAACATTATGATATCTTTCTAACATATCTGCTTGTATATTATATAAAAATTCTGGATAAACAAAATGTTCTGCAATATCTTGTGGTATTTCTTCTTTTGTCTTAAATAATTCTGGATAAATTTCTTTATATGCCATAATTATTGGATCTGTTGTATCTGTAATATAAAAATTAACTGTTCCATTATAACTATCAACTATAACTTTTACAGAATTTCTAATATAGTTTAATCTTTCTCTTGTTCCATTTCTTTCTATAACAGACATTTGTGAATATGGATAATTAGAAGCTGTTGTATAACCATCTATTACCCATACAATTCTTCCGTCTGATGTAATTACTTGATATGGATTTTCGTCATAAATTACATATGGAAATACCTTTTCAACTCTTTCTAATATATTTCTATTTAATAATATTTTACTTTCATTTGTAATACTTGAAGAAAACGTTATATTTAAGTTCTTTTCTCTTATTCCTAATACTAATCTATCTAAGAAATTTGTTGTAAGTCCTGCACTTCCATCATATGTATTTTGAGCTGTTTCTGTATCAGATTTTGGATAATCAAATTCTGACTTATCCTTTGAATTTGTAACTATTGGTGTATTTTCGTCAAGACCAAAATAAATTCTAGGTTGTGTTACATTTATTTGATTATCACTTCCGTCAAATGATTTTTGAATATATTCCATATTTCCAGTTTCATCAGTTTCTGTCGCTGATGTAATTACCGTTCCATACCCATGTGTATATTCATATGTTTTATTATTATAACTTGTGTTATTTTTGCTTTCTATTTGTCTTGGTGATAAATAAACTAATTCATCATTTCCATTAATATTATATTTTCCTATTTGTGAATTGCTATAACTATAATAATTAGAACTTGTTTGATTATCATTTAAAGTATCTAATGTTATATCTTGACTAACTATAGCTGTATTATTTACTGTCTCTGAATTATCATTTACTACATCTAAATTATTATATTCTGAGCTATCTAATTCATTCTCTTGAACATTTATATTATATGCAGTTCTTGTATTTCTGATATTTGCTTCTATATACTGTTTTTCTCTATCTAATTCATTTGGTTTAACAAAAGCAAATTGGAATATTGTCATTACTAAGAATAATGCTAATAAATAACCTGGTATAGTTACTAATGAGATTACAACTTTTCTTGTTTTCTTTTCTTTAAAGAATTTAATTGCTTTAAATACCGCCACAACCATTAAAATAGCAAATATTATATATCCCCATAGTTTAATTGTAACACTTGTTAGTCCTGCACCATATATTCTTGTTGAATCATCATCTTGTAATGTTACACTTTGATCTATTCCTAAATCTTGTGTTTTAAAAATAATATAAACTCCTAAAAATACAACTACTATTTTTATATATTTAAAAATTTTATTTACTAAATTGCTTTGTTTTAATGTATTTCTATCTATTCCATCAAAACACACATTAAATGTAACTATATAATATATTACTGAATATATTAATACACAAATCGTTATACTGATTAAAAGCATAAGTATCATTTCTATAAATGGCTTTTGAAAAATAAAATATCCAATGTCCAAACTAAATATAGGATCACCTATACCAAATTGAGTACTATTTACAAATAACATTGCATTTTCTGTAAATACATTCATTATAATAGCACTACCTATAATTGAAACAACCAATGCTAATGATTTATTTAAAAGTTTTGGAACTTGTCTTTTTTCTGCATCAAAAAATGGTTTTAGCTCTTTTTTTATTCCTTTATTTGTTAAATATATTATTATAAATAATATAACAAAACTTATTACAAAAGCTACTGATTTATATGTAAGATTTTGCCAAAAAACAGAAGTATAATTTTCTCCTATCTCTAGCAATTCTAAATATTGTCCCCTTAAAGCAATATATCCTATTATTGCTACTACAACTAAAAATAATAGTACTAATAACATTCTAGTTTTCGATTTCTTTTCCGGATTTATTTGTGTTTTAGCTTCTACTTTTTCTTCCATTTTTTTACCTCCATTATATAATTGCATTAACAAAATCTTCTGCATTAAATTTTTCCATATCATCTATTTGCTCGCCGACACCAATAAATTTAACTGGTATCTTATTTTCTGCAACAATTCCTATTACAACTCCACCTTTTGCAGTACCATCTAATTTTGTTAACACTAAACCTGTTATATCTACAGTTTCTTTAAAAGCTTTTACTTGCATTATAGCATTTTGCCCTGTTGTACCATCTAGTACCAATAATGTTTCCTTTGTTGCATCAGGTAATTCTTTATTTATTATTTTGTTTATTTTTCCTAATTCATCCATTAGATATTTTTTATTATGAAGTCTTCCTGCTGTATCACAAATTAATACATCAGCATTTTTGTCTTTTGCAATTTTTATGGCGTCAAATACTACAGAAGCTGGATCTGCACCCTCGTCTTTTTTAACCATTTCACATCCAACTCGGTTAGCCCAAATCTCTAGTTGCTCTACTGCTGCTGCTCTAAATGTATCTGCAGCCGCAATTACTACTTTCTTACCTTCTTTTACTAGTTTATTTGCAATTTTTCCTATTGAAGTAGTTTTTCCTACACCATTAACTCCTACAACTAATATTATCGATGGGGTAGTTTCTAATCTTAAATCATTATTTCCTACATCTAAAAGTTTTAGCATTTCTTCTCTTAATACTCTTTTTACATCTTCTTCATCTTCTATTTTTTCTTTTTTTATTCTATCTCTTAAATTTGAAATTATTTCTAATGATGTATCCATTCCAACATCTGACATAATTAATGCTTCTTCTAATTCTTCTAAAAGTTCCTCGTCTACTTTTCTAAAATGACTAAATACATTGTTGATTTTTTCGTCAAATGAATTTTTTGTTTTACTTAAACCTTCTTTTAATTTACTAAAAAATCCCATGTTCTCTTCCTTCTTTTTTTATTTTTGTAATCCATAGTATTGTACCATAATATTTATGAAATTTCTATAAAATAACTAAAAAACTATTGCTTTTGTCATTTTTTGAGTATAAAATTATAGCTGTATTTAATTTAAAAAAATATTTATGCCGTTGTAGCTTAGTTGGTAGAGCAGCGGATTCGTAACCCGAAGGTCGGCAGTTCGATTCTGCCCAATGGCACCAAATACTAAACAGAAAAGAAGGCAAGTTTTTTAGAAATATAAACTTGGCACTTTTTTTCACTTTATTTCTTATGATAAAATGTTTATATATTTTAGAAGGTGAAAAATAATATGGAATACTTAGATATCTTTGATGAAAATGGAAATTATATTGGGAAAGAAACAAGAGAAAATGTACATAAAAACGCTTTATGGCATAAAACAGTACATTGTTGGCTATATGATAAAGAAGGAAATGTTTATTTCCAGATAAGAGCAGACGTTAATAAATTATATACAACTGCGTCTGGACATATTAAAGCCGGTGAAACTGTAAAACAAGGATTTGCACGAGAAATAAAAGAGGAAATTGGAATTGATGTAAATTATGAAAAAGCAGAACTTGTAAATATATATACTTTTACTATGGATAAACAAAAAAGTGATGGTTCTATGTTTCGAGATAGAGCATTTTCCAATGTTTATGTTTGTGAATATAGTGGTAATGGAAAAGATTTTCATTTTGACCCAAATGAAGTAAATGGACTTGTAAAAGTAAATGCACAAGATACATTAGACCTAATAAATGGTACTAAACAATCTATATCTTCTACCGTCTATAAAAATATTAATAATACTGTTGAAAAGCATGATAAATCAGATATTTCCATTGATAATTTTTTAGTAAATAAAGGAGAAACTGCAATAGAAAAATATGGCGATATTTTAACTAAAGTTATTGATTTAACTAAATAATCTATATATATGAAAAAAGAGAACAAAATCGTTCTCTTTTTTCATTTTATTCAGTTGTAGTTTCTCCATTCCCACTTCCTGACTCTGTTCCAGAACCACTTCCTGTTTCACTGCCAGAACCTGAGCCAGCCCCACTTCCTGATCCTGATTCAGATTCTGAGCCACTTCCACTACCAGAGCCTGATTCTGACCCATTACCTGAGCCTGATTCAGATCCATTTCCTGAGCCACTATTAGAACCTGATCCATTTCCTGAATTTGATTCACTTCCACTATTTTCTGTTTCTCCATTGTTATCAACAGGTTTTGAAGGAGTTTTACCTGTATTAGTATTTCCACCTGAAGTGTTAGTCTTCGAACTATTTTTATTAGAATTTGTGGTTGTCTTATTTGTATTAGTATTTTTTGTAGTATTCTTACTATTTGTTTTTGTATTTGTTGTAGTACGTATCTTCTTTCCACTCTCTTTTTCAAATTTTTCTTTATTAGCTTCTATTTGCTCTTCTGTTAATCCAAATAAAGAACTTACTAATGCATTGGTTTCTTCTTCATCATTTACATAGAAAGATAGTACTCCAATATAATCTGCTTCTCCAGGAAGCATTTCTGACTGTATATTTTCTGGATTAAATTCAGTTGCAGAAGGAATATATTTAATTATATCTTCCATTTTTAAATTAGTTTCTATATTTTCAAAAACAACTTGCATTATATCGTCTATTTTGAAAATATTATTTCCTGTTAAAATTTGTTTTGCAGCTGCTTTCAAAAATTCTCTTTGTGTTCTCATTCTTCCTATATCTTGCGTACCATATGATGCTGGATATGTTGTTCCATCATTATTATGTCTAAAACGAACTAATTGCTCAGCTTTATCACCATCTAATAGTTGATATCCCTTTTTTAAATTTATATGTAATTTTTGTCCCCAATCATCATAATTCATGTTTACAGGTACATCAAAGTATACTCCACCAATTGCATCTACTACATCTCTTAATGCATTATTACTAATTACAACATAATTTCTAACATCTATTCCTGTTAAATTTCTAACAGCCTCTAAAGTTTTTTCTGGTGAAGTTTGATATAAAGCATTTATTTTATCATATGAATCTGCATTTGATGTACTATTACCTACAAATGTATCCCTTGGTATTGAAAGAATAGACACTTTTTGTTCATTTGGATAATATGCACAAAGCATAATAGTATCTGTCAACTCTGCTTCTATATCTTCGCTTATTCCCATTACTAGACAATAAAATGGATTTAGATTTTCTATATCTTTTTCATCTTGTCCAATACTTGTCATTAACATACCTTTTAAGGATAAACCGTTTTTTGCAATTTTAACACCTAAAACACCTGTTGCAGCCAATAAAATTATCGTTATTATAGCTATTATTATATATATTTGTTTTCTTTGCTTTGTAATTATTTTTTTCTTTTGACGTTGTGCATGTTTCATTTTTATCTCCTTTATTCCTTTAGTAATTCTATTGCTTTGTTTAATTGAGTATCTTGCTCTTGTGATACTGTAAGTGCATTTTTATACTCAGTTGGTAATTCAACATTTTCATCTGGTTCTATACCTACTTTATTTATTTTGCTTCTATTTGGAGTATAATATTCATTTGTTGTAAGTTTTAATCCTGTTCCATCTTTCATTGTTAATAACTCTTGTATTACTCCTTTACCAAATGTAGTAGTTCCTACAATTTTTGCTACATTGTTATCTTTTAATGCTCCTGCTAATATTTCTGAAGCACTTGCTGTATTCTCGTTTGTTAAAACTATTATAGGAACATCGATTGCTTTATCACTTTCTGCATATGTAATATCTTCATTTCCGTCTTTATCTTTTGTTATTAATAATGTGCTTCCTTTATTTGTAAACAAATCTGCAATGGCTGTTGCTTCGTCTACAATTCCTCCACCATTATTTCTTAAATCTATAATTAATGATTCTATATTTTGATTTTTTAGTTCTTGTAATTTCGTAGTAAACTCTTTACTACATCCTTGGTCAAAACTAGAAATTTTTATATACCCTATATTATTATCATAAACATTAGATTCTATAGGATTAACTCGTACATTTTTTCTTTCCACCTCAAAATCTAATGTTTCTTCTCCTCTTAGCACTTGAATTTTTACAGTTGTTCCTTCTTGCCCTTTCATTTTATTAGTTGCTTCTGTAATTTGCTCCCCTGTGTAAGTTACTCCATCTACTTGAACTATATAGTCCCCTGCTAAAATACCTGCAGTTTCTGCTGGTGAGCCTTTAATTGGAGCTAATACTCTTATTGCATTCTTCTCTGTATCTTGAACTATATATACACCAATTCCTACAAATTGTCCTTCTATATTGTCAGTCTTATATTCTTCTAATTCTTCTTTTGTAAAATATTGAGAATATTCATCATCTAATCCATCCACATATCCTTTCATTGTTTCATCAAAAATTTTATTTTCATCTATTTCACCTAAATAATCTTTATCAACTATTTGTTCTATGCTTGCTAGCTTAGTAGATATTTTATCTAATAAAGAACTAGATTCATTATTATTCATTACAATCATCGTAACCATTGAAGTTACTAAAGCAGTTACTAATACAGTTAGTACTATACTTTTAATAAAAATGCTTTTTGAAAAATTATTTTCTTCCATATCGCCCTCCTAAAAATTCTTTATTATTATACTACAAATACATATATATAGTATACATTTTTAAGATTTTTTTAAGAAATATTTTTGTACATAAAAAGAGGCTATCGCTAGCCTCTTTTTATCCCTCTATTTATTGTAATTGTTTTGCAACTTCTTCTGCAAAATTTTCTTCTTTCTTTTCGATTCCTTCACCTTTTTCGAATCTAGCAAATCTAATAACTTCTGCATTATTTTCTTTTAATATATCAGAAATTTTCTTATCTGGATTCTTTACAAATGCTTGGTCTACTAAACAGATTTCTTCGTAGAATTTTCTTAATCTTCCTTGTACCATTTTTTCAGCTATAGCTTCTGGCTTTCCTTCATTCATAGCTTGAACTTTTAGTATTTCCATTTCTTTGTCTACTCTTTCTTGTGGAACTTGTTCTCTGTTTAAGAATTCTGGCTTAGAAGCAGCTATTTGCATACAAATGTCTTTTGTTAATTCTGCATCTGCATTCTTCATTTCTACTAATACAGCTATTTTTCCAGCTCCATGAACATATTGTCCTAATGTTCCATCTGTTGTATCGTATCTAACAAATCTTCTTATTGTTATGTTTTCTCCGATTGTAGCTATTTTATTTATTAAAGCTTCTTTAACAGTTTTTTCTGGATCTGCTATGAATTTTTCTTCTAATAAAGCTTCAACATCAGCTGGGTTATTTAAAGCAACTTGCTTTACAATATCATTAACAAATTGTTTGAATTCTGCATTCTCTGCTACGAAATCTGTCTCAGCATTAACTTCAGCTATAGCACCTACTTTTCCATCTTCTGAAATGTAGCTACCTACTAA
>ENA-OPCC01001177-OPCC01001177.1-human-gut-metagenome-genome-assembly--contig:-NODE-1177-length-11762-cov-2.584949_pt1 | contig 11762 bp, 10 predicted proteins | sample MGYA00241558_ERZ501467 | MGnify/ENA primary metagenome ERZ501467 (study PRJEB25962, sample SAMEA2042620) | human gut metagenome | biome: human gut; feature: human-associated habitat; material: faeces...
CCTGCGGAAAAGAATCCTGAAGCAACGGTCTGATGACAGATTCCTGAAGCATTTCTGTATTTACTAAGCCGTCCATGTATACAATATATATGCTGATTTCGTGATCGATTCCGATTTTGAATTGTTTTTGTACCAGATCGTTGCAATCCTGCATGATTTGGGTTGTGTATTTTATGTTTTCTTGGATATCTGGGGAGATGTTTCCTTTTAGTTTATGGGTTCTTGTGTGGAAGTGGTCCATGGGGTTTTTTCCTCTTTTCTTTTTTGGATAGTATGTGGGATTTTGGCAGGTTATATACTTACGATATTGGTTTGCAATATTTTATATGGAATAAAATGTAAAAAATAGTTATTGTAAATATATGGTTTTTCTGGTAATATAAGAAACATAAGTCGATTTATAAAAACATAGTACATTTCAACAAAAAAACAAATCAAACAAGCAATTCTTAAAATTCAAACACTGTAACTACAGTCATATATAATATTGCAGTTCTACAATTAAGAATTTCAGTTCAGAATTGAAGAATTTATGCACACAGGAGGATAACCTATGGCAGAAAAGCTAAAGAATAAAGTTACCGATGGTTTTCAAAAAGGTCATCCCTACAGAGAACTCCCACCTTGTATCCATGTAGGTATCTTAAATTTCAACCAGATGATAAGCCCAAATTATTACCATAAATTCTGTCTCATGGATGAGAAAACGAAGGAGATATATAGTAGAAAATTTCAATTTCATATGTTAGAATTAAAGAAATTAAAGTATGCAAAAGAGAAACAAAAAAGAAAGCCATTATATCAATGGGCAAAACTGATAGCTGCACAAACATGGGAAGAACTAGAGCAGGAATCAAAAGGTAATAAATACATGGAAAGGGCGCTGGAAGAGATGATAAAGATCAGTCAGGATGAGAGGGAAAGATATTTGTATCTGAGAGAAGAGATGGCAGAGAGTGACAGAGCAAGTCAGATACAAAGTGCACAGAGGATTGGACGTAAGGAAGGAAAAAAAGAGGGAGAAATACTAAAATTAATCACACAGGTACAAAAGAAAATAGCAAGGGGAGATTCTCTAGAAAAGATAGCTGATGATTTAATCGAAGACGAAACCGTAATTAAGCCCATTTATCAATTAGTACAAGGAAATCCGAATAAAACAGAAGATGACATTTATCAGATGTTGAATTTACTTTAAAGCCTACAGAGCATTATGAAAAAAATTATAAATCTCCGTTCATAAATACAAAAATTAATAGCCAATAACGTATAACATACACACCGTGGTGGTTTGAATAGCCGTCCGTGTATATGAGAAAAACAAAATAATAATATAAAGGATCCAGAACCATTGAAATTTTGCCGTTATTTTGACAGGTTCGCAGCAAGCTTGGGTGTGCTGCCTGAGCGAAGCGAGACAAGGAAAGCTTGCGGATAAGCGACCTGTCAAAATGACGTGCATAAATTTCCTGGTCTGGATCCTTTATTATTTTGTTTTTCTCATATACACTCCCCACGACTACCATTTCAAACTACAATTACAATTTACATCTTCCAATTAGCCGCCTCCACCTGCAATTCCACCATATGTCGATAAATCCCATCACAAGCTTTCAATTCATCCGGCGTTCCGTTTTCAGCAACAACCCCGTCTTTCAACACAACAATCTTATCAGCGCCATCCACAGTTCTCATTCGATGTGCAATAATTAATACAGTCTTATCCTTGATTAATTTTGATAATGCTTCCTGTATCAATGATTCATTATCTACATCCAAAGATGCCGTCGCTTCGTCCATCAGGATGATTGGTGCATCTTTTAAGAATGCTCGTGCTATCGAGATTCTCTGGCGTTCTCCGCCGGATAGTTCTGAGCCGTTTTCTCCGATCATGGTATCCCATTTCTGTGGCATTTTCTCGATAAAGTCTTCACAGTTTGCTAATTTTGCTGCTGCCATAACTTCTTCGTCTGTTGCATCTTTTCTTCCGATTCGGATGTTTTCCATAATCGTGTTGTTAAATAGTGTTACATCCTGAAACACAATGGAATATAGTGATAATAATGTTTCTGGATCGATCTTAGAGATATCCATGCCTCCGACCGTGATCGTTCCTTTGTTGATATCCCAGAATCTTGCAGCTAATCTTGATATGGTTGTTTTTCCACTTCCAGATGGTCCGATCAGTGCGGTTACTTCGCCTTGTTTTGCGGTGAAGCTTACGTCTTTTAAGATCTGTTCATTTCCATCGTAAGAAAATCCTACGTGATCAAAGTTGATGTCATATCCCTGATTGCTTAGTGTTTTATTTCCATCCTGTTCTTCGTGGCTTAAGATTTCATCCATTCGTTTGCACTGTGTGTCTGTGGAGATGATCGCGGATAAATTCTCTAATGCTACCTGGAATGGATCGTACATCCTTGATACGACCAGCAGATACATGAAGAATGTTAATGCATCGATTTCTCCTTTTGCAAATAAGATTCCTCCGACTAAGGTTGTCGTTCCGATTCCTACTTTTAAGATCAGCTGTGACAGGCATACGAACATTGCGTTGATCGCTTCAGATACTACGGCGTGTTTTTCAACGGCCTGAATCTTTTTGTTTAAGCCTTCCATATAGGTATTTGTTGCGTTGTATGATTTTAAATCTCTAACGGTTTCCAGCCCTTCCTGAATTCCATCCTGGCATTCCAGTTTGTATTTCATTGCATTTTCATTTAATCGGTGTGAAATTGGTCTTGCACCGAATACAACAAAAAATGCAACTGGTAATACCCATACAGCTGCCAATGTCATTTTTACATTGAAAAAGAATAAACAGATCGTTACGATCGTTGTGGAACACATGGAACCGAATAACTGTGGGAAAAAGTGAGAACTTGCTGTTTCCAGCCATGCACAGTCTCCCATGATCGTACTTGTAAGGTCTGCAAGGTCCTTTTTACCGAAAAATGATAATGGAATCTTTCTTAATTTCTCTGCCAGTGTACGTCTTCTAACTCCACTTTCCACATAAGTTGCGAGGAATGTTGCGTTGTACTGGAAGTATGTTGTAATAATAATCAACAATATTGAAATAACCATTCCTCCGATATACATTGGCAATTTTGAACTTGGAATTCCACCATTTAAAATATCAGATGCCAGCAGATATAGAAGTCCGACTGGAACCATAAATGCTAAGTTTGCAATTGTTACGATGATGACCGCTTTAATCATATCATTGACACCCTGTTCAGAAAGGGCATATTTATGTTTTAATCTTTCTCTCATAATTATAATACACCCCCTACTTTCCAGTTCACTGATTTGTTATATTCTTCCCACATATGGGCGTAAATGCCGTGACTCTTTAATAATTCGCCGTGGCTTCCTTCTTCTGCGATCGCTCCGTCTTTCAAAACATAGATACGGTCTGCATTTGTAACGGTTGATAATCGGTGGGCGATCATGATGACGGTCTTGTCTTTTGATAAGTTTTCAAACGCTTTCTGTACTTTCTGTTCGTTATCTGGATCTGCAAATGCAGTTGCTTCATCAAGGATCAGAACTGGAGCATTTTTAAGAAATGCTCTGGCAATCGAAAGTCTCTGTGCTTCACCACCGGATACATGAATTCCTTTGGCTCCGATCATTGTATGGACGCCGTCTTTAAATTTGTCGATGATATCCATACACTGCGCATCTTTTAATGCCTGCATAACTTCCTCGTCGGTTGCATCTGGTTTTCCAAATCTGACATTTTCAAGGATGGACATCTTTAATAATTTGCTGTCCTGAAATACATAAGAAATCTGATTCATAAGTTCACTGCTTGTGATATCTCTCACATCAACGCCGCCGATCTTTACGCTTCCTTCTTTGACATCCCAGAATCTTGCGATCATGGATGCTAAGGTTGTTTTACCGCCGCCAGAAGGTCCAACAAATGCGACATGTTCTCCCGCTTTGATCTCAATGGAAATATGATCGACTGCATTTTTCTTTGCCCCTTCGTATGCAAATGTTACATCCCGAAGAGATACGGAACTGTCTTTTGGAATCTGTCCGTTGGTTGTCTCTTTTAATGACTGTCTGTTCATCACATCACCCATACGTTTTAATCCATCAACGACCTGCATCTGGGCTTCGCCTGCGTATGCAAGTTTCATTAATGTTGTTGTTAAAATTGGTGTGATGATGATATAGAATAATAAGTTTAACCCAAATGCTGCTGTGATCTCATGTCCGCCAAATACATAGGCTGCAATGATGATAAATACAAAAATGGAATTGACCGCTGTTGTAAATCCAACCATTGGTTTTCTCATTTTTTTCGTAAATCCCAGTGTCCATTTTTCATATTCATCAATTGCTTCTTTGAATCTCTTAAATGAAAATACCGTCTGTCCAAATGTTTTGACAACGGGAACTCCACGAATATATTCAACCGCTTCTGCTGACATGACTTCCAAGGAATTCTGATACTGTTTCATACTTTCTGCCAGATCTTTTCCACTCATGGAACTCATGAATACGAATCCGATCGCTGCCGGGATCAGACACATGATTCCTAACCTCCAGTCAAAGACTGCCATTAAGATGATAAGTCCGATCGGTGTTGCCTTGGAAACTGCTTTATCTGGAAGGGTATGTGCCAGATATGTTTCTGTTGCTGCACTGGAATCTATGACGATCTTTCGAATCTTACCAGTTCCTTCGCTTTCAATATATCCTAATGGTAATGTCATGATGTGGTTCATCATTGCTGTTCTCATCTGTGCCTGTACATGGAATGCTGCGATATGAGAGCACATGAGACCCGCCATATAGATGATCATTCCAAGAATCGCAAATCCTACCGCACGCCATCCATAAGTGCTGATTCCTGCTGCCTTTGAGAAATCAAATCTGACTCTTAACACTTCCTGCATCACTTTCCAGATATAATAAAATGGAACTAACGCAACAAATGCACTGATCGCTGCAAGAATGGTTGAGAGAATGCTTAAATATTTGTAACTGCCTGCGAAATGGTATAACTGCTTTGTCAGGCTTTCTTCTTTTTCTTTCTTTTCTTCCATTATATTCACCTCCGTAAATTATTTATTGTCGGACAATTCCATCTGTCTGCTGTCCTTATTTAAATTGTGCTTGCGCTTATATTCAAGCGGTGCAGCCCCGTAATAATTCTTAAATGCTTTTGCAAATCTTGATTGTGTCGCAAATCCTACTGCATCACTGATCTCTGATATTTTCATTGAATTTTTCAGAATCAATTCTGCTGCCTTTTTCATTCGGATCTCATTCAATAATTCGCTGTATCCTCTTCCATATACTCCCTGGAAATAATTCTTAAGACTTGTCTCACTGATTCCAAAATGTTTCGCAAGTGTCGCTGCAGAATATCGTTTGCTTAAATCTTCTGTCAGAATATCCATGGTCTTTCTCGCAATCTGAATCTGTGAACCTGAGTAGTACACCCTGTTTGTCTCCACTGCATCCCTTTTGCTGCAAAGAACCTGAAGCCACCGGCTGACATCCACCGCAAGAAGATTCATATCTGCATCTGCTTCAATGTCATCTTGAATCACTCTCACTGCCTGTTCAATTCTTGCATCTGCTTTTGAAATAAATGGTGTCTCTCTTCCCAGAAACCGTTCTTTTAATTCAACGCTCATTTTGGTATTCCTGCCATTTAATGACAGTTCTTTGTCAAGTTCTGGACATGGATACAAGATCAACTCCATTCCATGATACTGTGCTCTTGGATAGTAAAATTCATCCGCTTCTCTTGAAGCAGTCCCATAGTCGATTGAATATTCCCCGGTATCCACATAAGTACCGCCACCATTTTTCAAAAGAACCTCACACTTGCCAAGGAAACTGAAATTCACTGTCATGACCGCTTCCCCTTCGTAGGCCTGAATCTGGACTTCTGGGATTCTTCTTGATCTGATATCAATATACAAAAGCTCCAGATATGAGCTGATCCGATAACAGACGATCTTTCCTTTCTCTCCTGAAAAATCTGATGGCAGGATTACTTCTCGTTTCTCATTCATGAAAAACTCCTTCTCTCTTCCTTTCTTTTATAATTTACGGTTATATGTTAGTATACACTAACTTTTGATTCAAGAACAAAACAGCAAAATAGCTCCTTTTAGCATCTGGTTTGTTCTTGATTTTGTCTTTTTGGTAAAAAGAATCCTGTTTTATGGAATCTCCTGCAAACAAAAAAAGGAAAGGATCATCACAAAACATGATAATCCTTTCCAATTTGTTTAAAATTTCAAATTCTAAATCTCATTATTTTCTAATAATATCAGTTGCACTGAAGACTTTATCACCTTTGCCTGCTTTCACACCCTTAGCTTCTAACAGCTCGGATACTGTACAAACTTCATATCCTTTCTTCTTAAGGATCGGTAATACTTTCTCTACTGCTGCAACAGTTGGCTTATGAATATCATGCATTAACACGATATCTCCGTCTTTTGCATGTTTTAAGATTGTTTTAACAGTCGCATCTGTGTTCTTTGTCTTCCAGTCTAAGGTGTCAACACTCCAAAGGATCAGTGGTGTATCAATTCCTTTTTTAACATTCTCATTGATCGCTCCATATGGAGGTCTTACGCTGACTGGTTTACTTCCACATGCTTTGTAGATCGCATTCGCTGTCTTGTCTTCCTGTTCTCTTACCTGTGCAGCACTTAACTTTGGAAGGTATGTATGATTCCATGTGTGGCTTGATACTTCATTACCTGACTCTAAGACTTTCTTGACTGTCTCTGGATAATAATTTGCATTCTGTCCTAACATGAAAAATGTTGCTCTTGCATCGTTCTTCTCTAATGCTGCTAATACTCTTTCTGTATTTCCTTTTAATGGACCATCATCAAATGTAAATGCGATCAGTTTCTTTGTCTTATCGATCTTTCTTGGAACGTAGAGTGATTTCTTCAATTCTTTGCCTGTTCCTTTACCGAGCAGATCATCATTTGCCTTTACCATGTATTCTCCCATGGATTTATTCACTGATGCATAACTTGTTCTTCCAAATCTTGTCGTTACAAAAAATATTCCTGCTGCGATCACCAGGATAATGATCAATAGTGCTGCAACTCTTCCTTTGTTGATGCGTCTTCTTTTTCTTCGTCTTGCCATTGTACCCTTCTTCTTTCCTTATGATTTTAATAATTGAAATGTATCTACATCCACAAGTCCAAGGTCTGTCAGTCTTAATGATGGAATCACTGGAAGTGCCATAAATGATAATGTGATAAATGGATCAATATCTCTGGATATTCCTAGTTTCCATGCCTTCTGTAACAGCTCATCGATACCTTTCTGGATGTCTTTCGCCGGTTTCTGGCTTAAAAGCCCCGCAACCGTCAGCGGTAAAGTACCTAAAACTCTGCCTTCAGATACCAGTGCGTATCCTCCCTGAATCTCCTCTATCGTCTGTACAGCTTTGATGATATCTTCGTCATTATCTCCTGCCGCAATGATGTTATGTGAATCATGTGCTACAGATGTTGCGATCGCACCGTTGGTTATCCCATATCCCTTGATCGGTGCCGCAGCTGCATTGCCTGTTCCGCGGTGACGTTCAAATACACATAGTTTAGAATATTCACTATCTGGAGTAAATAACCCATCCTTTGATGGAACCTCTTCCTGTAAAAACTTCGTGACGATCTGCCCTGGGATCATTCCGATCACAGGGATCTTTCCTTCTGCTTTTACCTGAATCTTATCTTTGGAGATATTCTTTAATACAACGGTGTGAAGCATGGATTCATTCACTGGTTTTGCTTCTTTTGTAAAGAATTCTGTGTTCACAATTCTTCCTTGTTTGTATACAGAATGTACTTCGACACTCTCCAAAGAATCAAGGATCACGATGTCCGCATCTTTTCCCTCTTCTAATACTCCGATATCATTTAAACCATATGTCTTTGCAGCATTATATGTTGCCATCTTTATCGCTGATATTGGATTCATTCCAAGCTGGATACTCTTCTTTATATTGTAACTAATATGTCCTTCATTTTCAATAGTATCAAGATGTTTATCATCGGTACAGAACATAAAATGTGCAATAAATTCTGGTTCTTTGACAAGTCCCGGAACTATATTTTCTACATTCCTTGCTGCACTTCCTTCACGAACTAAGATTTTCATGCCTGCAAGACATTTTTCTTTGGCTTCTTCAAAAGATGTACATTCATGATCTGTCATAACTCCTGCTTCCACATATGCCTTTAAGTCTTCTCCGCTAAGGCCCGGTGCATGTCCGTCAATGACCATTCCTTTACACAGCTCTAATTTCTTCATGATCTGCTCTTCTTTGCTTAGAACCGCTGGATAACACATCACTTCTCCAAGTCCTAAGACAAGCGGATGGTCCTTCCACTGCTTCATATCTTCCGCCGTAAAATCTGCCCCATTTGTCTCAAATGGTGTCGCTGGAATGGATGAAGGCATCATGACATAGATTCCAAGTGGGGCATCGCCTGCTGCATCCAGAATGTATTCCATCGCTTCATTTCCTTTGACATTGACAAGTTCATGGGGATCTGCGATAACCGTCGTTGTACCATGCGGCATAACTGCTTTGGAAAATTCCATTGGTGTCGCCATACTAGATTCAATATGTACATGTGCATCAATGAATCCAGGTGTGATATATTTTCCTGTACAATCTATTACATTCTCCCCTGAAAAATGACCAATTCCTGCGATTTTTCCATCTTTCACTGCAATATCCGCCTGAAGGATCTGTTCATTTTTCACATCAACGACATTTCCATTTTTAAAGATCACATCATACATCATTCTTCCTCCTTAAATTTTACGATTCCTACATAATATTTCTTATCTGTATCAAATAGCATATTCCAGTCGATTTCTTCGCACTCTCCACAATTCGACCAGATCAATTTCTCTTCTTCCTCATCAAATCCTGTGATCGTCACCCAGTGCCAGTTATCTTCTCTTAATTCATGCGCCGGATGTCTTAAGATCAGAAATGCAACTGGATGGTCTTCCTTTAATGCTGGCAAGATAAAATCCAATGCCTGTTCTCTACTTTTGGGTAAAAATAGCTGTTCTGAACTTAATGTGATTCCATGATCTTTTGCATATCTTTTGAAATCTTTCGCAAATCTCCCAATCAGTGGATATCCCATAAATCCAGGTTTCATATAGCGATACATCGTCTGCATCAAATTTAAATATTGTTCATAGTCTGCTGCTTTCTGACTATCTTTTATCGGATATAAATCTTTAAAATCTTCCCGACTGAGTGCATAAATAGCTGCAATATTGCTGCCTGTCACACTTCCACATCCTGCCAGGCGCTGAAAATCTCCTGGAAACCATTCCTGATTGCCGCCATATCCTATGGTTTTACCGTCCTTTATGATCTGTGGACAGTGAAGTTCTTTCCTCATAGTCTGTCCTTCCTGTTATACTCTTAAATTCATTGAATTCTTTTATTTCTTTATGTTAAGATTGTTATCATTAGCAGATATGATCATTTACAATTTACAGAAAGGATGAGAACATCTATGAAAAATATCCTGATATCCTTATGTCTTGCACTATTTATCATCAGTGCATCCGTAACGATAACATTAAACTTCCGACCTTTATATTATCATGATATTTCCTCTTTGAAAATAGAAGAAACTTCCGGTTTTTCCAAAAAAGTGATTCGTGAAAATTATGATGCTTTGATTGATTATAATCAGTTCTTTTATTCTAGCAAATTAAAACTGACCTTACCTATGTCAAGAGAGGGCAAGATTCATTTTGAAGAAGTAAAACGAATCTTTGTCGGTATCGAATGCCTTTGCGTGATCACACTGATCTTATCTTGTTTCCTCATAAAGAGAAAAATAAGATCACGAAATATTGATTTTTTGAGATCAGCTTCTATTATAACTGTTTTATTACCCGTAATTGTTGGTATTTTATGTGCGGTCAACTGGGATGCCGCTTTTACTTTGTTTCATGAGATCATGTTTCGAAATGATTATTGGATTTTTGATGAAGCTACTGACCCTGTGATCATGATCCTTCCAGATGCATTTTTCCTTCACTGCGCCGTTATGATCATCTTACTAATCTTAATTGGCAGCTTACTTTGTATGGGATTTCGTTCTTTTTTTCGACACAGGTTTATGCTATAATGGATAGATATTAATTATTTGTTTCAAATGTTACATTTTTATTAAGCTAGGAGTTTAGCAATGAGACTTTCAAAAATAAAAACAAAGGAAATCCGATATGTAGTCTGGAAATACCGATTAAAACGATTTCTTCCACATATCTTAACACTTTGCCTTGCTGTTATTGTTGCTGGCGGAGCTTTTAGTGCTTATTCGGTATATCATAAAAAGCATCAAAAGCAACTGGCAAAACAATCTGAGGTCCAGCGTGAAAAAGATGTTAACACTGCTCGTAAAAAGGCACAAAAAGAAAAAACAACACTGAAACCTTGGTATACTTACCACAGCATTGCCCATGCAATGGGCGGGCTTGATGGCAAAGATTATTTGAATTCCATCGATGGCTTTTACCCTGCTTATCAGAAGGGTTATCGTGTCTTTGAAATGGACATCCTTCTTACTAAGGACAACGTTGCGATTGGGAAGCACCAATGGGGTTGGAAACTTTCTGATCCAACCAGTAAAAAAGGCGACCCAGTCAGTTACCGTAAATTCAAAAATACTAAGATCTATGGGAAATATACACCAACTTCTTTCCTTGATGTATTGAATCTCATGGAAAAATATCCTGATTTCTATCTGATGACAGACTCAAAAAGCACAGAGCCTGCAGATGCAAAAAAGGAATTTAATGTTCTTGTACAGACAGCTAAAAAAGTCGGTAAAGAAGACCTCTTAGACCGTGTGATCGTTCAGGTCTACAATCAGAGAATGTACTGGGCTGTAAAAAGCGTGCATCCATTCAAGCATTTTGTATACACCACTTACAAACAGCCCGATGCAGCATTTTATAAAGTCGTAAAGTTCTGTAAACAAAATGGTATTGAAGCGATCACTTCTCCTAAGAATGATATCAATGATTATCGTATGGAACTGCTTGCAAAACAAGGAATTTATTCATATACACATTCCGTGAATAATGCTTATTTTGCGAAAGAGTTTATGAAACTTGGGGTTTATGGAGTATATTCTGATTTTCTTAGCCCAGCACAGGTGAATAATAGTTATATTAGGGCGAATTGTCCGAAGTTTGCTTCACGGTATGTGAAGACTATTATGCCGGGCATCAATCAGTAAAAAAGAGAGTTTTGAGATATTTCCCAAAACTCTCTTTTTTCGTTACGCCTTTGCTATGCTCTGACATATTTTCATTTTATGCATTACATATTTTCTAACTTCTTCTCTACCTTTTGCATTATATTTCTTTGGATCAATCGTATCTGGATTTTCCTTTAAAACCTGATTAATTCCTTTTGTAAATGCAATTCTTAAGTCCGTTGCATAATTAACTTTACAAATTCCCCGTTTTATACATTCTGCCACATCTTCATCCGGAACCCCTGATGTTCCATGCAACACCAATGGAATGGATACTGCTTTTCTTATTTCACTTAATCGAGAAAAATCAAGTTTGGGAACTCCTTTATAAACTCCATGTGCCGTTCCGATTGCTACTGCAAGAGAATCAATTCCTGTTCGCTCTACAAACTCTGCCGCTTCCTGTGGATTTGTATATGGATCTCCCTCTCCACCATCTAAATC
>ENA-OPCC01001182-OPCC01001182.1-human-gut-metagenome-genome-assembly--contig:-NODE-1182-length-11711-cov-2.613933_pt1 | contig 11711 bp, 8 predicted proteins | sample MGYA00241558_ERZ501467 | MGnify/ENA primary metagenome ERZ501467 (study PRJEB25962, sample SAMEA2042620) | human gut metagenome | biome: human gut; feature: human-associated habitat; material: faeces...
TGGCATTAAAAGGAGAGGCTGGAACTTCAACAGTTAATGCTTCAACAGAAATGCTATTAAATGAACCAAAAACTGTAGCAGAAATTGCAATAAGCAAAACAGATTTAACAACTGTAGTAAAAAATGAAAATGTAGAAATAAGAGCAACTTTAGATACATCAAGTATAAACAATGCTTTATACAAAAATCCTACATTAAAGATTAAATTACCATCATACGTAAGCAAAGTAGATTTAAAAAATTACGATATTGTAATGGATAATGGTTTAAAAATCAAGAGTGCAACAGTTGCAACAGAAAATGGATCACAAGTAATTAATGTTGTGCTAGAAGGAACACAAACACAATACACAATTAATGTAGAATATAAAGGAACAATTATAGTTTTTAGCACAGATTTAACAGTTAATACTTTAACACCAAGTAGCTCAAGCAAAATAACAATGAGCTTTACAAATGAAAACACAGCATCATCAAACAAAACTGGAACAGCAACAGCTGCATTAAACTTTGTAGCTCCTACAGGATTAGTTGCTGCAAATGGAATCTCAAATTATGCAAGTGGAAAAAATGACATATTTACAATATCAGAAACAGCTGTTACAGGAGCACTTACAGTAAATGCAGCAAAAAGAACTGCAACAGTAAATGGTGTAGTAATAAACAACTATGAAAATACACTTAATAATGTAGTTATTTTAGGAAGAATTCCTGCAAAAGATAATACAAAAATAGATTCAGACGAAGCTTTAGGCTCAACATTTAGCACAACATTAGAAACAGAAGTTGCATTATCAGGAATTGACAAATCAAAATATACAGTTTACTACTCAAATAAGGCAAATGCAACAAAAGATGTTTCAGATGCAAACAACGGATGGACAACACAAGCAACAAATCAATCAAAATCATATTTAATTGTAACAAATGGATATGATATGGTAAAAGGAAGTAAAATAGAATTTTCATATGATGTAATAATTCCTGAAAAATTAAATTACAACAATAGTGCATATGAGATGTATAAAGTTTACTATAACAACGTATCAAGTATAGGAACTATTGCTGAAACAAAAACATCAGCAACAATAGGGTTAACAACAGGACAAGGACCAGTGCTTACAGCAGAGCTTTCTTCTACAGCAGATGTTGTAAGAGAAGGACAAATAGTTAAGATGAATATAACTGTAAAAAATACAGGTTCAACAGCGGCAAATAATGTAAAGGTAAATGTACCATTAGCTAAATATTCGAAGTTTGTAAGATATTATACTGATTCTACTTTTATAGAAGAAAATATAACATCTAAAGAAATTAGCATAGGCAAGATTAATGCAAAAGGAACATATGAATGTTCATATTATATTCAAATAGATAAAAACATATCAGAAACTTTACCTCAAGAGGTTATTAATAAAGTGAACGTTACATCAGATGAAATATCAGATGGTATATCTTCTAATGAATATAAATTTGAGATTCAAAAAGGAAGCATTGAATTAAAACTAGTTGGAGATAAAGAAGATTCAGTTATATTAAAGAAACAAGATACAGTTAGGTATATACTTTATTTAAGAAACATATCAGAAAATGCAAATATAGATAATACAGTTGTAAATATACCATTACCACAAGGAGTTGAATTAAAAGCTGTTTCTGCTGGAGATGATATATTAAATAGCCAAGAAGTAACAGATGGATTAAATTATGACAAAACGAGTAATATTGCTACAATAAATTTAGGAACATTAAGTGAAGAAAAAGTAGTCATTTTCAAAGTAGAAATACAAGACTATGTAGGAAAAATAAAAGTAATAGCTACAGCAGAGGGAAATGGAGTAGAAAAACAATATTCTAATGCAATTGAATATGGTACAGATAAAGTAAAATTAGAAATATCTGAATTAACTTCTACACCTAAGTATGTAAAAGAATCAAATACAATTACATATAAATTTACAGTAAAAAATACAGGTAATGTGATTGCAAATGACATAGAAATAACAGATCAATTACCAGAAGAATTACAATTTGAAGAGATTACATATATTAAAGGATCAATAGTTAACTCAATTAAAAATAATGGAGATAATAACATTAAAGTATTAGTAAACGAATTAGAAAGTGGTGAATCTATTGATATAACAGTCACAACAAAAGCAAAATTATTGTCAGATAAAAATGATAAAGAAATACAAAACTTTGCTACAGTATCAGCACAAGGATTTAATGGAGTACAGACAAATACGGTAACAAATATAATAGAATATGATTCAAATGCACATGACACACCTGTAGATCCAGATACACCAGATGAGCCAAATCCAGATAATCCAGAACCAGATAACCCAAATCCAGATAATCCAAATCCAGATAATCCAGATAATCCAACACCAGATGAACCAAAGAGCAATAGATATAAAATAACAGGAACAGCATGGATAGATAGCAATAAAGATGGAAAGAGGGATTCAAGCGAAGAGATATTACCAAATGTAACAGTAATATTATTAAATAAAGCAGACAATACAATAGTAAAAGATGCAGAGAGCAAAGAGGAGAAGAGAGTAACAACAGGAAGCGACGGAAAATATGAGTTTACAAACTTACCACAAGGAGAATACATAGTAGTATTCCTATATGATGCAACAAAATACACATTAACAACATATAGAGCAAAGGGAGTAGATGAATATTCAAACTCAGATGCGATAAGCATTAATATAACAGTAGATGGAAATAGAACAATAGCAGGAATAACGGACGTAATAAATATAACAAACGAGAATGTAAGAGATATAGACATAGGAGTATATACATCAGAGAAGTTTGACCTAAGCCTAGAGAAATATGTAAGTAGAATAGCATTAACAACACCAACAATAGGAACAAGAACAGATGAGCATAATAATTCAAAGACAGCAAAAGTAGAAATATTAGGAAGCAACGTAGGAAAGAGCAGTATGGTAATAGAATACAAGATAGTAGTAAAAAATGAAGGAGAAGTAGCAGGATATGCAAAGAAAGTAGTAGATTACTTACCAGCAGGAGTAGGATTTAGTACAGAGTTAAATAAAGACTGGTACTTATCAGATAACGGAAATGTATATAATGCAAGTCTAGCAAACGAGATAATCAACCCAGGAGAGACAAAAGAGTTAACATTAGTGTTAACAAAGAAGATAACAGAGGAAAGCTTAGGAGTATTAACTAATAATGCAGAAATATATGAAGCATATAATGAACAAGGATTAAAAGACATAGATTCAACACCAGGAAACAAAGCAGAAAACGAAGATGATATGTCAAAAGCAGATATAGCAATATCAATAGTAACAGGTAAAATAATAACATATACTGCAATAGCATCTGGAGTAATGGCAATTTTAGGTTATGGAGTATGTGAAATTAAAAGAAAAATTTTAAGAAAAAAGAATAACTAAGGAAAGGAGGAAAAAATGAAAAAAAACATAATAAAAGTTAGTGTATTTGCAATATTAATAGGGTTATCAATACTTGGAATAAAAAATTTAATAAGTGTAAAAGTGAATAATACGGGAATTAATTATACAGAGAAACAAGCATATACGGTTCCAGATGTAGCAAAGAATTATAATGTACCAACAGGAGTATGGTATACAAATAAAATAAATCGTTTCTTTGTACCCTATTCGGGGACATATCAAATTTATTGCACCAACAGGGACAAAAGTTTTCCTTTTAAAGAAAGTAGGTATAAGAGTGCAACAGATGGAAAAATATATAGGGGAGAAGTAAATGAGCTTAATTCAGATAGCTCTATTAAATTCACACCAACAAAAGCTGGATATTTATATGCAGATGAGGCGTATGTATTTTCAAGAGATAACTGTACTTCAACGTGTGACTACAGTACTAATTACACAAAAGATGAATATAATACTGTCCCAGCAACAGTAAAGAACTGGTACATAAAGCAAAATGCATATTGGCTATTAAATGATGATACGTATGGATCATATGTCGATCGTTCAATAATAGTAAAAGAAACTCGTACTGCATGGAACACTGGAAAAAAGACAATTAAAAAAGAAATAAATGACTTAGTAAGTGAAGCTACTAATTATGAAACATATTACAAAAATGTGCAGGATAATGGAGGATTAAATGCACATTGGATGGAAGCTAGTAAAACGGCAACAAAAGAATATAAAAATAATGGAGAAGTTAGACTTGGACCATATAAAATGAATTATTATTCACTAGGAACTACTGGATATAGATTTTCCGGGGTGTCTTACATGAATGTGGAGATGTATCTTAAAGCAACTAATCAGTTCCTCAACACTTTTAAAGTTGCTAGGATAGAAATGAGAGGAAAAACAAAAGAGCCTAATTTTTTTAAAACAGGTAATGATTGTATAAGCAGACAAAATAATATATGGTATCCTAGGAGCGGAGAAGAATTTTATATTATTATAAATGCGAATATTAATAATAATGAGATAAACAATTATAATTTTCAAGTAAATGTTAATTTTGAATATATGATTGCTTCAGGGTATGAAGTTAAGTGTAATGGAAGATATAAATCTAATAATGATGTACAACCAGTAACTGTAGTTGATGCAAAAAGAAGAATAAAAACTGAAGAAATAAAAAAAGTTACAAATACAACTACTACAGGAAAATACAAAGTTTACATTAAAAAAGTAGATTTTTCAAAAGATGAAAATATCATAGGAAATGTTAAGTTTGATATAATTGGAAATGTAAATAAAGAAAAAGTAGATAAAACAGTAAAAACAAATGCAAACGGGAAGACTTATGTTAATAGTGTAACAATTACAAATGATACTTTAGGAAATGATGTATATGATATAACGGAAAACAGTACAAAAAAAGGATATATAAAGTTCAATGAGAAGATAAAGTTGACTGTAACAAAATCTGAAAAAAATGGAAAATTTTCAACAAAAGCAAAAGTGCAGGTTCTAGACAAAAATGGTAAAGAAGTTTCTGGAGACAGAAAGAATATAGCTAAGGTAGATATAGTAAATGATGAAATAATAGTAACTATAAAAAATACTAAAATCGAGGATGGAAGTTTTTACTTAAATATTAAAAAAGTTTCAGCAGGAACCTATGAGAAGCCATTATCAGGAGCAGAATTTAATATTAAGGAATGGATTAAAAACGATAAAACTAATAGATGGGAGTGGGAGGAAAATGGAAAGACTATAACAGCTGAAAAAAAAGGTGAAAATGGAACTTATACTTTATTAAGTAATAAAAAAATTAATAAATCTGGAACGTATAATTATTGGATAACAGAAACAGATGCACCAGATGATTATGTAAGATTTACAGGTGGAATCAAAGTTATTGTAACAACTGGTGTGAAACAAAATGGAAATACAGCAAACTATGTGGTTAAATCTGTAGATATAAAAGCTTATAAGAATAATACAGAATTTAATCCATCTCCGGTAACTCTAGAAGAGATAAAAGATAAAAAAATCATAAATCTTAAAATGACCAATATACAAAAAGGATCATATGACTTAAAAATAAATAAGGTAAGTTCATCAAGTGATGAATCGTTATCTGGAGCAAAGTTTAAAGTTCAAAAAGCTACAAAAAATAGTAGTGGAACGTGGTCCTGGAACAATGGAACTGAGATAAGTAAAAATGCTAACGGAATATATACATTAAAGGAAAAAGTCGAAATAACAGAAGCAGAGCCATTTGATTGCTATTGGATAACAGAAACACAAGCACCATATGGATATAATAAATTTACAGGAGGTATCAGGGTACAGGTAAATAAGAAAATTGAAAAAATCTAACATAATGCCTCCTTAATTATAGAGACCCTGATTGAATTATTATATATGATGTATTAACTTTTGTAAAGATGGCTAGACATAATTATCAAATTGTATTATGATATTCATATGAAAGGATGATTATATGAAAAGTAAAGTATATTTCACAAAAGAAATAACAAGCGAAAGTTTAATCAAAATTTATAAAAGTTTAAATCAAGAATTAAAAGGAAAAGTGGCAGTGAAAATATCAACTGGTGAACCTGGAGGACATAATTTTTTAAATCCAAATTTAATAAAAGGATTGGTTAATAAATTAAATGGAACAATAGTTGAATGTTGTACTGCATATGCTGGAAAAAGAGAACATCCATCTGACCACTGGCAAGCAATCAAAGACCATGGTTTTTATGATATTGCTCCATGTGATATTATGGATGAAGAAAAAGAGATAACTATTCCAATTAATGGTGGTAAACATTTAAATGGAATAAATTATGTTGGAAGTCATATTAAAAATTATGATTCCATGCTTATATTGTCACATTTTAAAGGACATGTAATGGGTGGCTTTGGTGGAGCTTTAAAAAATATGTCAATCGGAGTATCATCAAGAAATGGAAAAGTTTGGATTCACTCAGCTGGAAAAACGATGGTTCTCGAAGAATATTTGAAACTTGAAACAAAACAAGATGATTTTCTTGAAAGTATGGCTGAAGCAGATAAATCAGTAGTGGATTATTTCAAGCCAGAAAATATGTTATATATTAATGTTGCAAATAATATTTCAATTGACTGTGATTGTGTTCCCAATCCGAAGAAACCAGAAATTGCAGATATAGGTATTTTTGCATCAGTAGATCCAGTTGCATTAGATAAATGTTGTTATGATACAATAATGAACTTAACTGATAGCAAAGTAAATTCCTTGAAAGAAAGGATGCTTGATAGACATGCAATTCACATAGTTGAAGAAGCAGAAAAGTTAGGAATAGGAACAACTGACTATGAATTAATAAATATTGATTAGGAGGTACAATATGGAAAAACTTGATAAAATAGTAAAAATGTTAAAAGAAAAAAATAAATATGTCTCAACAATGGAATCTTGCACTGGTGGTGGACTTGTTAATGCAATAACAAACATCCCCGGAGCAAGTGAAATTCTGAAATTTAGTGCAGTAACTTATTCAAATGAATTTAAAATTAAAATGGGAGTACCAAAAGAAACCATAGATACTTATTCTGTATATAGCATGGAAACTGCAATCGATATGTCAAAGAAAATATCCGAATTTACGAATTCAAATTATGGTATTGGTATAACAGGTAAATTAAATAGAGCAGACATTAATAATTTAGCTGGTGATGATAATATGGTATATTTTAGTATTTATAATAAAGATACAAATACTAATTATAATGACTCTATAAGAGTTTCAAAATCATCAAGAGAAGAAAATAAAGATGAAGTAATAACCAAAATTGTTAATAACTTTTATGAACTATTAAAAAAAGAAGATTAAAGTAAATCTCCTTGATATATATTTCTTTTTGCCATTTCTAGGTCAATTCCATTTAAAACCATAAACTTTTTTATGAGCCATTCTGGTGCCACAAGTACATTTAGTTCCGGATCTCCGGTAATTCTCATGACAACAACATCAGGATTAAGTAATCTTAATTGATCACAGACAATATCAATATACTCCTCTCTAGTTAGAATATGAAATTTATTATTTTCAGATTTATTTAATGCATCTTGTATTAAGATAGGTATATCTGAAATAATTTTATTAACAGTTATTACATTTGCACTAATCATCTTAATGTTTCCGCTTTCATCTTTTGTTATATTCATTAAATCTGTATAGTTATAATCTGCCATAACTATTGTAGCCTGTTCATTAGAGACTTTTGTTGCAATTGATTTTGCCATGTTAATACACTGTTTAGTTATAATTGGTTCAATAGCTTTTACAATCGTATCTGCTACTAAAAAGGCTATTACTAAAACTGTTAATATTTTTATTATTTTCCTTAGTCTTTTAACATTAGTATTATGCTTATTTTCATTAAAAGATATATGCCATGAAAAAGGAGTTTTTATCTTTGGTATTTTTATATTATTTCTACTATATATTTTTTCAATTCTGCTCTTCTTTTCATCCATTATATCTAGGAATAAATAGTTGCTGTGCAACATTTAGTTTATCTACCATTTCTATTCCATTTATCCTCGCAATTTCTTCTACTGTGCTTCCAAATCCTTTTGCAATTTTCCATAAGGTATCTCCAGGTTTAGCAAAATATATAATCATACTGAAGCTATTTTCAGATCTATTTTCATCTTCTTTAACATCGTCAATAATATTAATCTCTGCATTTTTTGATTTACTTGTTGTAAATACTAGATCAACTTTAATATCTACACTATCATCTGATGTTACCACAAAATCTTGCATACCAATTTCTATAGAAGTATCTACACTTGAGTTTGCGTTTACTCCATTAAAGTCCACATTAAAATTAAATGGCACTTTTATTAATTTGGTATCTACTCCGTTATGACTTGATGAGTCATACATGAAATTTATTTTCAACTCTCCTTCATATATTATTCTATCATTTAACAAGGTTTGCTTTAATATTTCTGGATCTACTGTAACATCATAAATTTTATTACCTTGTAATTCCGTTATCTGTTGTCTTTCTCTAATGTTACAAGTATTCTGGATTGTTTCTCTTTTTTGCATTACTTTAATTTGTTTTTGAGTAAAAATTATATTGGTTGATGGACTATATAAATCTTGTATTAAATTTATTTCTTGATTTTGATACACTTGGCAAAATAGTTCAATTTCTGCCTCAATATATACTGAATGATCTTCAACACTATTTGGCTTTACAATTAAATTTTTTATTTCATATTTTACATCACACATATTATCTTCTGCTATATCTTGGATATCTATAAATCCCATTACTGGTATTGTGCCTTCAACTGAGTTAATTCTATTATCTTCTGTTAAATATAGAATTTTTACACTCATATCAGATTTTGCTAACACCTTGTTATAACTAATTTTAGTATCTTTATTCAAGATCTTTATATTGACCTTCATTATTTCTGCTAAATTATCAATATTATCTATAGTTAAAGTATCTTTAGCATACACTTTTGTTGTTCCACTTCCAATTAAAGAATTAACGCTTAATTCTTTATTTAACATTTGAACATTTTTTACATTAACATTGTTTATAATTTCTACATTTTCATTTGAACTAACTTTTACTCCTATATCTAATATTGCTTTTATACTAATTTTTCTTCCATTTAAAACTCTACATTCTATACTTTTTAATATTACATTTGTTTCAAGCATCATATCAACTCTTGCTTTTTCTAGGTCAATTACTTGTGTAAAATCAATATTACTATTAATACTTCTTATACTTCCATTTTCATCATCAGCTAAATACATAATATAGGTATCTATGCTTCCGTCAATTCTTACTTTACCATCTAAGATTTCTTTTTTATATATGCAAACTGTCCCGCTGGTACTAATTGCATTTAGGATATCTGGCTTTATATCAGGAATTATACTATCTCCTTCTACAATAACACTTTCGTTTTTTTGTTCAACTATTTGGTTGATACATATACTATCTTTAGTCGTCTCAACAGCCATATTAAACCCCTCCTTAAATTCTAATTAGTAATGTATATTTAAGGACATAAAAAAAAATTCCTAATATTTAGGAATTTTTTATATTTTTATATTATACTCTTTGTTTTTTCATTTCTGAAACAGGAGGTATTAATGGGCTATATCCATTTCCATCAAAAACGTCTACCTCAACTGTTCTTGTTAAAACATCTGTATAACTATATGTAACATTTCCTTCATCTTCCTCATATTTTATAACAAAAATATTTGGATATGCTTTTTCTATTGTAGCTTCCTTTTCAAACGATTTACATCTTCCTAGTGAACCTTTTACGATTATCTTTTGTCCGATTTTTTCATTAATATCAGTTTTTAAACTTGCTATATCATTTGGGCAAATCATTTAATCACCTACTTTTCTAAGATGTTCTGATTATATCATACAGGTGGCTCAAAGTCAAAAAAGCTCATTTGCTGTCGCAACGAGCTTTCTCTTTGTTTTCAGTGGATTCAAAGTTTTTGTTTGTTAATATTACATTTGTATTACAATTTTGTTACAATATTGTTACGTTGTTTAAAGTATAGTCATTATCTTCTTTTTCCCAATTGCTCCAATACCATTAACACCTCTTTGCCCATCTCTTAATTCGTTTTCTATATCTTTTATAGTTAAATATTTATCATAATCTGTTGTAGCAACTCTCTCCGCAACAATTAGTGGATCCATAAAATCAATTAATATTCTTGCTGGTGATGATGCAAAATTAGCTCCTGCATTTATAAGTTCTTCATAAAAGCTTTGACATGCTCCCGCAAAAATAACTAAGTCCCTTTTTATATTTTTATTTTCTCTAGCTTGTTTAACTGCATTTATAAAATATTTTGAATTTCTGTAATTATATATATCATTATATCCTGTGCCGCTTTTTATCATTCCATCATGTCCTGTTATTACTAAAATATCTGGTTTATATCTATCCATCAAATTCGACACCACACTTGCTTGTCTACTTTCCGGAACATTTTTAACTACCGCCTTTAACCCAATTTTTCTGTAAAATAGATTTGATTTTTCACTATATCTTTTATCTCCATCTAGGTGCAAAATTTTTCCTGTATATATAACTTTATTACTTCTCTTTAATCCATCTAAATTTTGTAATTGTGTTTCATATCTTTGTAATCTTGCCTCAAATTTTTTATCTAATTTTCTCTCACTCTCTTGTATTATTTTTTTATCAATTAATTCCAAATCATCAATATAACTATCTGCTTGTATTCTAATATTTAACCCTTTTAACATTGCTATTGCTTTTCCATTACTTGTTTTTATAATTCTGTCCACAATAAACAAAATATCTTTATTATATGATTTTCTCCCTACAATATCACCTTTTTTTATATTTTCCACTACATTCACCTCATATTAAATTAGGTTACTATATGATATGTCGAATATTGTAAAAATGTGCAAATAGTTCTATTGAATATTTTTCTAGAATACAATGTACAAAACATCGTATTTACAAGGGGGTTTTTAGGTTGGGAAAAATTTACATAGAAGAACGTGCCATAAGCCTAGCACATTATATTATAGATAGTAAAGATACAGTTAGAGGAGCTGCCAAAAAATTTGGTATAAGTAAAAGTACAGTACATAAAGATGTTTCAGAAAGACTTCTTCACATTAATCCTGCTTTAGCAGCTGAGGTTAGAACAATCTTAGATGAGAACAAATCTGAACGTCATATACGTGGTGGACTTGCAACAAAATTAAAATATCATCATGGAGAAATAAATAAGACTAAAGTTGTATAATACAAAAATAAGGTAGAGTAATTTTTAACTTTTTACAGCTATAAATTACTCTACCTTTGTTTATTAGTTTACCCAATTTCATTACAGTCTTATTCTAATAATTGCTAATAGTATTTATTCGCATATTAAGTCATATTCATTTACATCAACAACTTTGCATGTTACAAAATTACCTATTTGAAGTGGTTCATTTTCCTTTTCCTTCAAATAAACTACCCCATCAATTTCAGGAACATCCATATAACTTCTTCCAAGATAATATTCATGATCAAAAGTCTCTCCTTCAATAAGCACTTCTATTTTTTTACCAATTTTTTCTTTTAAGTTTTCTTTTGAAATCATCTTTTGTAATTTCATAATTTTATTATATCTACTCTTTTTAGTCATAGGATGTATTTGTTCTTTTAATCTT
>ENA-OPCC01001185-OPCC01001185.1-human-gut-metagenome-genome-assembly--contig:-NODE-1185-length-11698-cov-3.463626_pt1 | contig 11698 bp, 7 predicted proteins | sample MGYA00241558_ERZ501467 | MGnify/ENA primary metagenome ERZ501467 (study PRJEB25962, sample SAMEA2042620) | human gut metagenome | biome: human gut; feature: human-associated habitat; material: faeces...
TAGACATATTCCTCCTGCGCCGCATCATTGCGCTGCGGAAGAATCTGTGGGCCTGTATACGCCAGTGCCGCTAAAATAACCACAAAAATCAGCACATAAATTCCGATTGGTTTAAGATATTTGTTCAAGAGCGTTCCTCCTTATTCTCGTTTCTTTCTCCATCTCCGTTTTTCTGTTCCAAATACAGAGACCATATCAAGATATAATTCTAGCATACTTTCCGGAGAAACGCAACGCAGGATTTCAACGGACAGGCTGAAAAAAATCGTCTTTTTTGCAAAAAAGTTCTTACTATTTACAGGGAAAAAGAAAAACAGAGGGCTTCAAGGCACTTGCCACCATCGAAGCTCCTCTGTTTATTCCTCTGTCTGAATATAAAGCAAAACTCTGTTTTGTCTTATCTGTATTTTTTCTTCATCCGAATATCATCCCCGAAGAATTTCAGTGTGGTATATTCCCCAATCAGACGGCTCATCACGCGGTCGGAATACTGCTCCATCAGCGCACGATAATCCAGATTGGTGGAAATCACAACAGGGCGTTTTCTCAGCTTTCTGTCATTGACAATGCGGAACAGCTCCGAGGCGGTAAACATCGTTGCAAATTCCGTCCCAAGGTCATCAATAATCAGCAGATCCATGCTTCGGATGATGTTAATTTTTTCTTTGCTGAACCGGAAATGTTTTTGTTCGGTATTGAACGTGGTATCGGGGATGAAAGGTGCAAATGGCAGTTGGAAAAAGGAGTGGATGGTAACGCCTCCCGCATTGATGGCAGCTATTCCGGTGGGGGCGACTATGACTGTGCGTTTGGGAGATTCTTTCTTCAGATTGCGTAGGAAGGTTGTTTTTCCGGTTCCTGCTTTTCCGGTGAGGAAGAGATGGGTGCCAGTATTCTCTATTATTTGCCAGGCACGCTGTAGTTCTGGGTTATTCATTATTTCCTAATGTTAGTATATTATTTGGTAAAGTTACTGCTTTTATTTAAGGCGGGGAAACTTTGGAGGAATATTTTCTTTGTTTGGTGGATTGCTATCGTTGTTGGAGGCATAAAATTTGAGGCAGCTTTCATTTGCTTTTAAAAGTAAAAATGTATATTTGTACCATTATTCTCCTTTTATTTAATACGGTTTGATAGGCAATGAGCATTGATTTGAATGCATTTAATAAATTCTTTATAGACTACCAGCAACGTTTTGTCCACTTTGCCTGTACCTATGTGCATGATGAAGCTGTTGCCGAAGATTTTGTTGTGGAATCAATGATGTACTATTGGGAGAACAAAGATCGTTTGTCTGCTGATACTAATATTCCGGCTTATGTCTTGACCACGATAAAGCATAAGTGTATTGACTATTTGCGCCATCAACAAGTCTATCAGGATGCTTCTGACGAAATAGCCCGAATCTATGCATGGGAATTGTCGGGCAGAATCATGACTTTGGAAGATTTCGAGCCCTATGAGGTTTTTACAAAGGAAATACAGGAGATTGTTGATAGGACACTGGATGCTTTGCCCGAACAGACTCGGAAAATCTTTGTGATGAGCCGTAATGAAAATAAATCCCATAAAGAAATAGCAGAACTATTGGATATTACAACCAAGGGAGTGGAATTTCATATATCGAAAGCTACCAGGACGTTACGTCTTGCATTGAAGGATTATCTGCCGGTATCCTTACTTTTTTTCTATTTGCATTAAAAAAAACAGTTTTTCACTAGGGAATGTTCTTTCCCATCCGCTATTACTATAAATACGTAAAACAAAAGTGTTTATGGATAAGGATTTGTTATACCGTTTTTTTGAAGGTCATGCTTCTTTGGAAGATATGAAAGTGGTTAAAGAATGGGCCGGTGCTTCTGAGGAGAATGCCGGGCTGTTGCGTAGGGAACGCAAACTGTTTAATGCTATGATTCTTGCAGGTCATTCCCGACGGACTGATATACAGAGAATGAGGAACAGGAGGAACTATTTTATCAGGGAATTCCTGAAAATAGCTTCTGTAATAGTGATAACGGTGAGTGTGACGGCTGTATTATTTTCAATAGGTAAAGATAATGGAGGTATGTATTTAGCGATGCAGACCATTACCGTACCGGCCGGCCAGCGTGTTAACCTCGATTTGCCCGATGGGTCAAACGTTTGGCTGAATGCCGGAACTACAATGCAATATCCTGTTTCTTTTATGACAGACAAACGGGAGGTGATATTAGATGGAGAGGCTTACTTTGAGGTGGCTCATAATGAAAAGAGTCCGTTTGTGGTACATACAAGTACATTGGATGTAGAAGTATTGGGAACAAAATTCAATGTGGAAGCTTATTCAGCACGAAAAATATTCGAAACGTCTTTGATGGAAGGCAGAGTAAAGGTAAAATTACCTCACGATGAAAAGAATTCCGTCATCTTGGCACCCAATCAGAAAACGACTTTGATAGACGGCCGATTGGTGGTGAGTAAAATTGATGATTATAATGTATATCGTTGGAAAGAGGGGTTATATTGTTTCAGAAATAAACCTTTTGCTGATATTATAAAAGACTTGGAGAAATATTATGATTTGAAAATACAGATGGATAAAAAGGAAATAGCAAAGGTTGCATTAACTGGGAAATTTAGGATTTCTGATGGATTGGACTATGCGCTGCGTGTCCTGCAAAACGATGTAGCCTTTATTTATCAAAGAAATCGGGATAATGACGTCATTCATATAAAGTAAGAAATGTATTAACCTTCTAAAATGGAAAATCAGCCTATGAAGCAATCCTTATGAAAAACAACTAAAGAGCCGATGGGTGTTTGCACCACCCACCGACCCGACTAACACAATTATTTTTAATAAATCGTATTAATAACCATTTGCAAAGATATGAAAAACATTCCTTTGCCGGATCTTTATTATCTTGAAAATCCGGATTTAAAACAATTATTTAGAATTATGCGAATATCAATATTCTTATTGTTCTTCTGCCTGTTCAGCCTGATGGCCGAAAATAGTCACTCACAGAATGCGAGGGTAACTATCAATAGAAGCGATGCCCCGTTGGAATCTATATTGAATGAGATAGAGTCTCAAACGGACTATCTTTTTATATATAAGGAAGATGTGAACGTAAAGATGCGTAAAAGCATTCATGTAAGCAGCAAGCCGGTAGCGGAAGTCTTATCGATTTTACTTGCAGAGTCATCTGTTGCATACAAGATGGCGGGAAATCATATTATTCTTACCCGGAATGCTGCATTGGCGGCACAGCAGCAAAAATTGGGAATAGCTGGTACTGTAACTGATGCATCCGGAGAAGTTTTAATAGGTGTTTCGGTATTGATAAAAGGATCGGGTCAAGGTACCGTAACAGATCTTGATGGTAATTTCTCTTTGGCAGCGAATATGGGTGATATACTTCAATTCAGCTATACAGGATATATTCCGCAAGAAATCAAACTGAAAGACAATCATTCATTGAGCATTGTCTTGAAAGAAGATGTGAAGTCGCTGGATGAAGTAGTAGTGGTAGCTTATGGCACCCAGACCAAACGAGCTGTTACTGGTGCTATGGAAACATTGGATTTTGATAAACTTTCTGATGTTCCTGTAGCGCAGTTTACCCAAAAGATGCAAGGACAAATTGCAGGTGTACAAGTGAATCAGGGAACGGGAGTACCAGGACAAGGAATGAACGTCCGTATTCGTGGAGCTGCATCACTTTCTACAGGATCAAATCCTCTTTATGTAGTGGATGGATTTCCTATTGTGGGTGATATCAATGATATTAATCCGAATGAGATAGAGTCAATGACTATACTTAAAGATGCAGCTGCAACTTCTTTGTATGGTTCCCGTGCAGCTTTTGGTGTAGTACTTATTCAAACTAAAGGTGCGAAAGCTGGAAAGACGAATATTAGCTTCAATGCATATATGGGAGTTCAGAATGTGCCTCAAAAAGGCAGACCTGAAATGATGAATGGAACAGAGTGGGCGCAATTCAAGAAAGAGAGCTATGAAGACTTGGGGCAAAGTGTTCCTACCGCTTTTCAGAATCCTTCACAATATGGTAAAGGACATGACTGGTATGCTGCTATGCTGCGTAGTGCCATGATACAAGATTATAATGTATCTGTTAGTACAGGGAAAGATAAATTTACAAGCTCTTTTGTACTGGGGTATTTCAATCAGGATGGTGTTTTGTTGAACTCCGATTACCAACGTATTTCAGCAAGGGCTAACTCTACTTACCGGATTTCCGACAATTTGAAGCTAGCTTTCAATCTGGCTCCGACTTATAGTTTTGAAAACCGACCGTCATCAGATGGAGCATTCTTTAGTGGGGGAGGTTTACTTGCTAACGCTACATTGACTCCTCCTATTCTTGACTATCGAAACGAAGATGGAACCTATCCCGTAGTAGTGACAACACCCGGTGTCACTGCCTTTGAGACCCCGAATTGGGTGCGTTCCATACAAGATATCGTCAACAAGCGGGAAGCGAAAAGATTGCTTGCAAATGCGAGTCTGCAATATGAACCACTTAAAGGTCTTGTCTTGAAGACGAGTCTGAATGGAGATATAGGTTCTAATTATCAGCACAATTTCCAACCTTCTACTGCCGGACGGGCATTTGCAGCTGCACCAAGTGCCATTGCAGCTAATCTTTACGAAGCGAATAACCGATATTGGTCTTGGTTGTCCGAAACCACTGCTAATTATTCAAAAGAAATAGGTAATCATACGTTTGAACTGTTGCTTGGATATACTACACAAAGATTTCGTAGTGACTATAGTGCCATAAGTGGTTCGAACTTTTCGGACGATAGAATACAGACTATTGATGCGGCATTGGTGAAGAACAATCCGACTATGGATGTTCAAGAGTGAAGTATGATTTCATATTTAAGTCGTGTCAATTACAGTTATAAAGGTAAATATCTGATTGGAGCAAGTATTCGTAGGGATGGTTCATCCCGTTTCGGAAGTAATAATAAGTGGGGTAACTTTCCATCGGTATCTTTAGGATGGATTGTGAGTGATGAGGCTTTTATGGGCAAACTTAAGAGTGTGTCTTTGCTGAAAGTACGTGGAAGTTATGGTATGATAGGGAATAACAATATAGGAAATTATACTCATTACAATACGGTAAGTGGTAACACGAATGCTGTGTTTGGTAGTACTGTCGCAAGCGGAAGTGCTGTTACGAATCTTGGAAACGATGATCTGGGATGGGAAAAAACTCGCCAATTGGACTTTGGAGTCGATCTTGGTTTCTTCAATAATCGTATTACTTTTACATATGACTACTATAACAAGATAACATCCAATATGCTTTATTCACTACCTGTACCCGAAGAATCAGGCTTCTCTACACTGATAGGGAATGTTGGTAAACTTAAATTCTGGGGACATGAGTTTAGTATTAATTCCCATAATATTGTAGGAACATTTAATTGGAGCACGAATTTCAATATTTCTTTCAGTGATAACCGTGTGCTGGCATTAAGTGATTTGAGTAATCAGTTGGTGGCTTATTCGGGCATTGTAAGTACGATTTCACGTGTAGGAGGGCGTATCGGGCAATTCTATGGAATGGTTCAGGATGGAATTTATGTAAACCAGTCAGATTATGACCAGTCGCCTAAAGCTGTGGATTCCCAAGTAGGTACTATCAAATTCCACGATGTTAATGACGATAAACAAATTACTTATGGCGATGATGAAAGTGGTGATAAGGCGGAAATCGGTAATCCTCTTCCTAAATTCACATTTGGTTTAACGAACAATTTTGAATACAAAAATTTTGATCTGACTATAGTTGCCACAGGCACTTACGGAAATAAAATTGCCGCTGCTGTAGAGCAAGGTATGGCCAACCTTGACGGCCCTTTTAATGTAATGAAAGAGGTGAAGGACCGGTGGCGCTCCCCTGACAATCCCGGTGCCGGACTTTATGGTAAGACTACTAGTGGGACTTCACGTGAAAGGGATATCTTTCATTCCCGTTTTGTATACGATGGAAGTAACCTGACCATTAAGAACATTACATTAGGATATACCTTGCCAGCTAATCTCATTAAGTTTGTCAGCAGACTGCGTGTGTACGCCAGTGTCCAGCAGGCATTTGTATTCAGCAAGTACAAATATGGAAATCCCGAAGTGGGTGTGGACTTTAATGGCAACTCACCGGGAGCATTATTGCAAGGTATAGATTATTCTACATATCCCGTACCAAGGACATTCACTTTTGGCTTGAATATAAACTTTTAACTTTTAAAATTGAATACCATTATGAAGAATCATAAATATATGTTGGCGATGTTGCTGTCATCTAGCCTATTGGTAGGATGTCAGGGCGATTTCTTGAATTTACCATCTGAGACATCTTTGAGTACTGCTGTTTATTACAAATCACAAAGTGACTTTGAGCAGGCAATCAATGGTGCTTATGCTCCTTTACGCGATTTGTATAACGGGACGTATGGAGCATGGGCGATGGGCGAAATGCGCAGTGATAATACCACTTATAAATATAACCCCAATGACCGGGGAACGATAGAGGCTGAGTTCGTGAAAAACTTTTTGGACGATGCGACGAATGGAGTGCCACGTTCCAAATACGTGATTGACTATCGTATTATTTCACGGGTTAATCATCTGTTGGAACCGATAGATGCCGTCAGTTTTGATCAGAAGATAAAAGATAATATTAAAGGTCAGGCCTACTTTCTTCGGGCATTGGCTTATTTCGATCTTGTACAGTATTTCGGTAGTGTACCCATACACTTGAAACCGGCCAAGACACAAGCTGATACTTCACAGCCATTGGCAAGTGTGGAAGATGTGTATAAACAGATCATTGCAGATGCCGGACAGGCCGTTTCTCTTTTGCCATCCAAAGCGGATCAAGAGCCTGGTAGGGCAACGAAGGGAGCGGCAAACACTCTTTTGGGTAATGTATATATAGTGCAGAAACGATGGGCGGAAGCCGAACAGGTATTAAAAGAAGTAACGGGTTATGAGTTGATGCCACGCTATGCGGATGTTTTTGAACTTGCTAATAAGAATGGTCCGGAATCCATTTTCGAGATTCAATTTAAGGATGGTAATGAAGGATTGCATAGCTCCTTCTTTTATACCTTCTTGGTGCAGCCGATAACAGCCGAAGAGACAACAGCTATTACGGGTATTCCTGAGGTAGCACGTACAATAGAAGGTTATAATATACCTACGCCTGATATTATGGAAGCTTATGAACCAGGAGATGTGCGTAAAGATGTTTCCGTGGGCTTTGTTACCGCCCATGGTATCTCTTATCCTTATATCAAGAAATATTGCCATGCTCATACACAAAGTGGGAAAACCGGTGATAACTGGCCGGTTTACCGCTATGCTGAGGTCTTGCTTTTTATTGCTGAAGCTTTGAATGAGCAAGGCAAGACGGAGGAGGCATTAGTATATTTGAATAGAGTAAGATCAAGAGCGTTGTTGCCTGTAAGCAGTGCTTCGACTCAATCAGATGTACGCGAGGCTATTATTAAGGAACGGCGTGTGGAACTAGCTTTTGAGAACAAACGTTGGCTTGACCTTGTACGTACCGGAAGTGCAGAACAGGTTATGAAATCTTATGGAGAGCGGGTAAAAGCTAATCCTTCGGCTTATTATTTTCCCGAGGGATTTTCGGTGGCTCCTACTGCTTTTACTGATATCCGTATTTTGTTTCCATTGCCCGCATCAGAGGCTGCGCTTAGCCCTTATTTTTAAGGTTTAGGGTATATTGTAACTTGGCGGAATGACATTGAATAATTCTAGTCTTGGTAAAAATGTCGTTCCGTAAAGTCTTTATTCATAAATATATGTCAATAACTTAATCAATATAAACTAGTATATATGAAGAATTGTAAACTTCTTGTTTTGCTTCTTTCTGTTTGTATTGCTTGCCATGCAACGTTGCAATCTGGTAATGCTCATTTCATAGTCAAGAATTTAAAGACCGAATATGCTGTTACACCTCTAGGTCTTGATGTTGAACTTCCCCGTTTTAGTTGGCAGATGGAATCCCTAGGTGCTGAACGCGGTCTGCAGCAGACAGCCTATCAAATTATCGTTTCAGATGAAAAAGGAAACATTGTGTGGGATAGTGGAAAAACACAAAATGGATTCTCTTTAAATGTAGTGTATAATGGCACTTCTCTGCAACCCTCTACTCGTTATTCATGGACTGTAACGGTTTGGAATCAAAGAGGCGAACAAATGTCGGAAACTTCTTGGTTTGAAACAGGATTAATGAGTTGTGATTCCACTTATCAAGGTTGGAAGGATGCCAAATGGATTGGAGGCAGTGATCAGGATATGGTTTTGTATTCGCATTATCTTCCGGTTTTCAGATTGGAATATACAATTCAATTAAATGAAATATTAAAAAGTACTTGTGCAGGTCTTGTTTATGGAGCTAATGATGCACGTCTGATGGACAAAAATAAGAACTTGTATCATTTGGAAAACGGGAAGAATGAATCTTACATCAAAGTGGAATTGGATATTGCTCCAATATCCATGAAAAAAGAAGCGATATTGAATGTCTATCGGGTGGGCTACCATCCTAATGACAAGCCGGACATGCCTTTTGCTAGTTTCTCCATTCCTAAGAATCTGATTCATAAAGACAATATGTATGGTTGTCATACGATAACATTAAGTTCTGATTTAGGTTTCACTAAGTTCTATATTGATAATGTAGAAAAGGAGATTGGCGTTGTCAATCTAAATCCGTTGGGGAGAGGAGGTGATTTCATTGCTTTTCCGGTAGTCGGTGATATGGGCTTTATTGTCCCGGCTGAACAGGCTGTTTCTTTTTCAAAAGTGAAAATCATGAATTTTAGAAGTCCTCAAAATGTAATAACGACAGTGAAGGATGAAGCGTATCAGATCTTTGGTGGAACGAATGGTGCTTTAGAAATTTTCACTCCGAAAGGAAAATCATCTCCTATGCTCCGTACAGTTTTTACTTCTCCAGATACTGGGGTGGTAAAAGCGCGTCTATATGTTACGGCACGCGGAATTTATGAAATTTATATAAATGGACAGCGTGTTGGAGAGGATTATTTCAATCCTGGAGTTACTCAATATAATAAAACTCATTTATATCAGACCTTTGATGTTACAGACTATGTACAAATAGGTCAGAATGCTATCGGAGCTTTCCTTGCAGAAGGTTGGTGGAGTGGAGGTGCTACATTTACTGGAGAAAATTGGAATTTCTTCGGCGATCGGCAATCTTTATTGGCTAAATTAGTTATCACCTATAAAGATGGGCATGAAAAAGTGATTGTTACGGATCCTTCTACTTGGCAGTATTGTAATAATGGTCCTGTTCTGTATGGCAGTCTCTTTCAAGGAGAAGTTTATGATGCTCTGAAAGACTCGGAAATGGAAGGGTGGAATACAGCTTTATACACTCCAAACGAAAGTTGGAAACCAGCTGTTGAAGTAGCTTTGAACGGACATATAAGTACATCAGGAAATCCAAATATGCCTTGGGTGGATGATTATTCTAATTATAAACTGGTAGGGCAGTTCGGGCAAACAGTAAAGGCGGTCAATGAGCTGACTGCAATCTCTGTAGAAGAAGTCCGTCCAAAAGTCTTTGTATATGATATGGGACAAAATATGGTAGGTGTACCTCAAATCCAACTTTCAGGAATGAAACCAGGAACAAAAATCTGTCTGCGTTATGCCGAAGTAAAGTATCCTGATTTGCCCGAATATGAAGGAAGTATTGGTATGATTATGCTTGAAAATATCCGTGCCGCCATGGCTCAAGATATCTATATAACGAGAGGCGGTCGGGAAACTATTCATCCGCGTTTTACTTACCACGGTTATCGTTTTGTGGAGATAACCGGTATAGATGCTCCTTTGGCGACAGAAGCGGTGAAAGGAATAGTGCTTAGTTCCATCCATAACTTTGCCTCTTCCTACGAAACATCCAATACATTGGTTAATAAATTGTGGAAAAATATTACGTGGTCTTCTTCCGGTAACTTCTTGTCTATTCCCACAGATTGTCCTCAACGCAACGAGCGTTTGGGATGGGCGGGAGATATTTCTGTCTTCTCTCGTACAGCGACTTACCTGGCTGATGTCTCTCAATTCCTTAGAAGATATGTACAATCTATGCGTGACGTACAACGATCTGACGGACGTTTTCCCGATATAGCTCCACTGGGAGGAGGGTTTGGTGGGCTGTTATGGGGAAGTGCCGGAATCACAGTGCCTTGGGAGTGTTATCAGCAATATGGAGATAAAAGATTGTTGAACGAACACTATGATGCTATGAGTCAGTACATACAGTATATACTTGATAAAATGATTGAGAAGGAGACAGGCTTGCTAGTTCAGAACAGAGCATGGGGTGACTTGGGTGACTGGTTGGGATTGGAAGATGAGAAAAATGATAAATCACTCTTATGGGAAGCATATTTCATCTACGACTTGGAATTGATGAATAAGATAGCTACCATCTTGGGCAAGCAAATGGATGCAGAAAGATTCAGTAAATTATATGCTGAGCGGAAAACTTTCTTTAATAAAACCTATATTCGCCCCAATGATGGTAAGACTATCTTTTCCTCCTTTCTTCCTAAAAAACGAGGTACATCAATTGATATTCAAACTTCTTATGTGCTTCCGTTGGCATTCAATATTATTAATGATGAGCAGAAAGAAAAAGCCATAAAGAACTTGTTGGAAACCATTACACGGGAGAATACAACTGATTGTGGCAAGTTATGTCCATCTTATTCGTTAATGACTGGTTTTATAGGCACTGCATGGATTGGTAAGGCACTGTCAGATAATGGTTATTCTGATATTGCTTATAGATTATTGCAACAAACAAGCTATCCTTCTTGGCTATATTCCGTAGAACAGGGTGCGACGACTATTTGGGAACGCTTGAATTCTTATACCCATTTGGATGGGTTTGGCGGGAATAACCGTATGAATTCATTTAATCATTATTCATTTGGTGCAGTAGGAAGTTGGATGTATAATTATTCTTTGGGTATACAGCGGGATGAGGCTTTTCCCGGATTTAAACATTTCATCTTAAAGCCGGCGATAGATTTGGCTGGTAAAATGAAGTATGCAAAAGGATATTACGATTCTATGTATGGACGCATTGAAAGTGGTTGGGAAATAGAGAATGAAATCATTCGATATACTTTCAATATTCCTGGCAATACTTCCGCTTTATTATATCTACCTGCTTCATCTGTAAAAGATGTGAAGGAGAACGGAAAGGGTATTTTAAAAAAAAGTACTGGAATCAAGTTTATCGGTGAAAATAATGGAAAGGTTATTTTGGAGTTGGAATCGGGTAGTTATCAATTTGAGGTGAAAAAATGAAATACTGAATGGTTTGTATTCTATGATAGCATTCGGAATAATAATATTTGAGTCTTCAATCAATGATTTTGTTCTTCTAATTAATTTCTATTTGCAAGATGGAAAATGTTCTATTCTTAGAAATAGAGATTGCTGTATTTTTTCTATTTTCCCCCATTTGACCGAATAAAGTCCCTCTTTTGAAAGATTTATATACCTATCGTTAGGATTGTATTTTCTATCTTTGCATCAAACAATTTTTGAACTAATTATTATGAAACACAAAATCCTTACTTTCTTTTTGGCTTGTCTTGTGCCCTGGCT
>ENA-OPCC01001193-OPCC01001193.1-human-gut-metagenome-genome-assembly--contig:-NODE-1193-length-11658-cov-3.680341_pt1 | contig 11658 bp, 12 predicted proteins | sample MGYA00241558_ERZ501467 | MGnify/ENA primary metagenome ERZ501467 (study PRJEB25962, sample SAMEA2042620) | human gut metagenome | biome: human gut; feature: human-associated habitat; material: faeces...
GAAGGTGGGCGTCGCCTCCGCAGCGGCGCGGAGGGCAGAGGCCATCCGGCGGCACTGGTCATATTCAATGAGCTGGCCGGTGAGCTCCTGCTTCATCCGCTCGCCCTCGGTGCTCCGGGGCAGCAGCAGATAGCTCTTCATCTCCACGAGGTGAGCTGCCATCTCGATGAAGGAGCTGGAAATGTCGGGGTCTACGGCCTGCGCGGCCTCCACGGTGCGGGTGTACTGGTCGATAAGCTCCAGAATGGGGATGTTGTGCAGGTCCATCTTATGTTTGGCCACAAGCGCCAGCAATAATTCCAGCGGGCCGTCAAAATCTTCCAGATGGAAGGTCAGTTCTTCTGCCACGCTCACACCACCGTCCCAAGGCCGGCATAGTAGATGGAATACGCGATCTTATCAATGTAGCCGGTGCCCTTGCCCAGCAAATCCCACACGATGTTGTTCAGATAGTACAGTGGCGTATCCAGCGCGCCGAACCACACTGCCGCCAGCAGGGCGATCATGATATAGCGCTCGTACTTCATCAGGCCAAAGTAGATGCGCCGGGGCAGCAGCACCAGCAGAATGCGGCTGCCGTCCAGCGGCGGCACCGGGATCAAGTTGAACACGGCAAGGCTCACGTTCATCAGCACAAGGTACTGCAGGAACATGGCAATGTAGATGGTGGCATCGTTCACCGGTGCCCAGTAGTACATGAGCTTCCACACCACCATGCCCACATAGGCAAGGAGGATGTTTGCCGCAGGGCCAGCCAGCGCGGTGAGGGCCATGCCCCACTTGGGGTTTTTGAAATTGCGGGGGTCGGTGGAGACGGGCTTTGCCCAGCCCACACCCGCAAACACCATGCACAGCGTGCCCAGCAGGTCAAAGTGGGCAAGGGGGTTCAGCGAAAGCCGCCCCTGCCGCTTTGCGGTGTCGTCGCCCAGCAGCCATGCCGCCAGCGCGTGGCCGCACTCGTGGAAGGGGATGGCCACCAGCGCCACCAGCGCGCGGATGAGATAATAGATGCCCTGAGAGGTCATTCGATATTCCTGCCTTTTTTCAGTATACCATATATAATACTATTTTTTGAGGTTTTAGACAAGGGGGTAAACTCCTTCAGTCTCGCATGCGCTCGACAGCTGTTCCTCTTCTGGCACTTCGTGCCACCTCCCCCGACCGGGGGAGTCTGTCTCAGTGAGGGAGCCCTTGGCAGGGAGAAAAACTTTGCCGTACTGCCAAAGCCTCCCTCCCCGAGGGAGGTGGCATTGCGTAAGCAATGACGGAGGGAGTTTCCAAAAAAACGCAATATTTTTTGAAAAAAGGCTTGCATTTTGCCCGGCAATCTGCTACAATAGTCAAGCTGATTATTTTGATTCCTTACTTCACTGCAGGAGGTGCAAGTACCATGGCTAAATGTGAATGCTGCGGCAAGGGTGTTGCCTTTGGTATCAAGGTTTCTCACTCTCATCGTCGTTCCAACCGTACCTGGAAGCCGAATGTCCGTCGTGTCAAGGCGGTCGTTGAGGGTTCTCCCAAGTACGTCTACGCATGCTCCCGTTGCCTGCGCGCTGGCAAAGTTACCCGCGCTGTCTAATTTGGTGTATGTGGCCGGTCACTTTGTCGAGTGGCCGGCTTTTTTTGTTGCTGTAAGGAGGCAAAACACATGGCTCTGCCCAACGATCCCATCATGCTGCTGAGCGTGGTGAACCTGAAGCTGCGTGATTTTTACAAAAACCTCGATGCTCTGTGCGAAGACATGGATGCCGACAAGGCCGACCTTTGCGCAAAGCTCCGGGCCGTGGGCTACGAGTACGATGCCCAGCGCAACCAGTTCGTGTGATATTTCCAGAGAAAGCTTTCTTTTGATCGCTAACGACCGGCACCGACGTGCAGCGACTGCGCCCGGGCCGGTGAATATAGAAACAAGGAGTGCTTGATTTATGATCCAGGGTACCTATTACAAAGAGTGGAGCAGCGTGCTGAACCGCGAGATGGAGTTCAAGGTGTATGGCAGCGCCGGTGTGCCGGTGCTGGCCCTGCCTGCCCGCGGCGGCCGCTTTTATGATTGGGAGAACAACGGCATGCCCGATGCCATTGCCCAGCTGCTGAACGAGGGCAAGGTGCAGCTGTTCTGCGCCGACAGCATTGACGGCGAGGCCGTACTGAACGGCGACATCCCGGTGCGCCGCCGCGCCGAGATGGAGGAAAAGTACTTCGTCTACCTTACCGCCGAGCTGGCTCCCCGGGTGCTGGCCCTGAACGGTGCCGCAAAGGATGCCAAGCTGTGGTGTGTGGGCATCGACCTTGGCGCTGTGCACGCCGTCAACTGCCGCCTGCGCCGTCCCAAGCTTTTTGCCGGTGCCATCGGCCTTTCCGGCATCTACGATCTGGCCCGCTTCTGGGGCAGTGAAGCCGACGATCTGGTGCTGCGCTGCTCTCCCCTGCAGTATCTGGCCGAGAACGGCATCGCCGACAAGCTGGCTCTGGCCAAGGCCGAGGAGAACAGCCTGATGCTCTGCGCCGGTCAGGGTGCCTACGAGGACGATGCCAAAGCCGACACGCAGGCGCTGGCCGATGTGCTGGCCGCACAGGGCCTGCCCGCCCACCTCGAGGTCTGGGGCGGCGATGTCTCCCACGAGTGGTACTGGTGGGGCAAGATGCTGAGCCTGTTTGTGCCGCGGATTCTGGAGAAGTAAACAGGATCTGAACTGTCCTGCAGCGGGCAGTTCCGGCGCGGCTCCGGCCGCGCCTTTTTCATCTTGTGGCACAAAAAATCCCATGCCCGGCACCCGAAGGTACGGACATGGGATCTTTTTATGCTGCGTTATGCCAGCGCGGCCTGTTCCTGCCGGAGATACGCCGTGCGCTCCGGGTGCGCGGGGCTTGCATTGCGCGCTTCGAAGTGCTCCAGCGCTTTGAGCGTCCGGCGCTGCAGCAGAGCAGAACCTTTTTGCGTTTTCGGCATCCGTTTTGCAAGCTCATAGGTCGCGTGCGCCGCATCGTAAAAGGCATCCAGAATGGCCTCCGGAGCGGCTGTGGGCACTGCCAGATCAGCTCCCACCACATCGTAGACCCAGGTCTGGCAGTTTGCGCGGAACAGTGGGCGGACCCAGCTTTCATCCGCCGGGGTAGAGATCAGCTCATCCTCCAGCGTCAGCAGTTCCTGCAGGGTAGCCGCCAGAGCAGCAGCAGTTTCCGCACTGCGGTAGCTGTTCCAGAAGCGGAAGCCCAGCATCACCGGGGTCTCCGTCATAATGGCAAAGGCCGCAGCAATGGCATCCAGCATCACCGCCCGATCCTCGCCGTCCAGCGTTTCCACCAGCGGTTTCCAGATGGCAAACGCCTGCCGGAAATAAAGCTGCCCGGGCTTGGACGACCGGCCGATCGTGGCGCCCTTGAGGAACAGTGCATTGCTGTCCTCCGGATCGTAGCGCAGGATGCGCTGGGCGCAGCGGGCGGCCTCGGCCAGCTGCCCGGCCTGATAGGCATCAAACGCTTTCTGTGTATACAGCCCGATCAGTTCGGTCTCGGCCTCGCTCAGCTGCCTGTTCATCGTTTTCCGTCTCCTGTTCCCAAAAATCTCTTGAAAGTCTTACAGATTCGCGCAGTGCTTGCCTGCCACACGGCCGGTAGTCATGGCGTTGCCCATGTTGTTGCCGGCAGAGGGGCAGTTGTAGGCGTTGCCAAAGCGCTGACCCATGCAGTTGCCTACAGCATACAGACCGGGGATCACCGCGTCGCGCTTGCAGTTCAGCACCTGCATATCGCCGTTGACCACCAGACCCGTGATGGTGTTCAGGCCGCAGTTATACAGACCCTTGGTATTCTGCATACCCACGTAGAAGGGGCCGTTCTCGATGGCACGCATGCAGTCGGCACTCTTGCCGTAGTCCACATCGTCCCCGGCGGTGCACAGCTCGTTGTAGCGTTCCAGCGCAGCCAGTGCATTCTCGATCACATCGTCGGCAAGGCCCGCATTGCGCATGGCTTCCTCGGGGGTATCGCCCACATAGACCGTGCTCATCATGTGCATTGCCTTGTTGGCGATTTCCAGACCGGTGACTTCGCCGGAACCGACAGATACATCCAGTGCTTCCATATCCTTCTGGAACAGCTCCATGCCTTCCGCATAGCCCCAGTTGGGTGCGCCGTGGTCCAGACCGGCACGCTGGATGTACTCCATGTAGTCGCGGTCCATGATGGCAAAGTTGCAGCTGTCCACCGTGGGCATGGGCTGATGCAGGCTCTGAACCAGTGCCAGACCTGCCATGGCCTCATTCATAAAGCGCTTGCCCTGGCAGTTCAGCCACAGGCAGGGCGTGGTGCCCCAGGGGCCAAAGCTCATGTTGGGGCAGTTGACTGCGATGGGTCTCGGGTGGGTCTCGATCATACCGCCGGCCCAGCAGCCCAGCTTATGGCCCATACCGGCGCAATCGGTCATGCCGCCCACGCTCTCGCGGGTGATGCCGATACGCTCGGCATATTCGCCCACCTCAGAGCACAGCTCCCACACCATATCCACGTTTGCGCCAAAGTCGCCGGTTGCCAGAATGACACCCTTGTTGGCAGCGTAGCGGATATAGTCGCCGTTGCTGTCCTGTGCGATCACGCCGGTCACAGTGCCGTCGGCCTCCTGCGTCAGCACCACAGCGCTGTTGCCGCAGTACCAGACTGCGCCCAGATCTTCGGCTGCTTCGCGGGAGTAGATCTCCAGCTCGCTCAGACGGCTGACACCGGTCTGCTGCTTTTTGCCCACCGGCTTCTCGTTCTGGGTGCCGATGGACTGGAAGGTGGAAGCCCACATCTTGTAGCCTTCGCTCTCCACAGGATAATCCTTGCCGCTGGTCTTATTGTAGCCGATCTGCACGATGCACTGGCCGCCGGCGTAGTCGAACACGTCCGAAGTATCGGGCACGATGGAAGCCAGATTGTCCATCATCTCGCCGGAGTTGTAAACGAACGCACGGATCACATCGGTATCGCAGCGGCCATTGGCGCGGCGCACATACTCGTTGACGATCTCTTCCAGATCGTACGGGCCAAAACCCCAACTCTCCAGCAGTTTGGAGTTATAGGAGCAGATATCATCGCCGCGGTAGACGATGTCGCCGTCCTCATGGCTTTCCAGCACCGAAACGCTGGCGCCCTGCTGGGCAGCTGCCAGTGCAGCCTGCGTGCCGGCATGGCCGCCGCCCACAACAACGACATCCGCCGTGATGGTCTCTTTGATATCACCTTCCGGGATCTCCGGAGCCTGACCCAGCCAGTCCTCATCGCACATATAGCCAAAGGGACGGTTGGTGGAAGCAGTGGAAGCCGCAGCTGCTGCAACGGCCTCGCCCTTTGCCTGTGCGATGCAGTTGGCAGCGGCCTCCTGCACAGCCTTGCTGGTCACAGTAGAGCCGGAAACCATATCGATCTCGCTGCCCTGCGCATCCAGAATTGCCTGCTTCAGGGTGTCGCCTGCTGCCTGACCAATGGAAGCGGTCTCCTCGCTCAGATCCAGCTGCACATCCGTGATGCTGTTGGCATCAAAGGTCATGGTGACCTTTACGCTGCCAATGCCCTTGGCAGACGCCGTGTAGGTGCCGGGGGTATACAGACCGGCTGCTGCGCTGGACGCTGCCACAGACGAGCTGGCCGCGCCGCTGCAGCCGGTGAGTGCGCTCAGAGCGGCAAAGCCGGCACCGCCCAGAGCGGCAGACCGCAGAAAGTTGCGGCGGGAAATCTTGTTGCCCATAATATTTCTTCTCCTCTTTTTCTTCGTATGATCGCAGAGCATCCTGCATTCAAGGCGCTCATTGACACAATTTTAACATCCCGTCTCAGAACTTGGAAGTATCAATATGTAATGGTTCGATAACTTTTTGTTCTAAGATGCTTTTCGCAGACGCGGGATTCTGTTATACTGGTAGCAGAAACCCGAAAAGAGGAGGATCATCATGACATTTCAGCAGCTGCTGTATTTTCAGTCCGTGGCCGACAGCCTGAGCTTTTCCAAAGCGGCAAAGGAATGCTTTGTCTCCCAGACTGCCATCAGCCGCCAGATCCGCCAGCTGGAACAGGAAATGGATCTGCGCCTGTTTGACCGCGACACGACCCATGTGACCCTGACATCCGCCGGGCGGTATTTTTTCCAACAGGCTCAGCAGATCACCGCACAGCTGCGGCAGGCCGTTGAGACCGCCCAGCAGATCGACCGTGCAAGTGCCTGCCAGCTCGTGCTTGCCGCGCCCACCGTCTTTGAGCAATGGGCGGCAGCGCCGCTTCTGCACGGCCTGCGGCAGCGGCACCCGGAGGCGTCTCTCTCCGTGGTGCAGGGGGCGCGCACTTCTCTGATCAACGATCTGGTCGAAGCCAATCTGGACGTCCTGCTGGCTCTGGATTTTGACATGCCGTCGCTGGACGGTCTGCGTGTCGACGTGCTTTCCACTCATCATGCGGTATGGCTTTTCTGCCCGCCGGGCATCCGTTGGCCGGTCAGGCCGCCATTGCTCCGCAACAGCTGCGGAGCGAAAGCTTTATCATGACCCGGGAAAGCCCCACTGCCCCCACTATCGACCGCATCGGCGCTTACCTGCATCGGCTCGGGCTGGAAAATGTGGCGCACCTACAGGCCGACAGCCTGTCCAGCGCCTTCCTCATGGTTCAGGCCGGACTTGGCGTCATGATCGTTCCCTCCGGCATGGAGGATCTTTTCCCCTACGGGCTGCGCTGCGTCCCTATCGACGGGCTGGCATGGGAAATGAATCTTCTTCTCCTCACCTCGCCTCAGCGCAGGATTCCTTTTCTGCAGGAACTTCTGGACAGTGCCACCCGGACATCATAATACAGGGGCTGTTGCAAAATGATGCAGCAGCCCCTTTTCTGTCAGCTCAGACCCGCTCTGTTCCATACCCCTACCCGCTATTTTCAAAAAATGCAATTTCCCACTTGACTTATAGGATACACCGTGCTATACTCATGCTGTAAGACACATACCCCCTATGGGTAAAGGAGATATTTTATGGACAACGAGAAAAAGCCCTGCTGCTGTTGCGGCACCACCCCTGCCCATCCAGCCCCCGAAGCAGCTGCCGAAAGCTGCTGTCCCGCTGCAGCTGACACCGAAGGTGCAGTCTGCTGCCGCCACAAGGACCGCACCCCGGAGGAACACAAGGCCCTGCTGAACCGGCTCAGCCGCATCGAGGGGCAGGTGCGCGGCATCCGCGGCATGCTGGAAAAGGATGCCTACTGCGTGGACATCCTTGTGCAGGTGGCGGCGGCGAACTCGGCGCTGAACAGCTTTTCCAAGGAGCTGCTGGCACAGCACATCTCCACCTGCGTGGCGGACGACCTGCGCGCGGGCAGCGAGGCAAAGCTGGACGAGCTGATGAATCTGCTGCCCAAGCTCATGAAATAAGAAGCCCTTTTCCGTGCATACTCAACGTAGGAGTGATATTTTATGGAACAATACAACGTTACCGGCATGAACTGCGCAGCCTGCTCCGCCCGGGTGGAGAAGGCCGTGAGCAAGGTGCCCGGCGTTGCCAGCTGTTCGGTAAGCCTGCTGACCAACTCCATGGGCGTGGAGGGCACCGCCAGCTCTGCCGAGATCATCAAGGCCGTGCAGGATGCCGGTTATGGTGCCAGCCCCAAGCGTGCGGGCGCGGCGGCTGCCAGCTCCACCAGCGCCGACCTTGACGCGCTGGCCGACCACGAGACCCCCAAGCTCAAGCGGCGGCTCATTGCGTCGCTGGGCTTTCTGCTGGTGCTGATGTACTTCTCCATGGGGCACATGATGTGGGGCTGGCCCCTGCCCCGCTGGTTCGACGGCAACCACATCGCCATGGGCCTTGTGCAGCTGCTGCTGGCGGGCATCGTCATGGTCATCAACCAGAAGTTCTTCATCAACGGCTTCAAGGGGCTGATCCACGGCTCGCCCAACATGGACACGCTGGTGGCCATGGGTTCCATGGCAAGCTTTGTGTGGAGCACCTACGCCCTGTTCGCCATGACCCGCGCGCAGGTGGACGGCAACAGCGAGCTGGTCATGCATTATATGATGGAGTTCTACTTTGAGTCCGCCGCCATGATCCTGACCCTCATCACGGTGGGCAAGATGCTGGAGGCCCGCTCCAAGGGCAAGACCACCGACGCGCTCAAGAGCCTGATGAAGCTTGCCCCCAAGACCGCCACCCTGCTGCGGGACGGTGCCGAAGTGACCGTGCCCATCGAGCAGGTGCAGAAGGGGGATATTTTTGTGGTGCGCCCGGGCGAGAACATCCCCGTGGACGGCATCGTGCTGGAAGGCACCAGCGCCGTGAACGAGAGCGCCCTGACCGGCGAGAGCATCCCCGTGGACAAGGCTGCGGGCGATAAGGTAAGCGCTGCCACCACCAACCAGTCCGGTTTCCTGCAGTGCCGGGCCACCCGCGTGGGCGAGGACACCACCCTTGCCCAGATCATCCGGATGGTCAGCGATGCCGCCGCCACCAAGGCTCCCATTGCAAAAATCGCCGATACGGTGTCCGGTTTCTTCGTGCCTGCGGTCATTACCATTGCGGTGGTCACCACCATCGTGTGGCTGCTGCTGGGCCGGGAGCTGGGCTATGCGCTGGCCCGCGGCATCTCCGTGCTGGTCATCAGCTGCCCCTGTGCGCTGGGTCTGGCAACGCCGGTGGCCATCATGGTGGGCAACGGTCTGGGTGCAAAGAACGGCATCCTGTTCAAGACCGCCGCTTCGCTGGAAGCTGCAGGCCGCACCCAGATCGTGGCGCTGGATAAGACCGGCACCATCACCAGCGGTGAACCAAAAGTGACCGACATTCTGCCCGCCGAGGGCGTTTCCGAGGCGGAGCTGCTCACCCTTGCCGCCGCACTGGAGCGCAAGAGCGAGCATCCGCTGGCAAAGGCCGTGCTGGCCTGCACCGACGCGCAGAAGCTCACCGCCCCCGAGGTATCCGGCTTTGCCGCCCTGCCGGGCAACGGTCTGGCCGCAAAGCTGGAGGGCGTGGAGATCTTTGGCGGCAATGCGTCCTTTATCGGCACCAAAGTCACCGTGCCCGCACAGCTGCAGGAGAAGGCCGCAGCCCTTTCCGCACAGGGCAAAACGCCCCTGTTCTTCGGCGGAGCAGGCCATCTGCTGGGCATTATCGCGGTGGCCGATACCATCAAGGAGGACAGCCCCCGCGCCATCCGGGAGCTGCAGGCCATGGGCATCCGCGTGGTCATGCTCACCGGTGACAACCAGCGCACTGCCGACGCCATTGGCAGGCAGGCCGGTGTGGACGAGGTGATCGCAGGCGTGCTGCCCGACGGCAAGGAAGCGGTCATCCGCCAGCTGCAGGCATCCGGCAAGGTGGCCATGGTGGGCGACGGCATCAACGATGCCCCGGCCCTGACCCGTGCCGACACCGGCATCGCCATCGGCGCAGGCACCGATGTTGCCATCGACGCAGCAGACGTGGTGCTGATGAACTCCAAGCTGTCGGACGTGCCCGCCGCCATCCGCCTGAGCCGCGCTGCCCTGCGCAACATCCACGAAAACCTGTTCTGGGCGTTCATCTACAACATCATCGGCATCCCGCTGGCCGCAGGCGTGTTCATCCCCTTCGGCCTGACGCTGAACCCCATGTTCGGTGCTGCTGCCATGAGCCTTTCCAGCTTCTGCGTGGTAAGCAACGCCCTGCGCCTGAACCTGTTCGACGTGCACAGCACAAAGCACGATCGTGCGGCAAAAAATGCTGCTTCCCTGCCCGCTGTCTCCGCACAGCCCGCAGCGGTTGCAAATAAAGAGAGTACCAAGGAGGACACTGCTATGAAAAAGACCCTGAAGGTGGAAGGCATGATGTGCGGCCACTGCGAAGCCCGCGTGAAGAAGGCTCTGGAAGCCCTGCCCGAGGTGGACGAGGCCGTGGTGAGCCACGAGGCCGGCACCGCCATCGTCACCCTGAACGCCGAGGTCGCCGACGACGTGCTGAAGAAGGCCGTTGAGGATCAGGACTACCCTGTGACCGGCATCCAGTAAACCGCCGCTGAATACTCCCCATCAAATGGAAAGGCCGCTGCATGTGAACCGTGCAGCGGCCTTTTTATCGTGTTTACAGGCTTTTAAAATTGATTCAGAATATCATGGTGTCCAATGTCCAACAGCAGAATGATCGTATCACCGTCGTACTGCCAGATGACCCGCACATCCATGTTTACGCTGAACTCGAACAAGTCTACCGTGCCTTGAATACGCTTTGTGCGCAGCGACGGATACAGCGGGTCCATTTCCAGAATTTCCAGCTTCTTTTTCAGCTGCGCCCGCTCCGCTGCGTTCAAACGCTTCAGGTTCTTTATGAATCGTTTGGTGTAGGTGATCCTGTAATTCATTCGTCCGCACCGTCCAGCGCTTCAAACAGTGCGTCCACAGTGTCGAACACCGGCTGCTCCCCTGCCGCAATTTTGGCCTTTGCTTCGTTGATCTCACTGCGCAGCTCGTCCAGATACTTTTTGGGGTAAACGGCTACCGGCATCAGCTCGATCACGCCATCCTTCTCCACGATCTCCAGCTTGTCGCCCTCACGCAGGCCCATCTTCATTACAATATCCTTTGGAATGGTGATCTGGGATTTTGTCCTCAATTCCGTCAGCATCCTTCATTCTCCTTTGTGCGATTTTCTTACTTTCTCACTTTTATTATACTCTGCTTTTTTCAAAAAGCAACCATGCACCATAAAATTTTACAAAGCGTCGTTTCTGTGGGTTCTTATTGTATTTCGTCAGAAAGTATGCTAAATTAAAAATGCCACCCCAAAGGGTGGCGTTAAGGTGCTATCTGCAAGCGCAGGTGGTCATGCTTCCCTCCGGCAAGCGTCCGGGGGACGTAAAAGCTTATTGTTTGTTCCCCCGTTCGCAAACGCGGAAGGGGGGATGCATCATGGTGTTGAACGATGTTCTGCAGCTGTTCGTCATTGTTGGCGGCACAGTTGGGATTACATTTCAGATCGCATGGGCAATCTTCAAAGAGATCCATAACAATAAGAAATGACCGCCCCTGTCTCCAAACGGTAAGCGGTCATTCTTATTGATCCAACCGGAAGGAGCTGACCATTGCGGACAGCACCTTTTCTATTTATAGTATAGTTATTTTTTGCCGTTTTGTCAAGAGAAGGTGCCCGCCTTCTCTTTTTCTTTTCCCATTTTCCGGTGTATTTTCACCCCGGAAGCTGTGGCTTTTTGCGCAAAAACTATTTGTTGACACGTTGTTTTTTCAGAGTTATACTTATAGCAACAACATTTGGTTTTGCTTCCAGTTATAAATCACAGCGAAAGGAGAAATGTATTTTGGGAGTATCCATTCAGGACCGCACAGACTTTCTGAACATGCTGGATGCCTGCAGGACCGAGCAGCAGCTGTTCAGCCGCCTGACCTTTGCGGTAATGTTCCACCAGACCGACCCGGATGCGCGGGAAGACCTGCTGGACGATGTGCGCGGCGCAGCCTGCAACATGCAGCTGCCCGCCGTCAATTACAAGATCGATCAATGGCTCAACACCTGCAAGCAGGCGTGGCAGGCCGACCCCGCAGCCTTTATGGCAGCCGTGAACGCGGACGCAAAGCAGCGCAAGCTTGCGCTGGAGGGCAGCGCGGCGCAGCCCGGCCTGCTGGCCGATGTGCCCATGCAGAGCGTGGCGTGGCTGGGG
>ENA-OPCC01001202-OPCC01001202.1-human-gut-metagenome-genome-assembly--contig:-NODE-1202-length-11621-cov-13.859848_pt1 | contig 11621 bp, 9 predicted proteins | sample MGYA00241558_ERZ501467 | MGnify/ENA primary metagenome ERZ501467 (study PRJEB25962, sample SAMEA2042620) | human gut metagenome | biome: human gut; feature: human-associated habitat; material: faeces...
ACTCGTCCCGGACTGCCAGCAGACGGAAGAAGGTGGACTTGCCAGCCCCCTGACCGCCTACCAGACAGAGCATGATTTCAAACTTGCACCCCGGCTGAAAGGCTCGTGAGATTGCACCCAGCAGGAACAGCTTCAACGCTTCATAGGTGTAATCGTCTGCGTCAGCCCCCAGAAAGTGCCGCAGGCAGAAACGGATTCGTTCTGTCCCGTCCCACACAAGGGTATTGAGATAGTCCCGGATGGGATGGTACTTGTTTTCATTCGCCACAATCCCGATGGCGTTATCAATCTTTTTCTCATTGGTAAGCCCGTAGGTTTCTTCCAGATAAAGAAGCAGATACTTCATGTCCGTATCGTTCAGGGCGGTGCTTTCTCTGTGAAAGCCGATGGGCTTTATGATGTCCTTGCGGTCGGTCAGGATGTTGTATGCGATAGCCCCGGAAAGCAGCGGGTCACGCTGGAATACGGTCAGGCAGTTCCGTATGCTCTGACGGACACCGCCTTTCTCGGTAGTTTCCAGCCCCGCCTTGATTTCCTCAACGCTCTGGGGCGGCTGCATGGCGTTCATGGTGTTTTTTAGTTCTTGCTGCGTCTGCGGCTGCAAGCTCTGCCATTCGCTGTTCAAGCTGTATCACATCCTTTCCGTAGTCCGTAATCAAAGCCGCTTTTTCCTCTGTCTCCCCGAACAGCAGCACATCCAGCAGATATTCCACTTGGTCTTGCTTCTGTAAGGCTTCCACAAACCGGGGATGAAAGGCTTCCTCCGGGGAGTGCGGGACATAATCCTTTCTCCATGCCCGAAGCAGGTGGAGATAATCGGCAAGAATACGGAAGCAGCGGTTCTTTGCTTCCTGAAACTGTTCCTCCGGGGATTTCTGCCGGGGCTTGGGCTTTTTTGCCTTTCCCGGCGGTTTCCAGTCCTCATAGGAAAGCCCGAAGTCCTGTGCCAGTTGTACGGCGGCTTCTTTCTTTCCCAGCCCATACAGGGCGGCGGCAAAATCAATCACATCCCCATCCGCACCGCAGCCGAAGCAGTGGTAACGCCGATCCAGCTTCATGCTTGGGGTTTTATCGTTATGGAACGGGCAGCAAGCCATCCCGTTCCGACCTACATGGATTCCATAATGCTCCGCAGCCTGTCTTGTTGTGACGGACTGCTTCACAGCTTCAAATACATTCAAATCTATCCCTCCTTGAAAATAAGAAAAGCACCTGACATTCTCTGATTGAAAATGGCAAGTGCCTGTTAAAGTTCCATATCCTGTTGTCTGTGTTTCGCCTGTGCCGGGGCGGTTCTTTGTGCTTTTTTCTCGTCTGCCTTATCCTGCAAGACTTCCTTGATGGGCTGCTTCTTGGGCGGCTCTTTGCTTTCCTCTGTGCCGGGTGTGGCTTTCCGTACCCAGTAGCGGATGTCCCGCAGCTTCTTCAAATCCTCCTGTACCTCGGTCAGCGGTACTTTCAGCTCTGCGATTTCGCTGAGAAGTTTTTCCTGCTCCTCTTGCAGCTCCTTTTGGGTACTGTCCTTATCGTCCGGGTGCTTGGCAAGGTAGGCGGCGGCTTTCTCATACCGGGCAACCTCCGGGTGTTCCTGTTTGAATTTCTCCTTTGTTTTCTTAAAAAATATCTTCTGGTACTTCTCATAGACAGGCTTACATTCCTTGCAGTCTGTCCGGCTGGCAAGAATCCCGTCAATCACTTTGCTGCGGGCTTCCTTTGGCTTCATCTGATTGCGGTAATCTGCGGCTGATTTCCCGGAAGATTCCAGAAATGCTTCTAAGTCCTCCACAGTGGAAAGCCCCTTTTGCCGGAGATAGGACAGGGCTTCGCTGACTGCCTTTAAGTCCTGTGAAGTCCCCCGGTTCTGTCCAGCCCTTGTCCAGTCCTTCCGTTCTTCCTTTCGTATCTCCATATACTTCATCAGCAGATTGGGAAGAAGTGTCGCTTCCTCCGCCGCCTTTTGTGCAAGCAGTTCTTTCCGTTTTTCTCCCAGCTCGGTAATCCAGCCTTTGAGGTTTTGGATAAGCTGCCGGATGGACTTCATCAGGCGGTTGGCGGCTCTGATTTCCCGGTTCAGGTTGCCGATATTCGTCTGGATACCACGCTTTTCCATCTGCCGGACAGCAGCCCCCTCATGGACAGTAGGGATAATATCAAGCCCCTGTCTGGCATAGGAACGCAAGTCCACACGCTCCGGGCGGTCATTGGCTTCCAGATAGCGGTTCTGGATGACCTCCCATTCATGCCGCCAGATTTCACAATACTTCTGGTCGTTCCAGTCCACCGTATCCTCCTTGTGGCTTTTCCACCTGCCGGACGGCAGCTTTATCCGTTCCCCATTCTCGTCAAGGTCATAAACCTTGCGGCTCTTGGGAAGCCATTTCCCATGTTCGTCCATTGCCCTCATAGTCAGCAGGACATGGGCGTGGGGATTGTGTCCCGGCGGATGGGGGTCATGGATGGCAAAGTCAGCAATCATGCCTTTGGAAACAAACTGCTGTTCACAAAACTCCCGGACAAGGACAGCGTACTGGTCGGGCGGTATCTCTCTGGGGATGGTAAGCACCCACCGCCTTGCAAGCTGGGAGTTCCATTGCTTTTCCACCGCTTCGGCGGCGTTCCATAAGGTATTGCGGTCTGCATACGACCGTGGGGCGTTTGCCGGGAGCAGGATTTCATTGTGGACGATACCACGCTTTTCCGGGTAGTGCTTCACTTGCTGGTCGTATTCACAGAACAGCTTTTCGCCGCTTTGGTAAGCAGCGGCGGCAACCGCAGACTGCCGCTGGCTGCGCTGAACAATCGTGATTTCGTTGTGTGGACAGGGCATTTCGTGTCCCTCCTTTCGGTAATTGGTGGATGGGGTGGCGTTTTACCACCTCATTTGGGGCAGAAAAAAAGCAGGAGACCTTTTCAGATTTCCTGCTCGGTGGTGCCGCCGGTGGGCGGCGGATATTCAGTTTTGAAAGTTTAAGTCAAGTTGGATTGATAATGGAAGCATTTAATAAAATTAAATCACCTTATAATATGCCTGTGTATATAATTAATGCTAAAAAGAAAATTGAGGGTATAAATGTATTTAACATGAATCCACAGGAGACTATATATTCGGAGCTGAAATCTAAAAAAGAAAATTTAATATTGTGTAAAGTTAATATAAAAGAGAATATGCCAATAATATATTATAGCAATATAATATTTTATGATAATTTTAATAAAACACTACCACTAGGAATGAACTTGTCATCAGATGTATTAGTTAATTTAGATAAGATGAATTTAAGTTATGTAAAAGAAGAAGAATTTAATATAAATTATGAAGTAGATCAATTTACTACCAAAACAAAAAGAGTAAAAGTATATGAATATGATACGAAATATATTATGTAAAATACAACAAGGAAAATATTGACTATTTATGAAAAATATGCTATAATAAAGTAGTTGAGAGAACTATAAGATGAAATATATAAGTAAAAGGAGATTTTAATATGGATAATAAAAGTTTAGTTTTTGGACATAAAAAACCTGATACAGATTCAATTGCATCAGCAATATCAATGGCTAATTTACAAACTAATATTGGTAGTTATTCAGAAAGTTTTAGATTGGGAAATATTAATAGAGAAACTGAATTTGCATTAAAAACATTTGGAGTAAAAGAACCAGAATATTTAGAGAAAGTAAATGAGAATGATAATATTATAATGGTTGACTCAAATGAATTCGATCAAAGTGCAGAAGGAATAGAAAATGCAAATATAAAAATGATTGTAGACCACCACAGATTAAACCTACAAACAACAAATCCGGTATTTTGTATGGTTGAACCAGTAGGTTGTACATCAACAATATTATATAAATTATATAAACAAAACGAAGTAAATATTGCACCAGAAATGGCAGGTTTAATGCTTAGTGCTATTGTTTCAGATACATTATTATTCAAATCACCAACATCAACAGATCAAGATAAATTTATTGCTGGAAAATTATCAGATATAGCAGGAATTGATATGTATGATTATGGTTATAGATTATTAAAAGCAGGAACTAATTTAGATGGATACACAGCAAAAGAAATTATAAATACAGATTCAAAACCATTTGAAAAAAGCGGAACAAAGTTTGTTATTTCACAAATCAACAGTGCAGATGTAGATAGTGTATTTGAAAAACAAAAAGAATTAGAAACAGCAATAGAAGATGAAATATTATTAAACAATTTAGATTGTTATGTATTTATGGTAACAGATATTCTAAAAGCATCATCAAGAGCAATTGTATTAGGAAATAAAAGAGATGTATTTGAAAAAGCATATGAAACTAAATTATTTAATAATACAGCAATTTTAGATGGAGTTGTTTCTAGAAAGAAACAAGTATTACCAAGAATATTAGAAGCAATAAAATAGATAATAATAAAAAAGTGAAACAGAAATAAAAATCTGTTTCATTTTTTATTTTCTGCTTGAAATTTTCTTACATATCTGTTATTATATTAAAGTAGTGTTATAGAATTATGATTTATAATCACAATTATGCCGATGTGGCGGAACTGGCAGACGCACACGACTCAAAATCGTGCGGGAAACCATGTGGGTTCGAGTCCCACCATCGGTACCAATGACAGTTCTTCAAACGTGGTTTTGCCTGATAAATTGAGTAAACTCACATCTTACCTGCAGAGAGCAGATGTGGGTTATTATTATTTATGTAGTATTGACTTTATATATAAATCATCATAATAATTGGAAAGGGATGATATAATGGAAAAAATACAAAAGGTTAGTAGCATTAATAGTTTAAATGAAGAGGAAAGACAATTTAGAGAGAGACTTAGATTTCCAAAAAATGATGAAAGACATGAAGCAGAATTTATAGAAATATTAGAAGCAAAAATTGAAGATAGGAAAAATGATATAAATAAACAAAATAAAAAGGGCAGTACACGGATATGATATATCTAAATAAAGATAATATTATAATAATTCGAAATAAAATATAAAACAAAAAATCCAGTTCATATGAACTGGATTTTTGCTGTTGCTTGACAAGGATGTATTAAGATTTAACCAAACACGAATGTGGATTTGAATTCAGGAATTTTATCCTGCTGGGAAAAGCCACCTTGAATTGTTATTGATTCACCGGCTTTCAACTTACAGGAAATAGAATTCTTTCCAATCTCAATACTTCCTAAAGCAAATAATTCGCGAGTTTTTGCTGTATCTCCGATGGTTATATTTCCACCAGAAAAAACATTCCAAATTATAGCATTGCTGCCAATTGTAACATCACTACCAGCGGTTATATTGTTGATTTCGGAATCCTTTCCGATAATTATGTCTTCGCCTGAAACCAGATGCCCTGTATCAGCATTGTTTCCAATAATGATACTTCCGCCAGCGTGAACGTTAATCAGGTTTGCTCTGTCACCCAGAACCAGATTTCCGGTGATGTGAAGATTCTCTAGTTTAATGGTTACATCATCAAGTCCTATAATATCACAATTATACAGAGGAATACCATCATCATCATAAGATACAATGGGGATGTTAGTTAGAGCCTGATCGGTATCATTTCCTAACCGTACTTCTGCTTTCTCATTCATTTGAATGAACCTCGCTTTCATTTTTTTTCCAAAAGGAATAAGATAATTATATCATATTATCCATAAAATGTAAATATTTTATGGAAAACAATAAATAAAAATACATATAAGAAAAAATCCAGATTAATACGAAAATAGTATAATATTGTAAGTCGAAGAACAATTTTTTACATAAAATTCACATTACAATAATTGACATTATTAGAAAAAAGTAATAAACTATAAGCTTAGCAAATAATAGGAGGAAAAGATGTTCAAAGTATTAAAAAACCTAAAGAAAACATGGGTATCTGTATTAATGATTATAATACTTTTGTGTATACAGGCAGCTACAGATTTAGCTTTACCAGAATATACATCTAAAATTGTAAATATTGGTATACAACAAGGAGGAATTGAAAATACAATACCAGAAATTGTTAGAGAAACTACAATGAAGTCGTTAGAACTTATAGCAGGACAAGAAAAAGATACTATAATAAATAGCTATACGAAAATTTCAAAAGAAAACTTATCAAATAATGAGTATGAAAAATATGTAAAAAAATATCCTTCATTAGAAAAAGAAAATTTATATGTAGTAAACGACTTAAGTAAAGAAGAAAAAGAAAAATTAAACAGTGTGATCTCTAAGCCATTAATTGCGATATATAGCCAAAAAATGGCAGCACAAATGCAAAATCAAAACGAAAATTATTTATCAGATAATGGTATGAACAGTTTAAGACAAAGCCAGATGGAAGAAATGCCAGATAGCATTATTGAACAAATTGCTATTCAGGAAATTAAATCAGAATATGAAGATATTGGCATAAATATGGAAAATTATCAGATTAATTACATACTAATGACAGGCTTGCAAATGCTGGGTATTGCACTTATTAGTATGGCTACAGCGGTAATAATTATGTTGTTATCATCAAAAGTAGCTGCAAAACTTGGAGCTACACTAAGAAAAAAAATATATAAAAAAGTTTTAACTTTTTCAAGCAAAGAGATTAGACAATTTTCAACAGCTTCATTAATAACTCGTAGTACAAATGACATACAACAAATTCAGATGTTAATGTCAATGCTTTTTAGAGTTGTAGTTTATGCTCCAATTATTGGATTTGGTGGATTCTTCAAAGTGTTGAACAATAGTGATGGTTCTATGGCTTGGATTATAGGAGTTGCTATATTTGCTATACTTGTTATAGTAATGACATTATTTATAGTAGCAATGCCAAAATTCAAAAAGCTACAAGATTTAATTGATAAGTTAAATATGGTATCAAGAGAAATTTTAACAGGACTACCAGTTATTAGAGCATTTAATAAAGAAAAAGATGAAGAAAAAAGATTTACAGATGCTAATAGAGATTTAATGAAGTCAAATATGTTTGTAAATAAGGCTATGAGTTTAATGATGCCTACATTAATGCTAGTAATGAATGGAATTTCATTATTAATAATTTGGGTAGGAGGACATGGTGTAGATCAAGGAATTATGAAGGTTGGAGATATGATGGCATTTATCCAATATACAATGCAAATAGTTATGAGCTTTTTAATGATTTCTATGATATCAATTATGTTACCTCGTGCATCTGTTTCAGCAAAACGTATTAACGAAGTATTAGAAACTGAACCAGATATTAAAGATATATCAAATCCAAAGAAGTTTGACAAGAATAAAAAAGGTTTAGTTGAGTTTAAAAATGTTAGTTTTAAATATCCTGATGCTGATGAAGAATTACTAACAGATATTAATTTTACAGCAAAACCAGGAGAGACAACTGCTATTATAGGAAATACGGGTAGTGGAAAATCTACAATTATTAACTTGATACCAAGATTCTATGATGTTACTGCAGGAGAACTTTTAATTGATGGTGTTAATATTAAAGAGGTATCGCAAAAAGATCTAAGAGATATTATTGGATTTGTGCCACAAAAAGGAATACTTTTTTCTGGAACTATTGAATCTAATATTAAATATAGTAATGAGGATATGTCTGACGAGAGAATGAAAGAGGCTGCAGAAATAGCACAAGCAATTGAATTTATTGAAGCTAAACCAGAACAATATGATTCAGAAATTGCACAAGGGGGCAACAACGTATCAGGAGGACAAAAACAACGTTTGTCAATTGCAAGAGCTATTGCAAAAGATCCAGAAATATTTGTATTTGATGATAGTTTCTCTGCACTAGATTATAAAACAGATAGTAAACTAAGAGAAGCATTAAAAGAAAAAACAGAAAATAAAACAGTGATAATTGTAGCACAAAGAATTAATACAATTTTAAACGCAGATCAAATTATTGTGCTGGAAGATGGACAGGTCGTTGGCAAAGGAACTCATAAAGAACTAATGCAAAAATGCGAGACATATAGACAAATTGCGTTATCTCAATTATCGAAGGAGGAGTTAGAATAAATGGCAGAAGAAAATATGAATAAAAAAACTCCTGGAAAAGGTATGGAAAGAGGGTCTGGACCAAGAGGCCCACAAATGGTTGAAAAACCAAAGGATTTTAAAGGAACTACAAAGAAATTAATCAGAGATTATTTGGCAGATTACAAATGGCAAATTATAATAGTATTAATATTTGCAATAGGAAGTACCATCTTTACAATAGTAGGACCAAAAATACTAGGTGATGCAACAACAGAAATTTTTAATGGAATTGTAAATAAAATATCTGGTGGAAGCGGAATAGATTTTGAAAAAATTGCTCATATATTATTAACCATATTAGGTTTATATGTTGTAAGTACAATATTTTCATATATTCAAGGATTCATGATGACTAATGTTTCTCAAAAAGTTACGTACAAATTGCGTAATGATATAGTACAGAAAATAAACAAATTGCCAATGAATTATTTTGATAAGAAAACAAATGGTGAGGTTTTATCAGTTATTACAAACGATGTAGACACACTTTCACAAAACTTGAATCAAAGTATTACACAGATTATTACATCAATATGCACAATTATAGGAATATTAATTATGATGTTTTCAATAAGTGTTACAATGACAATTGTATCACTTATAATATTACCGATAACAGCTGTTGTAGTAAAAAATATTGTAGGCAAATCTCAAAAATATTTTAAGAGACAGCAAGATTATTTAGGACATGTAAATGGAGAAGTTGAAGAAACATATAGTGGCCAAAACATAGTTAAAGTGTTTAATGGCGAAGAAAAGGCAATAGAACAGTTTGAGAAAATGAATAATGAACTATATCATTCAGGTTGGAAATCTCAATTTCTATCTGGTTTGATGCATCCTATAATGAATTTTATAGGAAATGTTGGATATGTGGCAATATCAATATTGGGTGGATACTTAGTAATTCAAAATAAAATTACAGTTGGAAATATTCAATCATTTATACAATACAATAAACAGTTTACAGCTCCAATTAATCAAATAGCTCAAATATCTGGAATGCTTCACGCCTGTAATCCCAGCACTTTGGGAGGCTGAGGGTGGAGGATTGCTTGAGCCCAGTATTTGAATTTATTGAAGAAAAAGATGAAATAGAAACATTACAAGATAATATAGATACATCTAAAATAGAAGGGAATATAGAATTTAAGAATATAAAATTCGGATATAATCCAGATAAAATTGTTATCAATGATTTTAGTGCAAATGTAAAAAAAGGACAAAAAATAGCTATTGTTGGACCTACTGGAGCAGGAAAAACAACTATATTTGATGCCCTTGTATTTGCTCTTTACGGTGAAGCCAGCTCCAGTACAAACAAGAAAGATGGTGTTGTACTGCAAAGCCAGTATGCAGAGTTGAACGTTGAACCATTTGTAGAGCTTGTTTTTTCCGAAGGGACAGGAGAAAATAGCCTGCTGTATACTGTCCGCCGTGTTCCCAGACATCTGAAGCTTCTGACAAGAGGGGCGGGGAAAAATACAGGAAGTCGTGAAGTACCGGGGGCTGTCAGCCTGATCATGCCAGATGGTACCGAATATCCACAGAAGGAAGCTGACAGCAAGCTGGGGGAGATCCTCGGTCTTACCAAAAGCCAGTTTATGCAGGTTGCCATGATCGCTCAGGGAGAATTTATGGAGCTTCTTCGTGCACCCGCACGGCTCGTCGCGCAGCGACTCAAAATCGGCGCAACACAAAAAATCCTCTAGCGCAGCGACTTGGATTTTTTGTATGGAGCCCATCTGCTTTGGGATTATTAAGGGCGAGCAGCCCTTAGTTTGCAACAGCGACGACCGCGGCCAGTGGCCGAAACAGGGAGGAGCTGTTGGGGCAGCGGCCAGCAGGAGGCACAAAGCAGACGCAGGGAGCCGCAACCCGCTGCCTCCCGCGCCTCGAAAGTAGCGGAGACCTTGCCGCGCTGAACACGCGGCATTTGCTTTGCAAACCGGTCTGCGGCTTAAAAGCCCCACTGGGGCTTTCATGCCCTGCGGGCACCGCCGTCCTTTCTGGTTCTCTTTTGGCACGCAAAAGAGAACGTACCCGGCGGCAATGCCTTTTGCAAAAGCCATAGAACCTGCCCCACGCGAAAACGCTCTGCACGGGAAACATCACAGCAGGCTCATCTGCTCGCCCTCGTCCTCGGCGCGAATCAGCGCACCGGTGGCGGGCAGGCTGCGCACACGGTAGCGGTGGGGGTTCGCCAGCTCCAGCGTGTCCGCAGGCACCACCGAAGCGATGGTCTGGTTCTTTTTCAAAGTAACCACTGCCACGCCCTGACTGTCGCGGGTGGCCTTGGCCGCGATCTGCGCCGTGCCAACCAGCAGCATCCGGCTGGCACTGGTGCGGATGGCAAGCTCGGTCTCCTCCTGCAGGAAGAAGAGCTTCGCCAGCGGTTCCTTGTCGCAGTAGGCCTTGAGCAGCTTACGGCGGTTCTGCTTGGTGGCATAGGAGCTGAGCGGGATCTTTGCGCACCTGCCGCTGGCAAAGAAGAACAGCATATAGCCGCTGTAGTCGCTGGTGATCACCATGGAGAGCACGTTCTCGCCCTCGTCCATGCCCAGACGGCCCGGGATGAAAATGCCCATCTGGGCCACCTTGCCGTCCTCCAGCTCTGCCAGACGCACCTTGTACACCTGCTGTTTGTCGGTGAAGAACAGCGCTTCTACGTTGTTGCGGGTCTCCACCTGCTGCACGATCTCGTCGCCCTCCTTGAGCTTGTGGGCACCGGCGGTGCGCAGGCTCTGGGGCGGGATCTTCTTCAGATAGCCCTCGCGGGTGAAAAAGACTGTGACGGGATAATCCGGCACAACCTCCTCCTCGGCGCCGCTCTCTTCCTCGGGCAGGTCGTAGAGGATCTCGCTGCGGCGGGGCTGGCCGTACTTCTTTGCCACGTCGGCCAATTCCTTCATGATAATTTTGCGGATGCGGGCAGGCTTTGCGAGGATGTCGTTCAAATCGGCGATGTCGGCTTCCAACTGCTCGATCTCGCCGGTGCGCTTGAGGATATATTCCCGGTTGAGGTGGCGCAGCTTGATTTCAGCCACATAGTCGGCCTGCACTTCGTCGATGCCAAAGCCTATCATCAGGTTGGGGACGACTTCCGTCTCCTCCTCCGTGGTGCGGATGATGTGGATGGCCTTATCGATGTCCATCAAAATCGCCGCCAGACCCTTGAGCAGATGGAGGCGCTTTTCCTTGCCGTGGAGGTCATAATAGGTGCGTCGGCGGACGCATTCCATCCGGAAGGCCGTCCACTCCTGCAAAATTTCCCGCACGCCCATGACCCGGGGCTGGCCCGAGACAAGGATGTTGAAGTTGCAGCTGAAGCTGTCTTCCAGCGGGGTGGCCTTGAAGAGCTTGGCCATCAGCTTGTCGGCGTCCACGCCGCGCTTGAGGTCGAGGGTGAGCTTGAGGCCGTTCAAATCAGTCTCGTCGCGCATATCGCTGATTTCTTTGATCTTGCCCGCCTTGACAAGCTCGGCGATCTTGTCCATGATGGCCTCCACCGTGGTGGTAGGCGGTATCTGGGTGATCTCGATCATGTTCTCGCCCGGCACGGCGGCG
>ENA-OPCC01001205-OPCC01001205.1-human-gut-metagenome-genome-assembly--contig:-NODE-1205-length-11617-cov-2.058986_pt1 | contig 11617 bp, 8 predicted proteins | sample MGYA00241558_ERZ501467 | MGnify/ENA primary metagenome ERZ501467 (study PRJEB25962, sample SAMEA2042620) | human gut metagenome | biome: human gut; feature: human-associated habitat; material: faeces...
GTTTGCGATGTGTTTTTTGCAAAGGCTGAGAAATCAAGTCTTGTTCTGTGCTTTATTGAATAAAAAGGAACAAAGCACAACAGCGTGAAAAATATTCCGAATCCGATTGACGCAAGACTTGAAAAAATATTGTCACTCTGCAAAAAGCTCCGCCCCATTAACAATATCGGAAGCAAAGAACATACAAACAGTGAAAGCATAAGTCTTTTTGACGGAAAAGTTACATTCGATTGCATTACATCTCCTCCGTTTCGGGGAATTTCTGAACCTTGATTGTGTGCTTTGAAAGCCTTTTCCAATCTGCTCTGACAAAGACATCACGCATACTCCGCCACGAGAACGGTGCAAGCGATGACATATACGGCACGCCGACTGATGTTTTGGAACACATATTGACAAGCACTCCGCAGGTGAGCAGAACTATTCCCCACAAGCCGAACATTCCGCCTGCGATAACGCAGAAAAATCTCAACACCATAATAGGCGGATAGAGTGCGAATGTGACATAACTGCAAATTGCCGCAGTTGCAACAACCATAAGAGTTGACGAGCTGATTATGCCTGCACTGACGGCACTTTCACCGATTACAAGCGCTCCGACAATGCTGACAGCGTGTCCGAGCGGCTTTGGAATACGCAGTCCGGCCTCTCTCATGACTTCATAGATAAAGGTTATGAGAATAACTTCAAGTGTTACGGGTAAGGGTGTTTGCGACAAAGAATCGGATGTTTTCACGAGCAATCCGGTCGGAAAATATTCGGGATGAAACTGTGCAAAAGCCGTGTATATTCCCGGCAAAAATACGGCTATAAGGAACGAAATATACTTTAAAATCCGTATGAATGCCGCATAATACGGGCGGTTTGAATAATCATCAACGCTTTGAAATTCTTCTGCAAAAAGGTGCGGAATGATTATCACCGACGGTGTTCCGTCAATCAGAATTGCCACTCTGCCCTCCGACAGCTTTCCGCAGACCGTATCAGGTCTTTCGGAAATCCCGACACCCGAAAAAAGTGATTTTGAATTGTTGTCTTCAAGATAACTGCTTAAATATCCTGACGCAAGAATCATTTTCAGGTTGCAGTTTTCAAGCCGTTCTCTGATTGCTTTAAGAATTTGCTTTGACACGCTGTTTTGAAGATAACATATCATCATCTGCGTGTTTGAACTGTATCCGCTTGTCACGGTTTCAAAAACGAGGTCGGGACTTTTGATTCTTCGTCTTATTAAAGTCATATTGATTCTCAGCGGTTCTGTAAAACCTTCTCTGCAGCCTCTCTGCACTACCTCGCTTTCGGGTTCCGAAACACTTCTGAATGAAAAGCCCTGTGCTCCGATTGCAAGCATACGACTGCAACCGTCAACAACAAGCAGGGCAAAACCTGATGTTGAAAAGCTGATTGCCTCGTCAATTGTCGTGAACTCGACAATTTCACTTGATGTCAGCACGGTATTTTTTATAAGGTCAAAAACCTTATCGGGGGATTGGCAGTCAAAATAATAATCGAGCAGAGGATTGATTACCGACAAAGCAAGCGTGTCCTTTCCGCACATTCCCTCAATTGTGATTATTGCGGATTTTATACTGCATTGTCCCTTTAGATTCATTTCACGAACCGTAAAGTCTGCCGAATTTTTGAACATTTTCTTCAGAGTTGAAATATTTTCTTTTAATGAATTATACATTTAATCACCGTCTTAATATATCTGCTTTTTATTTTGCGGTATATCGGCTCAAATTATGCAAATATTAGTAACGGTGATGTTATGTTAATTTCAATAATCAGAACAATTTTGCTCTATGCCTTTGTCATTCTGGCAGTCAGGTTAATGGGAAAGCGACAGATGAGCGATATGCAGCCGAGCGAGCTTGTAATCACAATGATAGTGTCGGATATCGCATCAATTCCTATGCAGAACACATCTCAACCGCTGTTGAGCGGAGTTATTCCCGTTGCAATTCTCGTTGCACTTGAAATTACCGCAAGCATTATTATGATGAAATGGAGCGGTTTCAGAAGTCTTGTGTGCGGAAAACCCGTTATAGTAATTAAAGACGGAAGGATTCTGCAATCGGCTATGAAAAAGCTGCGGCTTACTACAGAAGATTTGAGCGTCAGATTAAGACAACAGGGTATTTTTTCAATCGAAGATGTTCAATACTGCATTGTTGAAACAAACGGTGAGGTGAGCGTTCTTGAAAAGCCTGAGAAGAGAAAGCCTTCTGCCGAGGATTTTGGGTTAAAAATTAAGGACAATAAAATTGAAACCGTAGTTGTCAGCAACGGAAAAATTCTTGAAAATTCGCTTAATTTATGTGAAAAAGAAAAGGGTTATGTTAAAAATATTCTGCAAAAGAAAAATATTAAGCAGAGCAATGTTTTTCTGATGACTCTTGACGCACTCGGAAATTACAACATTATAAAGAAGGAATAACAATATGAAAAGAATTTACATTGCACTTTCACTTGTTCTGGCGGCACTATGCTTTGCATCTGTTGAAACAGGATTTATTTCGGGCAAAACTGATTCATTCATTGCAAAAATTGAATTTGCCGACAGACTGATGAGCAGACTTGAATTTGAAGATGCGCTCAAAATATGTGAAGAAACCGAGAAAGAATGGTATGACAACGCAAAATTGATTGACACCATGCTCATTCACGATTATGTTGACAATATCGGATTAAGCATTTCGAGAATGACCGTATTTGCACAAAAACAGAACCGTGATATGTACTTTGCCGAAAGCGTTCAGGCAAAAAAAGAACTCGCCTCCATTAAAGAAAGCGAGTTTCCGTTAGTTGAAAATATTTTGTAATTCTTATACAGAATTATTCTTTTTAATTTTGGAATTGATAAATTCGATCAGTCGAAATATGAGGAAAACGGCGGCATTGACTATTACAACGCTTGCACCTGTCGGGGTATCGCATGAATATGACACGCACATACCGACAAAGAAACAACAAAGTGAAAGCACACCAGAACAGAGAATTACCGACTTGAATTTTTTACAGACTCTCATGGAAGAAAGCGCAGGGAAAATTATAAGTGCGGAAATGAGCAGAGTTCCCATAATTCTCATACCGATTACAATTGTGAGAGCCGTAAGGAGTGCAATTACCGTGTTATAAACACCTGTTTTAAGACCGGTTGCCCTTGAAAATGTTTCGTCAAAGGTTACGGCAAAAATCTTGTTGTAGAACAAGATGAATATTACGATTACGACAAGTGCAAGGATTCCGCACATAATTGCGTCGGCTGTTGTAGTGGCAAGAATACTGCCGAAAAGGTATGAGTTGAGGTCGGTATTTACGCCCGATACACTGACAAATACAACACCTATGGCAAGCGCCGTACTTGAAATTATTGCGATTGCCGCATCACCGTTGATTTTACTGTTCTCGGAAAGTCTTAACAGGAGGAATGCCGCAATAATGATTACAGGAACAGCAACTTCAAGCGGTGCAAGATTTAGTGCCGCCGCAACTGCAAGCGCACCGAAGCCCACATGAGATAATCCGTCACCGATCATTGAATACCGTTTGAGAACGAGCGTTACACCGAGCAGTGCCGCACACAAGGAAACAAGCGTGCCGACAATGAATGCTCTGACTATAAAATTGTATGAAAACATTTCAAAAATCATATCAAACATTTTTAGCACCTCCGTGAACTCTGTGCTGACATTCATCACACGGGCAATCGCTGAGAATAAAGCGTTTGCCGGCATCCGAATGCAGATACTGATGTGCCGTACCGTAGAAATACCAATTCTTTGCAAGGTGCAGAATTTTTGAGGCATTGCTCACGGCTGAATTCACATCGTGAGAAACCATAATAATCGTGATTCCGCTTTCATTCAACTTTTCAAAGGCTCGGTTTGAGGTAATCTCAGAGTTTTCGGAAAAGGAGGGCTGATAAATGAAATCACGCAAGCCCTCTATTCCCTACATAATCTGGATGGTTGTTTTCACAATGATTCCGATTATTATGATCGGCTTTACCGCCTTTACCGACAAGAACGGTAATTTTTCGCTTCAGGCATTTACAAACGCGTTTTACTACACAAACATTTTTGTAAAATCACTTTGGATTGCACTTATTTCAACGGCAATCTGTCTTGTACTTGCATATCCGCTTGCATACCTTCTCACGAGAATGAAAGAATCAACCCAGAACACGCTCATTATGTTGCTTATGATTCCTATGTGGATGAACTTTCTGCTAAGAATCTACGCATGGGTAACGCTTTTGCAGGACAACGGTCCGATTGATATGATGCTCTCGCTTTTGGGTATTCATTCAACCTACATCGGCAACACGGGTGCGGTAATTCTCGGAATGGTGTATGAATATCTTCCGTTTATGGTTCTGCCGATTTACACTGTTATGAGCAAAATCGACAACGGTCTTATTGAGGCGGCGCAGGATCTCGGTTCAAACAACTTTACCGTATTCAGAAAGGTTGTCGCACCGCTCAGCGTTCCCGGAATTATTTCGGGTGTGACAATGGTATTTGTTCCGAGTGCAAGCACATTCCTGGTTGCACAGTATCTTGGCGGACCGGATGACATTATGATTGGTGATGTCATTGAAAAAATATTCTGGACAGACCAAAACACGGGTTCGGCAATTTCATTGATATTAATGATTTTTATTTTCGTGTTCCTGATAATCATGAACTTGTTCGGTGATGAGGAGGCGATTGCATAATGAAAAAGAAAACAGGTATTCTTTCAAAAATTTACATTGCAATCCTGCTTATTTTCCTTTATTCGCCCATTGCCGTACTTATCTTCTATTCCTTCAACAACGGCAAAACTACCGTCTGGAAAGGATTTACATTCAAATGGTACATACAGCTTTTTCGTGACGACAATATTATGAACGCATTGTGGAACACTGTTATTATTGCCGTTCTTGCATCTGTTTTTGCAACAATCCTCGGAACTGCCGCCGCAATCGGCATCAGCAATTTCAAGGGCAAAAAAAGAATGCTTATTCAGAATGCGTCAAACATTCCAATCATCAGCCCTGACATTGTGATGGGTGTTTCTCTCATGCTTTTGTTTACGACTCTCGGAGTTATCTTTAACTTTGAAATGGGATTTTTCACGGTTTTAATTTCGCACATATGCTTTTGCGTTCCGTTTGTTGTGCTTAATGTTATGCCGAGAATCAAACGAATGGATCAGAGCATTTACGATGCCGCCCTTGACCTTGGCTGTAACCAATGGCAGGCATTTTACAAGGTAATTATTCACGAGCTTATGCCGGGTATTTTCTCGGGTCTGCTCATGAGTTTTACATATTCTCTTGACGATTTCATCATAACATATTTCACAAGAGGTGCAAAATTCCAGAACCTCTCTATTGAAATTTACTCGATGACTCACAGGAGAATTTCACCGAAAATCAACGCTCTTTCCGCACTGCTTTTCCTTGCTGTACTCATTGTTATGGTTATTATTAATCTGCGTGACAGACACGAAGAAAAGGTGCAGAAAAAGAGAACTTGATTTTAAAAATTTTATTAAAGGGAGATTGAGAAATGAAAAGAATCATCAGCATTGTCCTTGCATCTGCAATGACGGCAACATGTGCGGCTTGCCTTGCAGGCTGCGGCGGAGGTGCTTCGGCTGACTCAGCTGACGCAGGAGAAGTTAATGTTTACAACTGGGGCGAGTACATTTCAAACGGCGAAGATGACTCACTCGACATTATCAAGGAGTTTGAAAAACGCACCAACATCAAGGTAAACTACACAACCTATGAAACCAACGAAGAGCTTTACAATATGTTGAAAAACAGTAATGTAAGCTATGATGTTGTCATTCCGTCCGAATATATGATCAGCAGAATGATTGATGAGGATATGCTGTTGGAGCTTAACTTTGACAATATTCCTAACTACGACAATCTTATGGATCGTTTCAAAAAGCTTGCCTGCGATCCCGAAGGTAAATATACCGTATGTTACAGCTGGGGCGTAACAGGTATGGTTTATGACAAAACAAAGGTTAAAACAAAGCCCGATTCATGGGACGCACTTTGGAACAAAGACCTTTCGGGTCAGATTCTTATGTTTAACAACAGCCGTGACGCAATGGCAATTGCAATGCAGCTTGAGGGCATTAATCCTGCTAACTGCACCAAGGCAGATGTTGACAAAGCCGCCGCTAAACTTAAAGAGCAGAAGCCTCTCCTTAAAAAATATGTAATGGATCAGGTATTTACTGAAATGGAAAACAGCCAGTCGGCAATTGCTCCGTACTACGCAGGCGACATTATGACAATGATTGATAACAACGAGGATCTTGACTACGCAATGCCAAAGGACGGCTCAAACCTTTTCTATGACGCAATGTGTATTCCGAAATGCAGTAAAAACAAGGAAAATGCAGAGAAGTTCATCAACTTTATGCAGGATCCTGAAATTGCCGCCGCAAACTTTGAATATCTCAACTATGCAACACCCAATCAGGTTGCTTATGACGATTACATTGATGAAGACGCAAAGAAAAACGAATTCATCTTCCCGAGTGACGAGTATCTTGACAAATGCTATGTATTTTCAAATGTTTCCGATGAGGTTTATTCCTATATGCAGGAACAGTTTGTAAAAATCCAGGCAGACTGATAAGCAATAAAATTAATCCCGAGCAAAGCTTTTAAAGGCTCTGTTCGGGATTTTAATTTTGGTAAATTTTTAAAATTAATCATCCCCCATTTATACAGCCTTTAAATTTTATGTTATCTGAAAAGTATTATTCCTTATTTTAAAAGGTTTCCGTGACAGGTTGTCATATTCGCTCTGGTAACACTCAAAATACACAGAATTAACGGGAATTCGCTCAATCTTACAAATAGATTTCAATTGCCTTGTTTTGATTGACAAATTAGGAAAAAGTAATATAATATATACTGTTAGAGTGCATAATACATTTTTCGATTTTATTCACTTGCAGGCGGGCGCCTGTGCATCACAAAAGAGATAGGATGGTATAATAATTGTTTACAATTTTAAAAGAACATCGTGGCTTCGGAAAGCAGATTTTGCTCCTTGCCAAAAACGAACTTATTAAAACTTACAAAGGCGCCGTAATCGGTCCTCTTTGGGCTGTTGTTAAGCCTGCGTTTACAATTTTTGTTTACTGGTTCGCTTTTTCCTGCGGTATCAAACAGCTTAAAACACTTCACCTTGACATCGGCGGAGCACAGCCTTTTTCCATTGACTTCTTTACTTTTATGTTCATCGGTATCATTCCGTGGTTCTTTATTCAGGACAGCATAACGCAGGGTGCAAAGGAACTGAGAATCAACCGTCAATTTATTACAAAGGTTAAGTTCCCAGTTTCAACAATCCTTACTTATACAGAGGTTTCAAGGCTTTTTGTTCACCTGATTCTTATGGCATTTATGTACGCATATGTACTTTTCACAATCGGACCGAGCTGGTACAATCTGCAATTTTTCCTGTACTGTCCGTTGATGTTTATCTTCTTCCTTGCGCTCACATGGTCAACAGCCCCGATGTCTGCGTTCAGTAAGGACTTTGAAAGCCTGATTGTTTCCGTTATGTCAGGTATTTTCTGGTTATCGGGTATTATGTACAACTCCTACGGCTTTGATTCGCCGTTTCTCAACAAGCTTATGCTTATCAATCCGATTAACTTTTTCGTAAACGGCTACCGCAACTGTTTCCTCTACAACAGACCGTTCTATGCAAACAAAACGGAATGTCTTGTGTTTGCAATTGAATTTGTTGTAATTTTCGCCCTTGGTATTTTTAACTACAACAGACTCAGGAAAAAACTTCCTGATGTACTTTAAGGAGGTAATATTATGGCTGAAACAAAAGTATCCGATCCGATTATTACCTTTAAAAATGTCAGCAAAACCTATACACTCTACAAAGATGACAAGGCAAGATTCAAGGCTCTTTTCTTTAAGCCGAGAAATGCAAAAACAAATAAGGCACTTAACAATGTTTCAATGGTAATCAATCGTGGCGAATCGGTTGGTATTGTCGGCGATAACGGTGCAGGCAAGTCAACTCTGCTCAAGATGATTACGGGCGTTGCATTTCCCGACGAAGGCGAAATCACCGTTGACGGCAAAGTTGCCGCATTGCTTGAGCTCACTGCAGGCTTTTCCATGGAAATGACAGGCAGAGAAAACATTTATCTGAAGGGTTATGTTCTCGGTCTTGAGGACAGCTACATTAAGCAGATTGAGGAGAAAATCATCGACTTTGCAGAGCTTGGAGATTACATTGACCAGCCTGTAAGAACATACTCAAGCGGTATGAAAATGCGTCTTGGTTTTGCTATCAATGTCAACATTGAACCCGATGTTCTTGTTGTTGATGAGGCGCTCTCGGTCGGTGACGCAACCTTCAAAAAGAAGTGTAAAAATAAAATTAAAGAGATTATCGAAAGCGGTGTAACCGTACTTTATGTAAGTCACAATGCCGCTTCGGTTAAAGAAATCTGCGCGCGTTCAATCTTCCTGAAAAAAGGAACTGTTATGTTTGACGGACCGACAGATGAAACCCTCAGAGTTTATGAGGAATCAAAAAAGAAAAAATAATTCCGTTTCGGAATAAAGCAAAAGCTCCACAATTGCGGAGCTTTTCTGATTTATCTGAGAGGTAAACCCATATGGACTGTACCGTAAAATGCAATCTGCCCTCCGAAATTTTTGAGGACATTAAAAAAATTGCAGACAACAGGATAAATTTTCAACAGTTAAAAAACAAGACTGTTTTCGTGTCGGACTGTCACGGACTTATTGCATATTACATTATATGCACATTGCTTGAGGGCAATGATTTTTTCGAAAACAACACAAGGGTAATCACCCTTGCAAAAAGCCGTGAAGATGCCGAAAAGCAGTTCGGCAGCCTTACTCTCCGCAAAGATTTTGTTGTTGAAATCGGAGATTCAAGAGCATTTTCCGTGAATGAAAAAGCCGACTTTGTAATACACTGCAACTACCCGTGTGAGGTTGCAGAGGAAGATTGCAGTAATCCCGAAATTGCGGATACAATCACTTCGGGCTTTGCAAATGTGCTTGAATATGCAAAAGAGTCAAATGCCGAATCGGTTCTGCTCGTATCTTCATATATGGTTTACGGGGAGGTTTTCAGCGGTAAAAATAACATTTGCGAAAACGACCTCGGCTATCTCGATCCGACCGATGCCGACAGTGCATACGCACAAAGTATGCGTTCAGCCGAAACACTTGCTGTTTGCTATGCTGAAAAGTTCGGTATGAATGTAAAAATCGCCCGTCCCTGCCCCACACTCGGAGGTGTCAGAATGAGCGATGAAAGAAAATGGGCAAAGCTGATTGTCAGTGCGGCAAAAAATCAGAGCATTATGCTTACAGATAACGGTGGTGAAAAGTTCAGCTTTTGCTATGTGACGGACACGGTTTCGGCATTGATTGATATTTTGCTTAACGGAAAAAGCGGTGAGGCATACAACATTTCAAACGATAACGCAAATGTGACAATGCGGGAATTTGCACAGCTTGTAAAATCGGCAAATCCCGAAAAGAATCTCTCCGTAGTGTTCGTTCACAGAAAAGACGAAGAAGAACCCGAATTTTCTCCGTCATCCCCCACACCGTATGTTTTGTGCAACGATAAAATAAAATCACTCGGCTTTAGTCCGAAAACCACGCTTAAAGACGGAATAAAACGCAGTATAAGAGCAACAGAACTGCGTGCAGAATTGCGAAGGATAAAGTAATGCGTATTAAAGATTTTTTAAACGAATTTGAGGCCGACAGGGCGGCATTGCCCGGAGTTGAAAAAGAAACTCTTGCAAAGCTCAGGAACAAAACAATTGTCATCTCGGGCGGTGAACTTGCAAGGTGTCTTTGCTATGCCCTTCTGTACAATAACGAGGCTAAAAGGCTCGGAATAAAAGTTATCCTTCTCGGCAAATCACGCAACGCAATGGCATCATACCACAGCGAACTCTTGTTAAGAGATGATTTTGATTTTGTCGATTATAATTCTGCATCAGAAATTTCAAGTGCCGACTATGTAATTACAACAGGAATCTGCGGTGAACATACAGACAACAACCCACAGATTATGATTGACGGCATTGCAGAGATAAATGCCTGTGCCAAAATTGCAAAAGCCACAGGCGCAAGGGTTGTCGTTGTGAACGACAGCAGAATTTACGGCAAAGCCAAACCGCACAGAGTTTATTCCGAAAACGAGTACGCAGAACTTGACGCAACCTCTCCCTCATCGCTTGCAGGTCAGCTTATGAGAACGAGAGAAACCACCTTGCACTCGGTTTTGAAGAACAGCGAATCAACCGTTACAACGCTCAGAACGGGCATAATTTTGGGAGCGTCAAGCAACTTTACAAGCGTGCTTGATCCTGTTTTTGACGATATAGCCAACCGCCGTAACACAGTTGTTCCGGCAACAAGGGATCGCTATACCTTTGTTTATATCAACGATGTTTTAAAGGCGATTGTTTTCGCAATGACAAATCTTGAAGAAAACGCAGTTTATAATGTCGGCGGCAAAAACTGCAACGCATCGCTGATTATGATTGCGGCTGTTCTCAACGATATTTACGGCAGTCGCTGTACAATTGAGTCGGGCGATTTTACGGAGCTTGACGGCTGTGCAATTAATTCAAACAAGATTTCCGTAAACGAATGCACTCCCGACATAGACCTTGAAACCATGCTGAAAATCTGCATAATGGACAAGATGAAGTCCGAAAAAGTTCTGCGTATCCCCCACTCACACGAGCGCAGACTTGATTCAATCCACGAAATTCAGCTTGCATTTCTGCTTGAAACCGACAGAATTTGTCGAAAGCATAACATAAAATATTTTCTCGGCGGCGGAACACTTCTCGGTGCAATCCGTCACAAAGGGTTCATTCCGTGGGATGATGATGCCGATATTATGATGTTGCGTGAAGATTTTGACCGCTTTTGCGAGATTGCGCCAAAGGAACTTCCGAGTAATATGACTTTTCAATCGTACCATACGGACAAGGCTTGTTTCTATGAATTTGCCAAGGTCAGACTTGACGGCACTTTCTTTGCAACCGACTTTGCAAAAGACCACCACGCAATGCACAACGGAATTGCGTTTGATATTTTCTGTCATGATAACACAGCCAATTCAGCAATCGGACGAAAAATTCATATGGCTGTGACTCTGTTCACAAGAGCGCTGGTGTTCAATAAGTGGAATAATCGCAAGGCTGAAAACGGCAGTAGAATTCAGAGCATTGTAACAAATTTCTGCAAAAAAATATTTCCGCTCAGATTCAGTATGTGGCTTGAAGTCCGTACTTTAAAATTCTTTAAAAACAAAAAGAACGCAAAATATCTCTATGACGGAATGGGCAGAAATATTTATAACGGTGCTTTTCCAAAGGAATATCTTGACGATGTTGCTTATGCCGACTTTGAGGGTTACAAGTTCCCTGTGCCAAAGGAATATGACAAGTACCTTACTTTCCTCTACGGCGACTATATGGAGCTTGCACCGCTGTCAACAAGAATGGGTTGCCACGAAATTGCCCTCTGCGACATCGGAAAATATGACGGTTTCAA
>ENA-OPCC01001210-OPCC01001210.1-human-gut-metagenome-genome-assembly--contig:-NODE-1210-length-11554-cov-2.695278_pt1 | contig 11554 bp, 14 predicted proteins | sample MGYA00241558_ERZ501467 | MGnify/ENA primary metagenome ERZ501467 (study PRJEB25962, sample SAMEA2042620) | human gut metagenome | biome: human gut; feature: human-associated habitat; material: faeces...
TGTCCGGGATAAGGCGGTGCACCTATCGGTCATAGAAAGCGTGTTAAGCTTTGCGCCGACTGTCGGTATGACGGTCATGGGCCTTGATTTTTCGCCCATAAAGGGACCCGAGGGCAACCGGGAGTACCTGTGCTATATGATAAAAGGCGTGCACGAGGCCGGCCTTATCAACGCAGCAGCGGTCGTTGAAGCCTCGCATGAGAGCCTTTAAGGAGCAGAATATGTCCGATTTGATTGTTTTGTGTCCCAATCCGTTCAGAGATACGGGACTTGAGCTGACGCTGAAAGCTAAAGCTTTGCTTGAAACCAACGGTTACAGAACCGAGATTTGCCCGGTTTTCGGTGCCGATGACCCCGAAGCGATACCGGCAGAGGTGAAGATAAGTGATTGGGCGGCGGTATCAAACGAGGCAACGCTCTTTATCATCATTGGCGGCGACGGCACGATGCTCCATGCGGCAAGGTATCTTAACCATACCGACATACCTATGCTCGGCATAAACCTCGGTACAAAGGGCTTCATGGCTCCGCTCGAGCCTGATAAGCTCGACCTGATAGTCGATGCCGCTGCCGGAAACTATGTTTCAAGCCACCGCATGATGATCGATGTCGAGCTCAAGCGAAACGGCAAGGTCATTTACAGCGATGTCGGCCTAAACGATGTTGTCATCCACGGCATCTGCGCCCACGGCATGGGTGACTGTGTCAAACTCACTGCATGGTGCGACGGTGATATGATGGTGTCATTTTCCGGCGACGGTATCATTGTTGCAACGCCGACGGGCTCTACCGGCTACTCCATGTCAGCAGGCGGGCCTATCGTTGAGCCTGAGGCAAAGAATTTTATCGTGTCGCCTATATGCGCTCATGTCATGGGCGCAAAGACATTTGTGCTCGGGCCTGACAGAAAAGTCACCGTCAAGGCCGAGCATATGTGGCGGTCGACGGTGCAAAGGGTATTGACCTTGCTAATGACGATATCGTCACCGTGCGTCAGTCCAAAAAGGTCGCAAATCTTGTCCACATGGGTTTGAGCAGCTTTTACGATTCAACCTTTGATAAGCTGCTTTATAAGAATCGATAAGGGAGACGGAATGAAAAACACCAGACAAAATGTGATTTTACAGATAATAACCGAGCAGGAGATAGAAACGCAGGCACAACTAATTGATGCACTTGCCGAGCATGGTATAGCCAGTACACAGGCGACACTATCAAGGGACATAAAGGAGTTGCACCTTGTAAAGGAGCTTGGCTCAAACGGTAGGCATCACTACGCCGTAAGCGGCAAATCAAAGAACAATGATTATGAGCAGAGACTGCGCAAGATATTCCGTGAAAGCGTGACCTCGTATGCCGTTGCGCAGAATATTATCGTTATAAAAACGCTGCCCGGCCTTGCAAACGCAGCCTGCGCAACGCTTGACAATATGCACATTGAGACCCTCGCCGGAACGCTTGCCGGTGATGATACCGCATTTTTGGCGATGGTCAGCAACAAGGCGGCCGAGGACTTCTGCCACGAGATTGACGATATGATCTAAAAGAGGAACCGAAATGCTTACACAGCTGCATATAGAAAACATAGCGGTTATTGAAAAAGCGGATATTGAGTTTCGTAAGGGGCTGACGGTGCTCACCGGCGAGACCGGCGCGGGCAAATCCATTGTCATTGACGCGATTTCAGCCATCCTCGGCGAGCGGGCATACCGGGACATGATAAGGACCGGGGCGAATAAGGCCACCGTCCGGGCGGTGTTTACCGGGGTTCCAAAGTTACAGTGGTTCGAGGACAACGGCGTGGAATACGACCCGGAGACCATCGTCCAGCGGGAGATTTTTCTGGACGGGAAAAATGTCTGCCGGGTCAACGGGAGCCTCGTAACGGTGTCCATTCTGCGGAAGCTGGGTATCCAGCTCATCAACATCCATGGCCAGCATGATTCCGCGTCCCTGTTTGACGAGGACAACCATCTTGCTTTTCTGGACGCATTTGCCGGGAATGAGGCGCTGAGAAGCGACTACGGAGAAAAATACGAGACTGTGGCGAAGCTGCGGCGGGAAATCGACCGCCTGACCATGGACGAAGGGGAAAAGCTGCGCCGCATGGAGACCCTGAAATACCAGATCGCCGAGATCGAAAAGGCAGAGCTGGAGCCGGGAGAGGACGAAAGACTGGAAGACCGCCGGAAGATCCTGCAAAACGCCGAAAAACTGAGCAACGGCATGGAAACAGCTGTGGAATGTCTCTACGGCGGGGACGATACCGACGGCGCCGCCGGGCTGCTCGCACAGGCGGAGTACGCCCTTGCGCGGCTGTCCCGGTTCAGCGACAGCTTCAACGCTCTGCATGAACGGGTAGCCGACCTGATGTATCAGGTTCAGGACGCCGCTGAGGAGGTTCGGGACGCGCGGGACGGCTTAAGCTATTCCGCCGACGAGCTGGAACAGATCGAGTCCCGGCTGGACGTCATTCACAAGCTGCGCCGGAAGTACGGCACGACCTGCGAGGATATCCTTGCGTATCTGGACAGCGCGAGAAAAGAGCTGGACGACATCGAATTTGCCGACGACCATCTGGAACGGCTGAAAGGGAAACTCCAGAAGGCGGAAAAAGCCGCATGGGACGCGGCGATCGCCCTCCGGGAGAATCGGAAAGCGGCAGCAAAGGCCATGTCGGAGCGCATCCTGACGGAGCTGACCCAGCTGGATATGCCGAGAGTGCAGTTTTCCTGCGAGTTCCGGGAGACGGAGCTGACTGTAGCCGGCGCGGACGCCGTGGCGTTTTACATGTCCGCCAACGCGGGCGAAGCCCTGAAGCCCATGAGCAAGGTGGCCTCCGGCGGTGAGCTGGCGAGAATCATGCTTGCCATGAAGAACGTTCTGGCGGAAAAAGACCAGGTGGAGACCCTGATTTTCGACGAGGTGGACACCGGCGTTTCCGGCCGCGCCGCCCAGAAGGTCGCCCAGAAGCTGAAAAGCGTCGCCGCCCACAAACAGGTGCTGTGCGTCACCCATCTGCCCCAGCTGGCGGCATTGGCGGACAACCATCTGCTCATCGCCAAGCAGGAGCGGAACGGACGGACATACACCTCCGTGACGCCGCTTGACTTGGAGGGCAGAAAGCGGGAGCTGGCGCGTATCATCGGCGGCGCGACGATTACCGAAACCACGCTGAAAAGCGCGGAGGAAATGCTGCGGGGATAAGCCGTCGGTTTACACAGAATTTATGCGAGTTTACCCTTGACAAATTCCGCTCTGTTTGTTAGGATAAGGCAAGCAACACAGTGATGGGAAGAAGTAAGCGTCCCGATTCCCGCCAGAGAGCTGCCGGCAGGTGCAAGGCAGTGGGGAAAAGCGCCGAAATACCTCCCGGAGTGGCCTTTCTGAACGGTAGTAGGGAAGGACGGGGTTCGCCCGGTACAGCGAGAGGCGTTGCTGGACGCCGTGAGGGCATTTTTTCGTGAGAAAGTGCCGAATTAGAGGTGGTACCGCGTATTTTACGCCCTCTATCCGTTTGGATAGAGGGCGTTTTTCCATGAAAAGGAGGGGATACTATGCTGACACGACCCATGGACATCCTGAGTGCGTTTCCCGTGCGGAAAAGCAAACAGCAGAAGCAGGAATTCCGGGATGCGGCGCAGTCTTATCTAAAGCAGTTCGGCTATTCGGCAAGCGTCGAAAAGGGAAGCCTTGGCTGCCGGAACATGGTGATCGGCGACCCGGAGACGGCGCAGTACCTGATCACCGCCCACTATGACACCTGCGCGCGCCTGCCCATTCCCAATCTGATCACGCCGTGCAATTTCTGGGCATTTTTGGGATATCAGCTGGTCGTTATGCTGCTGATGCTTCTCGTTCCGGCGATTCCGGGTGCGCTGGCAGGGCTGCTTGTGGGGAGCTTCGACGTTGGTTATTACGTGTGGTTTCTCTGCGTGTGGGCGGTGATCGCGCTGGTGATGATCGGCCCCGCCAATAAGCACAACGCCAACGACAATACCTCCGGCGTGGTCACGCTGCTGGAAATCGCCCGTTCCCTGCCGGAAAGCCAGCGGGGCAAGGTCTGCTTTGTCCTGTTCGATCTGGAAGAAGCAGGGCTGATCGGTTCCGCCGCCTACCGCAAGGCGCACAAAAAGGCGTCTGACAGCCAGCTTGTCCTCAATCTGGACTGCGTGGGAGACGGGGATCACATTCGCTTCTTCCCTACGAAAAAGCTGAAAAAAGACCGGAAAAAGCTGACTTCCCTCTATAAAGCCTGCGGTTATTTTGGGAAAAAGGACGTGCTGGTTCACGAAAAGGGCTTTTCCGTCTACCCCTCCGATCAGGCGAATTTCCCTTACGGCGTGGGCATCTGCGCACTGCGGAAAAAGGGGAAAACGCTGTATCTGTCCCGCATCCACACATCCAAAGATACCGTTCTGGAAGAAACAAACGTCAATATTCTGCGCGCGGCTCTGATTACATTCATCACCTGCGGCGCAGCGCAATAAGAAAGGAAATGTAACATGAAACTGTATGACGAACTGGTTGCCCGGGGACTGATCGCTCAGGTGACCAACGAGGAAGAGATTCGGGAAATGATCGACAACGGCAAGGCCACCTTCTACATTGGCTTTGACTGCACCGCCGACAGCCTGACCGCCGGCCACTTCATGGCGCTGACCCTGATGAAGCGTCTGCAAATGGCGGGCAACAAGCCCATCGCCCTGATCGGCGGCGGCACGACCATGATCGGCGACCCCTCCGGCCGTACCGACATGCGGAAAATGCTCACCAAGGAGGACATCAACCACAACGCCGAGTGCTTCAAGAAGCAGATGGAGCGCTTTATCGAATTTGGCGAGGGCAAGGCACAGATGGTCAACAACGCCGACTGGCTGCTGGACCTCAACTACGTGGAGCTGCTGCGGGAGGTGGGCGCGTGCTTCTCCGTCAACAACATGCTCCGGGCGGACTGCTACCGCCAGCGCATGGAGCGGGGACTGTCCTTCCTGGAATTCAACTACATGATTATGCAGTCCTACGACTTCTACCACCTGTTCCAGCATTTTGGCTGCAATATGCAGTTCGGCGGCAACGACCAGTGGAGCAACATGCTGGGCGGCACCGAGCTGATCCGCAAGAAGCTGGGCAAGGACGCCCACTGCATGACCATCACGCTGCTGACGGACTCTCAGGGCAACAAGATGGGCAAGACCGCCGGAAATGCCGTCTGGCTGGACGCCAACAAGACCTCTCCCTTTGAATTCTACCAGTACTGGCGGAATGTGGGCGACGCCGACGTGATGAAGTGCATCCGGATGCTGACCTTCCTGCCTCTGGAGCAGATCAATGAGATGGACACATGGGCGGACGCCAAGCTCAACGAGGCCAAGGAAATTCTCGCCTACGAGCTGACCAAGATGGTTCACGGCGAAGAAGAGGCTGAAAAGGCCAGAGCTGCTGCCAAGGCGCTGTTTGTGGGCGGCGGCGACGACGCCAACATGCCCACCACGGAAATTTCCGCCGACAAGCTGGTGGACGGCAAGATCGGCATTCTGAACCTGATGGTGGCCTGCGGACTGGCGCCCTCCAACAAGCAGGCGCGGCAGCTGGTGGAGCACGCAAGAAACCGCTCGTCGATGCGACCCTCGAACGCATCTACGCGGGTCTCATCAAGTTTGTTGCAGGCGGCAAAGAGGCATTCTTGGTGAAATGGAACTCGATGAGTCAAACCGGGAAATACCACGCACCGAGCATCGACGAACCTTGCCCGACCGTTGCAACGCAGAATAGGCTCGGCATTGCGCAGGTCAATTTCCTTTCCAAGCATTACGGAGGCAGTCCGGAGGGCAAATGCGTTTCGGTCGAAGAGCCTGCGGGGACAATAACGACATGGGATCATCACTCGTTCATCACGGCATATTACGGGAACGGGCATAACCACTCCATCGACGCACCCGCGCCGACGCTGACCACAAGGGATAGGCTCGCGTTCGTGGATATGCAGTACGGGAACGGAGCGCCCTGCGACATCGAAAGCCCTGCACCGACGGTTACAACCAATCCGAAACTCCAGCTCGTAACCTGCCGAATGGAGCAGCAAGAAAGCACAACCACAATAACCTCTGACGACAGTCCGGCGATGGCAAAAATCAAGCGATTCATGGCGTTGTACGGCATCGTCGATATAAAGATGCGGATGCTCCGCATTCCCGAATTGAAACGGATCATGGGCTTTCCCCCCGATTACGTTCTCGTCGGGACACAGGCCGATCAAAAGAAATTCATCGGTAACGCGGTCGAGGTCAATATGGCGCGGGTTCTCTGCGAGGCCCTTTGTGCCCGATTAATTGAGGGCGATTGGCGTCCGATACAAATAGCAGCATAATACTATGGCAAAGAGAATTATAACCGCAATCCTTAATCACGACATGGACTTCCTGATTCATTTTCAGAGAAACGTGATTAAAAACTGCTCCGTAGAGGGGATTGATCCTCGTATGCTTTCGGCAATGCGGGATATTCTACACATCCTCGAAGCGGTAAAAGAAATCGGAATTTTAACAGAACTACCCAACAAAGAAAGCTAATAACCATGATTGAACCTCAAATCTTATACGGCGTTACATGCGACCGTTGCGGGGAGACCCTCATCAATAGCAATGACAATAGTGCTTGGTATGACCGCAGCACAGCGGAAGAAGAAGCATCCGAGGAGGATTGGCACTCGGTAAGCAGTCATCATTATTGCCCGAACTGCTATCGGGAAGATGACGACGGTAATCGAACTATTAAAGCACCATTTCCCTACTATGTGCAGAAAATCAACCGATTCATGAATCGTATAGCGAAATCCTACCCATGCCGCATTGTCGAGGAAGACGATCATTTCGCTCTTCATGGAAACACACAGGATGGCAAGCAGCTCGCTCCATGCGACGAAGAATGGGTACGATCCTACGCCGCCGACAAACTCCTCGGTATTCAGATGATCGACAAAGGATGCGCGAATGCCGAATATATCATCCGATTACGCAAAGAATAGAACCATGAAAATCAACAGACAAATAAACGAATGTCATTGCTACAACTGCCGAAAATACGAAGAATGCCAAACCAAAGGCGTATTCGACGATGATCCGGGCTTCGACTTCTGCGTGAACTATGAGGATGTGAGCTATCCCGATGACGATAACGATGAAAACGATTGAGCCATGAAAAGCGAAAAAGCAAAGGAATACATTACACATGCCACGTGTACGGCACAAGAGTATGCTGAAAGATTCGGAGGGCGCGAGTTGGTCGTGTCAAGATGGGATGTGTCTACCGCTATCGAACTTGCCGAGCAGGATGCCGAGATGCGAATGCGTGAGAAAGCGATTAAAGCGTATTGCAGCGAATGTGCATGCTATGAAACGGGGGCCTGCGCATTAGACCCCGACAAATGTGCGACAAAACTACTTTTTGTCCAAAACATGACCGAGGAATGAAAAGTCAGAAAGCAAAAGAATTTATAGACGGGTGCATGGCTCATCTCACAGTAGAGATGAGCGACCACGCCAAATGGCAGCTCCGGGCGGCAATGACCCATGCGGCCGAACTCGCCGAGCAAGAAATGGAGGGATTCTACACCTGCTGGATCGACCCGAAAGACTTCATGCCCGAAGCGAATAAGAATGTCCTCGTAAAATGTTCCAGCGGGGAGATTCAGACCGATTTCTATGCGCCTGAATTGGGCGGATTCTTCATCGAACACTCAACCCACGCCAAAGTCACCGGCTGGCGCGAAATGATGTAGCGATATGGGAATGCGAGGGACACGGGGAGGAACCCCGACCAAACCGAAACACACCGAGGAGAGCATCCAGCAGGCGTTGTATTGGAATCATCCAATTCTGACAAAACCCGCTTTCGAGATGGTCGGCTTCATCTTCTATGCGTGGGAATCCGATTATTTGGCAATCTCCAAAGCCGGATACGTGTACGAGTGCGAGATCAAGATCAGCCACTCGGATTTCCTGAATGAGGCAATCCATAAGCAGAATAAGATGCGCATCTTACAAGGGTTATCCGCCTCGGATGGAACAATTGACGATCGACGACCGAACTACTTTTGGTATGTCTGTCCGGAAGGGATCATCTCCGAGGCTGAATGCCCGAAGTTCGCAGGGCTGATGTATATCACCGATTCGGGCACATTCCGCTGCATCAAGTCCGCTCCATGCCTCCACAAGGCCAAGTACGACACGCAGGCCGATTTGCTCCGGCGGGATATGCGGGATAAGTTCTACTATGCAATGTGGAATTGGATTCGCCGCTATTGGCGCAACATCGGCAAGGCGAAAGATATTGCCCCGCAGACCGCTGCCGCATACGAGCGGGCATTGGATAAGCAAGTCGAAGAGGTTGCCGACCTGAAATATCGGCTTTCTTCTCTGACGCAATGGCGCGACATTCAGGCCGACCCGAAATGGGGATTTGCCACCGATGACGCCATAGATGAGATATTTCGCAATCTGCCGCGTCTTGTCAGGGACAAACGGGATGGGAGCATCGAACTCATCGACTACGATAATGCCGCCGAATGGCGCGGCGATTTAGAGCGCAAACCGAGCCTCTACCAATGGCTACCAATTAACGGAAATACACTATGAAAGACATAGAATTATTCAACGATCATTTTCAAAATTTCAAGGCATACGGCATCCCCAAAGCGCAGCTTATCATCGCCGATGTGCCGTATAACCTCGGTGCGAATGCCTATGCCAGCAATCCGGCATGGTATGTTGATGGCGACAATAAGAACGGCGAGAGCGCACTCGCAGGCAAGCAGTTTTTCGACACCGACAAGGATTTCCGGCCTGCGGAGTTCATGCACTTTTGTAGTCAAATGCTTCGTAAGGACAAGCCTATCAAAGAGGAGAAATCCGAGGGGGGGGGAAGATCGAAAGGAGGCGCGGCCTGTATGATCCTTTTCTGTCCTTTCGAGCAGATGCACTATTATATCGAACTCGGACAACGATATGGACTGAAACGCTACATCCCGCTCGTATTCCGCAAGGATTTCTCCGCGCAGGTACTCAAAGCCAACATGAAAGTCGTCGGCAACTGCGAATACGGATTGATTCTCTACCGCGACCGCCTACCGAAATTCAACAATGACGGGAGGATGATATTCAACTGCTTCGATTGGGTACGCGATACAGATACGCCGAAGATCCACCCGACGCAGAAACCCGTTCCCCTGCTGGAACGCCTGATCGAGATATTCACCGACAAAGGGGATGTAGTCATCGACCCGTGCGCAGGAAGCGGAACAACCCTGCTCGCGGCTGCCAATATGGGCCGAAAAGCATACGGATTCGAGATCAAAAAGGATTTCTGTGCCGAGGCAAGAGTAAAGGTATTACCAAGAATTTCAAAATCGCTATTCGTATGAAAAAGATTTTGGATGCTTGCTGCGGCAGTCGGATGTGCTGGTTCGACAAAGACAACCCCGATACGGTCTTCATGGACTGCCGCAGCGAGGAACATACCCTTTGCGATGGGCGCAGATTGGAGATCAGGCCCGATGTCGTCGGGGACTTCCGCAAGATGCCGTTTCCCGATAATTCGTTCTATCTCGTCCTGTTCGATCCTCCGCATCTGAATAACCTCGGCGAATCGTCATGGCTGGCGAAAAAATACGGTCGCCTCCTCCCCTCATGGGAGGATGACATCCGGCAAGGATTCGAAGAATGTATGCGTGTTCTCAAACCGAACGGAACGCTCATCTTCAAATGGAATGAGCAGCAGATACCCACCGCGCGGATCATCGAGATCATCGGACAAAAGCCCCTATTCGGACATACGTCCGGCAAAGGCGGCAAAACGATATGGATGTGTTTCTTAAAAAACGAGAAATCGAATGAAACGCACCTATGAGATTCAGGTCTGCATCCCGTCCGGATGTCGGCTGGTTGGATGCAAGACTGACGGAGATATTGCCGTCGTAATCTTTGAAGATGTCAGCGGCCCCGAAATCCGGCAAATCGGATTCATCCGAGAGCCTACGGGAGAAATTGAAGATGAAGATAATGAATAACTCACAAAACGAATAAAACATGACGAGACCCTGCAAATGCGGCGAATGCGCCTTTTTCAAGAATGAAGATGCAAACGGCTACGGACATTGCATCATCACTCTGAATCAATACCGATGCGACGACCTCTGCAAATTCAAAGAGGATCATATGTCGGACGTGGAAACCCTACGAGCACTACATCATTACCAAAAATGGAGGCGCGGCGGGAACGGGAGCCCGCCGCATCCCTTTGTCGTCGGTCAGACGATAGACAATGCGATCCGCGCTTTGCGCCGCATAACCAAAGACACCCCGAAATTCTAACTCAAAACATCTATCATCATGTGGTTTACAACAAAAGTTCGTTATGAAAAGACGAGAGAGAACGGTTCTCTGAAAACCATCACGGAGCCGTATTTGGTCGATGCCCTTTCATTCACGGAGGCAGAGGCCCGCATCACCAACGAGATGATGCCCTATACGTCGGGAGCATTCTCGGTATCGGCCGTGAAGCGCAGCAACATCTCGGAAATCTTTTGGGATGAGAACGGCGATCACTTCTACAAGGCCAAGATCAACCTCATCACGCTCGACGAAAATACGGGCGCAGAGCGCAAGAAAGCGATCTATATCCTCGTACAGGCATCCGACCTGAATCAAGCCGCCAAGAACCTCGCCGAGGGTATGAGAGGTACAGTATCGGATTATGAGGTCGCCTCCATCGTCAAGACCCCGATTGTCGATGCCTATAAAATCGCCGAGAAATGAACGCGCGGCAATTCTTCGACAAAGTAGCTCTCATGCGGAAGCTGCAAAAGGAGTATTTCCGCACTCGGTCGAAAACCGCGCTCAATCAGAGTAAGGCGGTCGAGCGGGAAGTCGATGCCGAGATTGCGCGGGTGCATGACGCGCTCGGCACTCCGGCGACCAAGCAACCCGAACAACGGAACATATTTGAGGAGGGCGCATCATGGTAGGGCTGGCAGAGGTATTCATGGATTTGGAGCGGGTCATAAATTCCCTGATCTCATGGGTATATCAACGCCCACAATGCGGATGGGGTTATATCGAAACCCGCCGTCCCTGCAAAGGTTATCCGAAGAGGTCGTTTTGGCAGCGAATACGCTCGAATCCGATGCGACGCAATTACCATTAAGGCCGACAGTAGATAATGTAAAATACCCGCATTTCCGCGCGAAATAGCAATAAGTTTTGAATCATGGAAACAACCTACAATAAAGACATAGCTCATTGCAGCGGCTATTGCTGCCTGTTGAGCGACCAATGCCGGAGGTATCATCTCTTCCGCGCATGGGAGCGGCGTAAATTGCCGCCCGCTCCGTTTATTATGGCATGCTTCGATATGGATACCGAAACATGCCCGAATTTCCTCCATTTGGAACAAACGACACCACGAAAAATGGAAAAGAAGAAAATCGTCATCACCTTGTCGCGGGTGTTCCCGACGACGCATAGCCGGAAAGGCCAGCCGACTGGCTTCAAGGAAA
>ENA-OPCC01001220-OPCC01001220.1-human-gut-metagenome-genome-assembly--contig:-NODE-1220-length-11484-cov-5.326450_pt1 | contig 11484 bp, 4 predicted proteins | sample MGYA00241558_ERZ501467 | MGnify/ENA primary metagenome ERZ501467 (study PRJEB25962, sample SAMEA2042620) | human gut metagenome | biome: human gut; feature: human-associated habitat; material: faeces...
GCCTCGAGATGCAGACAGGACAGAAGGGATGGGAAGACACCGAATGGAGCACGGCCAACATGCTTTGCTATTATGCCCGCATGAAAGACGCGCCGGCTGCCTACGGATGGCTGCAGAACCTGTTCAGAAAGTTCACCCGCGAGAACCTCATGACTGTGTCGCCGGCAGGAGTGGCCATGGCAGAGTACGACATATTCAGCTTCGACGCCACCGAGGCGAGCGTTGCCGGAATGTGCGAGATGCTGCTGCAGAGCTACGACGGCTTCATAGAGTTTCTGCCGGCATTGCCAAGCCAGTGGAGCACGGGCCATGTCAGCGGACTGTGTGCCGAGGGCGGACTCGTGGTGGACATGAGCTGGCGCGACGGCAAGATTACGTCGGCACGCATAAAGGCCACGGCCGACTGCACTTTCAGCGTGAAGGGCATCAGCGGCAAGATCAGGCTGAAGAAAGGAGAGGAAAAACTCATAAATTTCTGATCTGATAATATAATTTTATGAATTTTATATTGTTTAAACATGACGATATACGAAGTCTTTAGTCTTAAATATAATGTGTAGTGATTTTATATTAGCGGCATGTTCCTGCCGCGAACGAAAAAGAGGTTGGGGCCTTCGGGCCGTGTGGTTGCTATAAGAAAAAGTTTCTTTTGATGTTATATGATTATATGTTTATTGACGTTTGAGTTTAGATTTGCATGATTTAGTTTTACCATAAATTGTTTTATTAATTAATATCGGGCAATCACAATTCAGGGTAATATACAGGGGCGGCTTTCCGGTGACGGAAGGCCGCTCTTCTTTTATATCCCCAGTCAGCCTCTTGCCGTCCGTCTGCCGTGCATGCCCGTTCCGTCGGGAGTTTGTCGCCGCTCAGTCCGGGCAGGTCATCATGCCGCATATATCTTTGCTCTGCAGGCAGACTTATTCCTTCTGCCGTCGTGCTGTTCTCCTTTATTCTTTCTGTAGATTTCTGTTGACCGTTGTTCTGTTCTTCTTCATCATTTCTGTAGATTTCAGTCTGCCGTCATGCTGCTTTCCTTCAGATGTCTTGTAGTTTTCTGTCAGCATTTTTCGCCAGCAGTATGGCGCAGCAGCCTGCGGAATGTTCAACAAAAACTGCCGTTGATGTATGGCAAAATTGGGGCAGCGTGTTGCCGCGATGATTTACGTTTGACGCTCTCAGAATGGCCATGCCCGTGGCGAAACCGCGGTTAGATGCTGAAAATTGCACAAAAATGCACTTCTGCGTTAACCGACTGATGTGCAGGGCGTTAAGCCGTTCTGCGGTCTGCCGTGCCCATTGTTAAAAAACATTACTGTGCCGTTTGAGGTGCAAAAACGGTAGGTTTAAGCCACAGAAGAGATGCTTCTGAAGCGCAAAAACAGCCCGTTTGCGCCCCGAAAGGCATCATTTTGCGGCAGAGAAAGATACCGTAAGGTGAACGTATGTTAAATATTTGGCATCTGCGAGTCTATCGAATTAACATCCGTTATGAATTGATTTTCCGGATTGAGAAAAAATTTTGTCCTGACTTTTTACCTTTTCCGCTGCCTCCGGCGGCCGTTTTCAGCAAAATAGAGAGATATGAAGAGCCGTGCATGATGACATTCTCATCACATTTCAGCCCTGCGCTTTTGTAAAGAAATATGATGCCGAGGCGGTGGCTGTCCAGTCGCCGTGCAGCCCCTGACTGCTGATGCCGTCAATGATTTTTGCCGCCGTAGGCTGTTGGCCCTAATCTGTTAAATTATTTATACATACAGACCTGAAAATGCAAAAAAACGCCCTTCAGTCCCCGCTTTTTGGCCAATTTGAGCCATTTTTGCTAATTTTTGCCAAATTTGCTCCATTTTCGTCGCCCTATATATTATATTTTTGCAGCAGAAAATTTGTGGCAAAATGGCTGAAAATGAAAAATGCGATAAAGCAGCCTGAACAATTTATTTAATAACAAATAAAAAACCTTGAATCATTTAATACCGTAAAAAAGTAAAACAGAGAAAATCATGTAAACATTAACATTTCCAAGTTTAACCCAGAGCGGACGTCAGCCGGTGTAATTAGGCTGAGCCGAGAAAAGAAAAAATTAAGAATAATTAATAATCAATACTAATTAACATGAAAAGGAAACTTTCTACTTTATTAATGCTCCTGGCATTGTTCTGCACGCAGGCAGTCTTTGCCCAGACAACAGTGACAGGACAAGTGGTGGATGAAAACGCTGAGCCGCTCATCGGCGCGTCAGTGCAGCTGAAAGGCACATCCACGGGAATGCCTACCGACATCAACGGTAACTTCAAAGTCGACGCAAAGAGCGGACAGACGCTTGTTGTGTCTTACATCGGATATGACACCCGCGAGGTGAAGGTGCCGGCATCGGGCAGCATGAAGATTGTGCTCAAGGCATCAGAAAGCTCACTCGACGGCGTTGTCGTAGTGGGTGTGCTCATGAAGAAGAGCGACCTTACGGGAGCCGTGTCGCATGTCGACGCCGACGTGCTGACCGAGAAGCCCGTAACCACCATCAACGAGGCACTGCAGGGACGCGTTGCCGGCGTGAACATCACAAAGGGTATCACTCCGAGCGACGACTCGTCGATAAAGATCCGCGGTACCAACACCATCAACTCGGGCTCGTCACCTATATATGTAGTAGACGGTCTGGTTATGGACAACCAGTTCGGATTCTTCAACTCTATCAACATCAACGACGTTGAGTCTATCGAGGTTCTCAAGGACGCTTCGGCCACAGCCCTCTACGGTTCGCGCGGTGCCAACGGTGTTATCGTGGTTACAACCAAGAAGGCTCGCAAGGGCGAAGGCACAGTGAGCTACGACGGCTGGGTGAGCTTCTCTACCATGGGCCACCGCCCCGAGACCATGAACGCACAGCAGACATTCGAGCTGCGCGCCGAGGCCTTTGCCAACGGATACGCCTTCAACAACCCCAACGCCACGGCTGAGGAGAAGCAGGCTTACTGGGACAACGTGATAATGGGCTCTAACACAGTGTTCTCCGACGAGGAGTTTGCAGGCTACCGCAGCGGCAAGACATACGACTGGCTGAAGCAGGTTACGCAGACAGGCGTTGAGCACAACCACAGCGTTAGCTTCTCTAAGGGCAGCGACAACAGCAACGTATATGTAAGCCTCGGATACAGCGGACTCGAAGGTATCGTGAAGGGCACAAAGCAGGACAAATACTACGGCCGTATCAACGCCGAGACACAGATAAAGCCCTGGCTGAAGATAGGTACAAACACATCTTACACCTACATGCACGACGACATGCCGTCGGGCGACGTATATAACAAGGCTCTCGAAAAGTCGAACCCGCTCATCGACTACACTCCCTACATGGACGACGCCACACGCCACAACGAAGAATATCTGACTCTCTACTGGCGCGTGCACACAGAGGAGAACAACAACGACTTCAACCCGTTCAACTCTATGGAGATAAAGACAGAGCGCGCACGCTATCACTTCACATCGGCAAACTATGTGAACATCAACCCGATAAAGGGACTCAACATACGCTCTACATTCGCCCTGAACAGATCAGAGCAGAGCTGGAACCAGTTTATACCTACAGGCATACAGGAGTCTATACGCCACAAGAACGGCGACGCCTACGCCACACAGCAGCGCTTCGGCGAGACACAGTGGCAGTGGGACAACACCATCAGCTACGACACACAGATTGACGGAGTGCACAACCTGAACGCCTTCCTCGGAACATCGGCATCAAGATATATATATAATGTGGTTAAGGCAGGCGGCAAGCGCTTCGCAAGCAACGACCTCGGATGGAACGTGCTGGGCAGCTCTGCCGACAGAGAGAACCGCGAGATAGAGTCTGACCTGCAGAACTCATCGCTCATGTCATACGTAGGACGCGTAAACTATAACTACGACCACCGCTACTACGTAACCTTGACCGGACGCTACGACGGATCTTCTAAGTTTGCAGCAGGCAACAGATGGGGCTTCCTGCCGTCATTCTCGCTCGCATGGGACATGACCAACGAGAAGTTCTTCCCGCAGCAGTCATATCTGTCACGCCTGAAGCTGCGCGGAGGCTACGGAGTTGTGGGTAACCAGGACATCAGCAACTACATGTATCTCACGCTCTACTATCCGCAGGCATCCAACGGCGAAGCCTTCTACGGCACCGACGGCCGCCGCGGCACACCGGGACTGACATGGGAGAAGCAGAAGCAGACCAACATAGGAGCCGACCTCGGATTCTTCGACAACAGGCTCAACATCTCGTTCGACTACTACATGATCAGAAACTCTAACCTCCTCATGTCTCACTCGCTGCCAAAGACATCGGGCTACACCTACACCGTGGAGAACATCGGAGAGCTGGAGAACAACGGATTCGAGCTCACCATCGGCGCAACACCTATACGCACCAAGGACTTCACATGGAACATCAGCGCCAACCTGTCGCACGACCAGAACAAGGTTACGAAGCTCTATGCAGGCGTTGACGAGATACTTAACGGCACCGACCGCTCGGGCAACATCTTCATAGGCGAGTCGCTCAGCAACATCTACACATACAAGTGCGGAGGCATTGCCAACGAGAACAACCGCGAGCTCTGGGAGAACGTCGACTTCAACGGACGCACCATCGGACTGGGCGACCTCTTCGTGCTCGACATCGACGGACCTGAGGGCAAGCCCGACGGCGTAGTCGACTCTTACGACCGCTACGTTTACGGCGACACCGACCCGGACATCTACGGAGGCTTCTCTACCGACCTTACATGGAAGGGACTCTCGCTCAACGCCGTGTTCACCTACTCGCTCGGCGGACACAGAATAAGCTCTTACTATGAGAACCTCGTAAGCTCTGTAGGTCTGAGCTATGCTTCTACCGACCTGGCTGACCACTGGACAGAGAGCAACACCGACGCCTACTTCCCAAGAGTGATGACAAACACCGTGGGCTACAACAAGTTCTACGCATGGGAGACCGACCGCTACATCCAGAACTCGTCTTACCTACGCCTGGCTACGCTCACCCTGGCATACAACCTGCCCGACAACTGGCTCAAGCGCATACACATGAAGTCGCTCCGCCTCTACTTCACGGCAAGCAACCTCTTCACCATAACCGACTATAAGGGCTTCGACCCGGAACTTGGCGACTACAACTATCCGCCTACAAGGTCGTACACAATCGGATTAAACTTCAGTTTCTAACACTATCACCATTAAAATAGAAAAACCATGAAAATTAAAAATAAAATAATGACATTGGGCCTGGCGGCAATATCAGCCGTTGCCATGTCTTCATGTTCGGATTTTCTGGATGAAGGACCGAAGACCTCGCTTCCGGAAGACATCATATATTCAGACACTGCCTATGTAGAGTCGAACGTGCAGACTCTCTACAAGAACTGGCGCGGACTCTTCACCGACAGGTATCTCTGGGAGCAGATGGTAGGAACCGACGAGATACAGTCGGGAGCATACCAGGCGCTCAAGGAAGACGGCGGACGCCGCGGATCGCTCGACAAGTATGACGCCCTGCTCACCTCTGAGCTGTCATACGTGGTGGAGCAGTGGGAGAACCGCTGGCCCACAGTGAGCGAGGCTGCCAAGATAGTAAACTCGCTCGGAAAGCTCAATCTTGACGAAGACAAGAAGGTAGCCGGACTCTATGGCGAGGCAAGCTTCATACGCGGCGGACTCATGATGGAGCTGGCCATGCTCTACGGACGCATTCCTATCATCGACGTGAGCCGTCAGGACGAGCTGGGCTACGGCCGTCAGCCGCTCAAGGACGTATGGCAGTTTATCATCAACGACCTGAAGAACGCCGCACAGTATTGCCCCGAGACCAACAATCCTGGACGCGCCACACGCTATGCAGCCTCTATGATGCTGGGATATGCCTACATGGCAGCACCCGAGGAGACAGGCCTGCGCGACTTCAGCCTGGCAAAGGATGCGCTCGAGACCGTTGTGAAAGGCCCATTCAAGCTCGTGGCTTACTATGACCTGTGGGACTACAGCATAACAAACACAAGCGAGTCGATACTCGAGTGGCAGTTCAACAACGTTTATCCTGACTGCAACAGCGTGCAGTTCCAGATAGGCTCGCGTGCCGTTCAGTCATACTTCGGCGACGGATGCTACTACAGCGGCTACGACCATGCCGTGCCTTCACAGTGGGCATACAGCAACGTTGAGGACGGAGGAATATGGGAAGACGGCGACATACGCAAGGAAGAGTCTATACGCTACGACTTCACATACTACGGACAGACACCTACGCTCGACAACATCCTGTGGGAGGAGCTTGGCGACGACCACGACGAGCTGCTGCCGCATATCAAGAAGTATGAAGACTTCCGCACCGACTCTCATTCAGGCCTTGGCATCAACAACGAGTGGAACTCAGGCAAGAACATCCCGTTCCTGCGCCTTGCCAACGCCATTCTGCTCTACGCCGAGTGTCTCAACGAACTGGGACAGACGGGCGAGGCCGTTAAGCAGGTGAACATCGTGAGAAAGCGCGCATGGGAAGACAGCCTGCCTGCCGACAAGGCATGGAGCGAGGGCATGAGCCAGGACGAGTTCCGCAAGGAGATAATGACAGAGCGCGTGCGCGAGCTCTTCGGCGAGCGCTGGCGCAAGTTCGACCTCATCCGCACAGGCCACTTCCTCGACTACGTGTCAGAGCGCAACAAGTGGGCTAAGCGTTCGGGAACAATCCAGGCTTACAACGTTCTGTGGCCGATACCTCTGACTGAGATCAACCAGAACGAGGACATGACCATGGACGACCAGAACGAGGGTTACAGATAAACAACACAGCGGGCTGCGGCCTTGGCCATAGGCTGCAGCCACGCTGCCTTATAAAGGCGGGGCATAGCAGGGCCGTGTGTGCTTATGATAATAAAAAATATTCTTGCAAACTGTTATATCTGAAGCATACACCAATTTTAACCTACAGGCATACACAGGCCCGGTTATGCCCCGCCTTAAAAAACAAAACAGGAAAACACAGTCCCTGTCTTACACGCATCATCGGCATCATTGCCGGAGCCTTAGTCTTCAGGATAAAAAATGAAAATACAGCCAATCATATTGTTGCCGGCGTGCCACATAATCGGCAGGCATCTTGCCCGGGCTGCACAGGCGGCCCTGAGCGCGGCGTAGCCGGCATTCAAAAGACACAGCATGTAATTATTAACCTATTTAATTTATATAAAAGATATGAAAGCAAAACTTTACCTCGTCTCGGCTCTTATTGCCTCTGCCGGCACGGCCTTTGCAGCCTCGCAGAAGCCGCAGTACAATGAGATGACGCTGCCCGGAGGCTTGTCGACGGCATATTTCCGCGGAAGCCTGGTATATGCCGACGTCAACGGCGACGGCAACATGGACCTCATCGTGAAGGGCCGCGACCTTAACAACGGATGGAATCCAGACGTGGTGCTGATAACCACCGACAACAGCGGCAACCTTGACAACTCTGTCAAGCTGCCCGCAAGCATGCCCTATGAGAGCACGCTGAGCGCATTCGACTTCAACAACGACGGCCACGTTGACTATCTGCTCTGCAACTACGGCTACGAACTTTACAGAAACAACGGCGACGGCACCTTTGCCAAGGTGGAGAACTTCGCGCTCGAGAGCAACCTCAACATCAGCGACGACAACGGAACGTCGGAGTGCTGGTATATGGGACTGACGGCCATTGCCGACTTCGACATGGACGGCTATCAGGACCTCGTGGTGATGGATGCCGACGGCAATCCGGTGATGTATAAGAACAACGGCGGCGACGGCACCTTCGCAAAGGTGGCCGACTCGGGACTCTTCGCGCAGCGCAACGGAACAATGGCCGTGGGCGACTTCAACAATGACGGATGCCCCGACCTGGCCGTGAGCGGATGGAGCGACGCCGTGGGCAACGACTGCATAACAATCAACAAGAACAACGGCGACGGCACCTTCACGCGTGTTACTTCTGACGCCTTTGCCGGAACAGAGAAAGGCCAGATAATGTTTGTCGACGTTGACGGCGACGGCCGCCTCGACCTCTTCGTTACGGGACAGAGCGGCACAGAGTCGTGGGCAAGCGTGGCATATATCTACAGAAACAACGGCGACGAGACATTCAGCAAGATCGACGCATCGCTCACAGGAGCACACAAGAGCGGATGCGACTGGGCCGACGTAAACGGCGACGGCATGATAGACATCATCTACTCGGGCGAGACAAGCAACGAGAGCAGGGCAGTGGTGGCAATCAACGAGGGCGGACTGGCCTTCACACAATATGACGACCTGCTCTGCAAGGCACGCGGAGGCGTGGCTGTGGCTGCATACGATATTAACAAGAACGGTTTCCCAAACATAGCAATAATGGGATACAACAACGACGGAGCGCCCCACATGCACGTGTATAACGGACTTTGCTCGCGCAACGTCAACGAGGCTCCCACAGCACCTGCCAACCTCGCCATGAAGGCTGACGGCGGAAAGGTTACGCTGACATGGGACGCCGCCGCTGACAGCAAGACTCCTGCCGAGGCGCTGCGCTACAACGTGTATGTCAAGCTGACCGACGGAAGCCTTGTTACGGTCATTCCGGCCGACCCCGCAACGGGCGCTCTCAGACTGGGCGACGTAAATGCCGCGCTGACATCGCGCAGCTATACGCTCAACATCAGCGCAGATAAGATAGCGGAGTGGGGCGTGCAGGCAATAGACGGAGGCAAGATGGCAGGACCATTTGCCAAGTATGACCCCACATCGGGCATAGACACTGTAACTGACGGAGCCGCAGGCATCAGCATAATGTGCAGCGGCAACGCCATAACAGTGAGCGCAGACGCAACGCTGACTGTGGCCGACATGGCAGGCAACGTGCTGCTTGGCACAAAGGTTGCTGCCGGACAGGCCGTACAGACAGGTCTTAAAGCCGGAGCCTACATCGTCAGGGCTGAAGGCAAGGACGGAGCAGCAGTGGTGAGAAAGTTCATCATCAGATAGTATTGTTTTTCTAAGATTATTAATTAAAGTTTGTTTCTGAATGAGTGACGCCGGAGGTTTTCCACTTAAAGGGCGTCAAGAATCTCCGGCCGAACTCTCATTCCGGAAGTAAGACAGACAGCCGGGCAGGGTGCAGAATAATAAGCACCCGTTATGCAACAAAATAGGCCCCTGGCAGTTTAATAGTTGTAAAGTAATCATAAAGACATGCCGCGGCAAGGCTGGCATCAGTTACAGAGCCTGTGCGGCAGGCGTTGTCTTCAATAAAAATAAATAATAATATGAAAATAGGAAAAGTGATATCAATGGCCGTTATGCTGGCATGTCCTGCGTGGATGTCGGCACAGCACAATATTACAGACGGCGCATGGAACATAACATTCGACGAGTCGGCCAAGACGCTCACTTACGAGCAGAACGGCAAGCAGCTGATAAAGGGAGCCTACGTTGAGGTGCACAACGCAGCCGAGGAGAAGCTCCTGTCGAAAGACTATCCCAGCGTGTCGCTCACGTCAGAGGCTGTAAGCGATGTGTTCGGCAGCGGAACAAAGTATACATACACCTATTCGGGCCTGGCCGGAAAGGATAACATAGAGCAGTCGATATACATCTATCCGGGCAAGAACTATCTGCTCGTAGAGGCTGCCATCGTGGCAACGGGCGGAACGACAAAGACCAACTACATTGCTCCGATGGTGAGCACCACGTCAACGACCTTCCTCCCCTCGGGCGGAGAGAACGTGGTGTACGACATGCCTCACGACAACGACAACTGGGTGGGCTACTCGGCACAGCCCTGGAGCATAGGTCAGCCTAACACATCGTGCGAGGTGTCGGCCATGTACGACGTGCTCAGCCGCCAGGGACTCGTAGTGGGATCAATAGAACACGACAACTGGAAGAGCGGAATAACCGTTACGCCTAACGGACAGAACCGCCTGCGCAACCTTACGGTGGCTGCCGGAGTGGTGAGCAGCCGCACCAACGACGTGTGGGAAGGACGCCCGTCGCTCAGCAAGCACGGCTCTATATCAGGACAGAGAGTGCGCTCGCCTAAGTATTTCTTCGGATATTATGCCGACTGGCGCAAAGGTCTTGAGGAGCTGGGCGAGGCTACCGAGAAGCTCTGCCCGAAACTGAAGTGGGACAAGGGCACCATCTTTGCATGGCAGAGCTGGGGCGGAATGGCAGAGCACGTAAACTATGAGGGAGCAGTCAACGTGTCTGACTTCTTCAAGCAGCAGCTCGAGCCTAACAACTTCCACAACGAGAACGGCGAGTGCTACATCGTGCTCGACTCTTTCTGGGACAACCTCAGCGACGACCAGCTCAGAAGCTTCGTGCAGCACTGCAAGCAGAACGGACAGCACCCCGGAATATATCACACACCGTTCTCTTACTGGGGCAACGAGTCGCAGGCTGCCATGTACAGACCTTACGAAGGCAGTCCTTACACATGGGCTGACATAGCCATCAGGGCCAACGGACAGCTCAGAAAGATTGCCTCAATAGCTCTCGACCCGACTCACCCCGGTACGCTCGAGTATAACAGAGAGAGATTCAAGAAGTTCAAGGACCTTGGCTTCGAGTATATCAAGCTCGACTTCATCAACAACGGAACCCTCGAGGCCGACAAGTTCTATGAGCCGGGCATAACAACGGGTATGCAGGCCTACACTTACGGCATGGACAAGATTCTGGAGATGGCCGACGGCATGTTTGTCGACCTGTCTATCGCGCCCGTGTTCCCTGCCAAGGGACATGCACGCCGTATATCATGCGACAGCTGGGGCGAGCTCGACAACAGTATGTACACGCTCAACAGCATTGAGCTGGGCTGGTGGCTCGACCGCGTTTATCCTTACAACGACCCCGACCACCTCGTGCTCTCGAGAGCTGAGAGCGAAGGAGCCGCACGCATAAGATACACCTGCGGAGCCATGACGGGCACGGTGCTGCTCGGCGACAACTACAGTCTGGCAGGCTCTTATCCCGGCAAGCAGTCGGAGCGCGACCTGGCAATGAAGATTGCCACCAATGCCGACATCAACGCCGTGGCACACATCGGACGCTCTTTCCGCCCGGTAGACGGCAGACTCGCCACTATGTTCAGCCGTTACGACAAGTACACTTATGGCGTTGACCAGGAGTTTGTGCTCGACACCGAAGACGCTCTCTATTATGTAGTGTTCAATTACGACAAGTCAGCACAGTACACCAAGACTGCCGACTTTGAGCGCCTCGGCATATCAAAGGACAACGTTAAGGGCATAAAGGAGCTCTGGACAGGTCAGACGGTTGAGGTTACAGGCAACGGATTCAATGTTGCCGTTCCGCAGTGCGACGTAAGAATGTACCGCATCGACAAGAACAGCGGCGGCACAGGCATTGCCGGTGTAACCGAAGGAAATTCACAGAATGTTAAAATCAACTATAGCAACGGGATGCGCTACGAAG
>ENA-OPCC01001221-OPCC01001221.1-human-gut-metagenome-genome-assembly--contig:-NODE-1221-length-11474-cov-2.271477_pt1 | contig 11474 bp, 9 predicted proteins | sample MGYA00241558_ERZ501467 | MGnify/ENA primary metagenome ERZ501467 (study PRJEB25962, sample SAMEA2042620) | human gut metagenome | biome: human gut; feature: human-associated habitat; material: faeces...
CCCGTAGTGGAGCGTCAAAAAGGGGCGATTGTCTGAGCGAAGCGAGTTCGAGCCCCTTTAGCGGAACGAAGAAAGAGAGTAGGAGAAAAAATACAGCCTTGATCCTTTCTTTTGGTATCTTTTCTTTCGTATCAAGACGAAAGAAAAGTACACTCAGATGCTAACATCCTCAAACTTATACAGCTCCCAATCCCCGCTCCTCTCTTTCCTCTTAAAATAGAGAATATTAGAAAGCCCGTTCCCTATTCCCTTCAAGGCAACGATTTTGACATTAGAATCATCAATGCTTTTTTGTCCGTAATTAATGTTCGACAAACGGTCGGTGGGCAGTTCCGGTTTGAAGGCAAACCATTGATTCAGGTCGAGGGTTGTTTCCAGTACCGAAAAGTCGTCATCCGGATCGGTCGTGACAAAAGCCAATGGCTGCTTGATACGGCGGCTCTGAAACAAGCTATCGGTGGCAAAACGCCCGAAAAACTCTACAAAATCTTCATTATCCCCTTTTTCAAGCGGGCGCAGATCGATCGCTTCCAGTATCCACGCTCCCTTTATCCGTTCAAAGTAATATTTCTTCATCTTATGAGTCCGGATAAAAATCCACTCCACTTGCACGGATGTCAGCGTGGTGTCTCCTACTAAATCCATATCTTCCTCACGATCGAAAAGAAGAGTATAATAATTCTGTTTCGTAAACAGGTCATCGTGCTTCCAATACTTTTTATCTATTTTTGAAGGCTCGTCACCGTTGTAGTAGGACAACGGAAACTTAACGCGTTGCCGTTGCAACTCGTCATCAGAAGCAAAGTTATAGATAAAGTCGTCAAACGATTCGTCAGCTTCAATCGGTTTAGGTTCGTCCGAAGCCTTCTCTTTATCAATGGAGTCGGCTTTGTTCACCATAGCCGAATCTACCAGATGTGTAATAGATGCAAAGGGGTCAGCGTCAGTCTTTTTGTTGTTTCCACATGCGGCAAACAACACCAGGACGGTGACTCCCGCCATTATTGTTTTCATTTTAATAGTTAGCAATGTGTCGATATTCCCATGTGCCAACCGGTTTTCAAAACCATTTCATTATTCCGGCGAGCACATGGGCCTATATCATCACATTATTTTAATTTAGCTCTTAGTTTTTCAAGCATATCTACTGTCATACTTTCCAAATCGTAAGCCGGTTTCCAGCCCCACTCTTCGCGGGCACAAGAATCATCCATACTGTCAGGCCAGCTGTTGGCGATGCGCTGTTTCAGCGGGTCTACCTTATATTCCATTTCAAAGTCAGGAACATGTTTCTTGATGGCAGCATAAATTGTTTCGGGTGCAAAGCTCATAGAAGCGATGTTGAAAGCATTACGGTGTACCAGTTTCGTCGGATCAGCTTCCATCAGCGAGATAGCTGCGTTCAGCGCATCCGGCATATACATCATATCCATCAGTGTTCCTTCCGGAATCGGACAGATAAACTTCTCTCCTTTTACGGCAGAGTAGTAGATGTCTACTGCGTAGTCAGTCGTACCACCTCCCGGAGGTGTCACATTCGAAATGATTCCCGGGAAACGCACGGCACGTGTATCTACGCCATACTTATTAAAATAATAGTCGCTCAGCAACTCCGTGGTTACCTTGCTGATACCATACATAGTGCGCGGACGCTGAATGGTATCCTGCGGTGTCTGCACGTGAGGTGTGCTTTCACCAAACGAACCGATCGAACTTGGAGTGAACACGGCGCATTTGTTTTCGCGGGCCACTTCGAGTACATTCCATAATCCGTCGATACCGATTTTCCAAGCCAGTTTAGGCTTCGATTCGGCCACAACAGACAGCAGGGCTGCCAGGTTGTAGATTGTGTCGATATTATACTCCTTCACTACAGAGGCGATCATCTCCTGATCTGTTACATCGACTACCGCCGACGGACCGGATTCTTTCAATTCCCCTTTGGGCTCTGCCCCGTGAATATAACCTGCTACTACATGTGTGTTTCCGTAGCGTTTACGTAGTTCCATCGTGAGCTCCGAACCAATCTGGCCGGTTGCTCCAATTACCAAAATATTTTTCATTATCTTTACTAATAAGGTGTATTAAGCTAAATGGTGCGCAAAGTAAGCACTTTTTTTTCATTTTTATACCAAATATATGTTGTTTATTCCAAGAAAAATTGTGTCCTTTGCAAAAGAAACTAAAACCCCAAACACTATGTACGGTAAAATGAAAGAACACCTCAGCAACACGATTGCTGAAATTAAAGAAGCAGGCCTCTACAAAGAGGAACGCTTAATCGAAAGTGCACAACAAGCTGCTATCACTGTTAAAGGCAAGGAAGTACTGAATTTCTGTGCCAACAACTACCTTGGATTGTCTAACCATCCCCGCCTGATCGAAGGTGCAAAGAAGATGATGGACCGTCGTGGATACGGTATGTCTTCTGTACGTTTCATCTGCGGAACTCAAGATATACATAAGGAGCTGGAAGCCGCAATTTCAGACTATTTCAAAACCGAAGACACTATTTTGTACGCAGCTTGCTTTGATGCCAACGGCGGTGTGTTCGAACCGTTGTTCACCGACGAAGATGCCATCATTTCCGACTCACTGAACCACGCTTCTATCATCGACGGAGTACGTCTTTGCAAGGCAAAACGCTATCGTTATGCCAATGCAGACATGGCCGACCTGGAACGTTGCCTGCAGGAAGCACAAGCCCAGCGTTTCCGCATTATCGTTACCGACGGCGTATTCTCAATGGACGGTAATGTAGCTCCAATGGACAAAATCTGTGATCTGGCCGAGAAGTACGATGCCCTGGTGATGGTAGACGAATCTCACTCTGCCGGTGTAGTTGGTGCAACCGGTCATGGAGTAAGCGAACAGTACAACACTTACGGACGTGTAGATATCTACACCGGAACTCTAGGTAAAGCCTTTGGTGGTGCTTTGGGCGGATTCACAACCGGCCGCAAAGAGATCATCGACCTGCTTCGCCAGCGCAGCCGTCCGTACCTGTTCTCAAACTCACTTGCTCCGGGTATTATCGGTGCCAGCCTCGAAGTATTCAAGATGCTGAAAGAAAGCAACGAAATCCATGACAAACTGGTAGAAAACGTAAACTACTTCCGCGACAAGATGACCGCAGCCGGATTTGACATCAAACCGACTCAGAGTGCTATCTGTGCCGTGATGCTGTACGATGCCAAACTGTCACAGGTTTATGCAGCCCGCATGCAGGAAGAAGGTATTTATGTAACAGGTTTCTACTATCCGGTAGTTCCGAAAGACCAGGCACGTATCCGTGTACAGATTTCAGCCGGTCACGAGAAAGAACACCTCGATAAATGTATCGCTGCATTCATCAAAGTAGGTAAAGAATTAGGTGTACTGAAGTAAACCTTTATTTCTCTTCCATTGTTATTGTATATAAAAGTATGATAACAATGGAAGAACTTACACTCACGACACCCGCGCTGCTATTTTCAGCCGTTTCACTTATTCTTTTGGCATACACCAACCGTTTTCTCTCGTATGCCCAATTGGTACGCACTCTTCGCGACCGTTATATGGAAGATCCCTCTGATATCAATGTAGCTCAAATTGAGAATCTGCGCAAACGCCTCAACCTGACCCGCATGATGCAGGTGTTCGGCATTGCCAGCCTATTCTTCTGCGTAGTTACCATGTTTCTTATCTACATCGGGTTGTTCCTGCTTTCCATCTATATTTTCGGACTCGCACTGCTTCTGTTAATCGCCTCTTTAGGCGTTTCTCTCCGTGAGATACAGATATCGACTCGTGCCTTGGACATCTACCTGAGCACAATGGAAGGAAAACTAAAACATTAAAAATTACTTTTCCACACCACGCCCATAGGAGCCACATAAATAAAGTTCCGCTCCTCCCCACCGGAAGCAAGCGGAACTTTCACAAACAAAACAACAGATCGTTTATAACTTTATCAATCCATACCGGTCAGTCAGCCCGCTCCTGAATGCAACGTAGGGGAATCGCTTCACGTTCATGTCCTGTAAGAACAATACTTGCTTTTGTCGAAGCAGTTTTTCCTATTTTAAAATAACTCACTGTTTCCCCTCCCGAAGCAGTACCTAACTTATTTCCGCACCAAATTAAAGCAGATTCTCCAATATACGCAAACTGACTATCCAAATAATAATAACCGGTGAGCCGAACATAAGTCGTTAGTTTTTTATTTGTATCATATGCCATAACCATTCCTCCATGTGCACCAACACTATCCGAATTCATCACATTAGCACCATTGTCTGATGCTTTGACTGCTTGATTCACATTGCTAAACAGTGAAAGATAGTTCTCAATCAGTGCTACACGCCATCCTGCCGGACACGGATCATGAACTGTCTTCTGAATATTCCAAGCATTCAGATATGTATTATTCCGATCACTGTCCGCTATCCATTTATGTACATTTGTCTTTTTATATATATTCAACGGATTCTGGTAAGCCGTCCGATAAGTCGCCTGAGCATTTACAGCCGGATCAAAAGGCAGGAAAGTGACTCCATCCGGCTTATATAAGCTTAATATTCCCACAATCGGTTTAGTCATCGGAGTAGGAAGATTCACTATCGTGATCGGCTTATTCGAATAACTGCTCGGATATGGATCTTTCCTTCCCCATTGATAATGGAATCCATGTGTCTTAAACTTCTCCACATCCGACGGCGGCACGCCGGCATATCCGGCCATAGCCCCCAGATTACGATCCATCATCGGTAACTGGTTTCCATGATTGCCATATGTAAATTTCAGTTTTCTTTTAGTCAACGGCTCTTGCACATCCGCATCACCTGTCGCGTCCGGGCGGTAGTCCGTCACCCACACATGCCAGCTCCAGAGTATCTTACCATCCGCACCATAAGCGGCAATCACCCCGCTACCACCGGTAGTTCCCGGAGCCACACGGCAATAAACACGGGCTTCCCCTTTATTCTTCACCGGATACAACGTCGGATCGGTTCCATCTGTCCGTTTCAAATCCACGATGTTCGTATGGTCATCCTCCGAAGTTACGATTCCCATTACCGGCTCACCGATGTCTCCATCCTCTTTAGTCTGCCAGAGCAGTTTCATCGAAGTGATTCCTCCGGAAGCCTCACACCAACCTTTCAATACATCGTTCGTTTTATCCGGATCTCCATTCTGTTGGTATGCCAGCGGATCAAAGCAGAAGCCACCTCCGGCGGATACCATAAAGCAATTGGCCGTAGGCACAAAGTTTTCATTATTTTCCGAAGCGGGTACAGGGTTGATATAGGTCACCCGTTTATCACTTGTCGGGATACCGCTATGTGCAAAGTTCACCGTATAATCATAATTCGCATTACTCTTAATGTCGAAATTCGTCGACTGCCTCCCGCCGATATAAACACGATAGTCCAGTTTAACTTTTGCATCCTGATCGCTCACCGCGACAAAGTTAAAGAAAGAACTTCCTTTAGGAGCATTCTCTTTTGTCCGTTGGGTTTCAGAGTTCGCTGCCGGTTTCTCTCCGCGCATATTGGTCGGTACCCAGCAAGAGTAACTCCCGCTTTGTGCCACATCTTTTATCTGCAAAGTAGTAAACTGATCCAGGATAGAAGGATAATTTCCCTTACTATCGGGGGTAGGGATAACCGCATAGTTCAACGGGACACTTTGGAGCAACAGTTGTTTCAAAGTATATCCGCTCACAGCATATGTCCACTCCACGGTGAGCCGGGCAGCCAGACGCTTCAGCAGCAAACGGGTATCATAGCTCCCCTCCGGACTCTGAATCACATACTTACCATCTACTTGCGCCACATTCACATGCTCCAGATAGAGTACATAAGGCATCTTCTTCATATCTTCACTATTCGAAGGATCAATCGCATTGATCACCGACGCATCTACCTCCATCGCCTGCACATCCGATAAAGATTTGTTATTACTCAGTGTAGCTATGGCATTTCCATTACCCCGCGCCACTAACAGCAATTGACAGCCATTCTTAGGAGTTAATGTCACGTTAAAACTCTGACCGATCTTTACATCACCGTATGCTCCTCCATTCAAACGGGCTTTTGTTTGCCCATCATACTGGTAGATTTCCAGATTATATAACTGGTCGGGTACGTCTGTCGAAGCACGGGTCACCGCCTTTAATGATCGTTTCACATCAAAAGCAGCTTTGCTGCTTTCAACGGCGAGCCGTTGAGGCGAGCCGTTGAGGCGAGCCGTTGAGGCGAGCCGTTGAGGATCATTATCACTTGAATCTTCGGCAAAGCCGAAGACCATCGATACCGTCACCTCTTCACCATCCGCCGGAGGAACCACCGCCTCTTCCGTCCGGTCCTCACATCCACTCAACCCTCCCAGAAGGATCACTCCTCCCAAGAGCATTAACCATTTATTCTTCCAAGTCTGTTTCATATCATTATTATTCTTGTACACATCGAAACGGATAAGGTTCACCGAGAACTCCCCAACCATTAGCCGGAGTAGTCAATTCTCCTGCCGCTATTTTTGTATAATATATCCGGTAGTTATTGCTAGTCTTTGCTATCGTATTCGTTCCTTCGTATCCGGCGGCACTTCCATTAAATATCAAATTTCCATTGGCAAAAGACCGGTATGCCGTGACCGGGAACCAGGCTGTATTATCTTCCGTACGGGGAGAGGGCACACCACTTCCACCGGATACATTATACAGACGTCCACCCCGCTCGTGTGCACTACCATTTTGCACAAACGCTCCATTCGCATTAAACCAATACCCCTGCCCCGTGTTCCAGCCCTTGTACACTGTTTGATAGGGAGTCTTCCATCCTGCCGGACAAGGGTCATAAAGAGTTTTAGAGTTATTATACAAATACTGATACTCCGCGGTAGTTTCATTCAAACTATACCAAGAGCACCTGCTATTGTTCTGATCGCTGCCCGAACCTGTTATAATATGATCAGGATGCTCAATCACATATTGCAGCGTATTGCCATTTACTAATGTAATATTGGAATAAGCGACCTTTCCCAGTTTTACCCCTCGTCCTTCTCCGTCATAAATAACGTTGAGTTCATTCGCCGTTCCGTCTATCGACCCCAAGAACGGGTCCTTGCGCCCCCAATAGAACAGATAGCCTATCCGCTTTGCAAATTCCAGCAATGAAGCATTCTCACCGGGAAATCCTCCGGCAGTCGCGCACAGGTTCCGGTCCATAATAACTTTCCCGACATGCGCTCCTCCATCTTTGAAAGCATCAGTAGCATACTGATGTACACTCCCGTTCTGAGTCAACTGCTGTGCCTGGGCATAAGTGACAGAGGAAGTAATCCCCTGCGGTACATAATCGGTTATCCAAAGGTGCCAGCTCCATACAATCGTACTGCCGGAATAGGCAGCAATCAAGGCATTCCCCCCTTTGCTCACCGGCACTTTAACGTGGATACGGGCTTTTTGCAGATCACCTCCGTCGGTGATACGCGCCAGATTTGAATGATCGTCTCTACTGATGGCATACCCCATCACCAAATCGCCCGACGTAGCATCATCCTTGGTTTGCCAGATCAACTTAACATCCGTTATTTTTTTGTTATCGGCCAACGTCGCACCATCCGTCAGATGTGTATTCCAACCACTCAACGGAACATTGTAACCATTCATCCCCGCTTCGTGCTTATACGGATTAAAACAGATATTCGTACCGGGCTTCATCATGAAGCAGTTGGAGGTCTCCACCAGGTTGGTGCTTAGCACCGGACTCTGATCTAACAGTTGGATGCGTCTGTCGGCCTGATAATTAGTCGATGTGATATGCACATCCCAGTTATAATCCTTATTCTCGTAAAGGTTGAAGTCCGTTGACTCCCGTCCGCCCAGATAAGCACGGTAGTAGAGGCGCTCCTTCTTCTCTACGTTGTCCACCACTAACTCCATGTACGAAGCGGCGGTAGGCGCATTCTCTTTCGTACGATAATAGGCAGAGGTAGCCTTGGCCGAAGCGCCCCGCACATTGGCGGGTATCCATACGGTTTTCTCTCCCCCCGCCAGATCAGCGGCATTCGTCAGGCGATAATAATCGACATACTCCACCATTTCGTCCGGATAGGTTTTCCCCCACTTCGTGTCTGTCTTCGCAGGAAGCAGACGGAAGGCAGCCGGCACCTGGCAGAGTTTTACCTCTTTCAGCACATACCCCTTTTGGGTGAGGTTTTTATCATCCACCGTCCAGGTCACTTTCAGCCTGGCAGCCAGCCGTTTGAGCAGCAAGCGGGTATCATAGTTGCCATCCGGACTCTGAAGTTTGCCGTCGGCCGTCACGTTGACACCTTGGCATAGTCGGCATTATTCTGTTCTTTAGCAAACTGAGCAAACTTAGCGTAAGGCCGCCGGCCGGAATGGTATGTTTGAAGAGTGTAGTATCCATCATCTGTTTCTGCACATTGGCAAGGTTACCGCTAATGGCAGGTGTCGTATTCCCTTGCCCGCGGACTATCACCACCAACTGGCAATCCGTGGCTTGCTGCAAGGTGAGGGAAGTGGGAGCGGTAGAGAAATTCGCTCCGATTGGGACCGTCTCCTTATATTGTACGCTTCCCATCAGATTACCGCTCTGGTTATACTGCATCAGGTGGAACTGGTAAAGCGCGTCCGGACGGGTGACTTCCCCGGTCCGGGTCTTCGCCGCAGGCAGCAGGCGTGCGCTGAACGCTCCGCCCTCTCCATCCTCTCCGGCACGCGTATCGGCGGGCACCGAAAGCGCGTATCCATCCTCCTCGTCGGCAAAACCGAAAGAAAGAGAAACTTCTACCGGATTTCCTTCACCGGCTGCCGGAACAGACTCACTGAACCGCTCCTCACAAGACGTCAACCCCATCAACAGGGCCGTTACCGTGAGCATACATCCTAACCTATTCATACAACTGCTGTATTTCATCTTACCTCCTTCGTATTATCTAAAATTCACTTCATTCGGGATGATTTCCACTTCATCGAACATGATCACGTTACCATCCGTGATGGTCACCCTTACGTCCGCACTATTGGCTCCGCTGATGTTGACGGTCAAATCATAAAGATAGCCCCGCTGGATATTATAGTCATTCATTAAGTTACCTCCCAAATAAATACGGTATTTCATGCCGATTGCATCCGTCGCACCAGGATAAGTATAAGTTCCCTCCAAATCCAGATACGTGCATCCCGTCAACGCTCCACCGTCTCCCGGTCCTTTTCCTGTCAGGTTCTTTTCAGCGAAACTCCCCCCTGTACCTGTACCCCGAAGATTCTCAGCCATGTGGAAACTGCGGGTTGTGTTCACCGGAAAAACACTTGTGCCATCCGTAGATTTAATTTCCACAACTGAACCGCTAACCGACGACAGATCGGGATACCGAGCTGTCAATGCTCCACCCCCACGTGCATAAAGCGCACTCTTCTCAGGCAAGTTATATACTTTTAAAGCAGTGATTGCGACCTTTGCGCCATGGTTTGCTCCCTCCGTTGAAGTTATATCGGACGAAAGCCTCCATGTCACGTTTACCTTGGCGAATGCACGAAGCAACGGAGCTACCACCACCAGTTTACCCTCGGCACTGGCCGATGTCAACGGGCCGGAAGACAGCAAAGTAGGATTGCTACTCTGAAAATCAACAGTGACCGCTTTCAGTTTCGATTCTTTTTCAATTCCGCTGCCACCTGCAACCGTCTGTTCCGTAAACAAGTCGGAACCGGCATTGGCTATCACGTAAAACCGGCTTGCCGCTGTCGAGAAGTCCGAAGTAGCAACTTCAATGGTCATGTTCTCCTTCGGAATGCTCAGCTTTGAATTATCAAAATACTGGGCTTTCAGAAATGTTCCATCCACCAGCTGTGTTCCGCCGTCACCAGTCGTACTGTATTGCACTACCCATACATTATCAATCATCACCTCGTTCAGCGTTCCTCCTCCCCGTGTGTTCACCTCCAACACTCCCGGCAAACTCAACCGGAAGACCATGTTTCGCGATCCGGCGGAAGTCTCTTCCTCAGTGCAGCCTCCCATCGACGACAATAGAACCAATGCCATTGCCACTTGTCCCCAGAGATTCCTGAATCCTATTTTTACTCCATCCATATTGCTATTATAACTTTGTCTGTTTCTTCAAAACGATGATCCGGAAAAGCGTATCTATCCCTTTCCCAAATCATCGGTATTCAGCGTAATTGTATTATATTCTTTCACGGCCAGCGTCAGATCGGTTGGTTTCAGAATACCATAAAACGTCAACGTAAAGTCGAACTGATAAGTCATTCCCGGCAACAACACTTTCTGTATCTCGGCAGGGAACGAACTGACATAAGGGGTATCCGCATAATAATCCACTGTCAGATCTACATCGAACTTTATCAACGTCGAACCATCAACGGGAAGCAATACCTCTTTGCTGCTCTCACGCCATGCAGTCGGATTTCCACCAGCCGGTTCCTGAAACGATTCAAAAGCGAATGAAGATTCATAACCGGAAGCTGTCCCCCATGCCGGTTGTCCCAGCGTATAAGCCAGCGAAGGCGGCAGTCCTGTTATAGTCACCCTATTGGCTTTCAATTTTTCAACACGCACCGGTGAGCCGTCTTTGGCTCTTACCCTCACCTGCACCTGTGCCCCCATTCTCTTAAACGGATTGGGCAGCGTCACGCTCATGTGGCTCTCTCCCATCTGGTTGGGTTGTACCACGATCCCTTTCAGCGTAGTATACATAAAGTCTTTGCCGTTCCCGACCGGAATCGTACCGTCCGTCTTTAGTTCCGGTACTTCGGTCGAGGAGTTATACGACACCAGATAAAGATCGTACGTCCCGCGATATAAATAGAGTTCACCCGTGGCCACTCCATTCTTCACCGTATAGGTCTTACCGTCCAGCGGTTGGGTCTTTGTTGTGGAAGCATTGGCCGGAAAAGCGTAAACCTGGAATGTCTTTCCGTCCGCCATATCCGCCGGATCACCGTCCACACGCGTCGACGCCTCTCCTGCCACCAAGCGGCAGAGCCGGAAACTGAGTGCCACCGGCTCTCCTTCATCTCCGCCGGAACCGGACGCCCCGGGCATGTCATCCCCCGAACACCCAGACAGCCCAAGACTCCCCAAGCAGCAAAGGCCACAACCTATCCAATATTTCAGTCTCTTATTCATCATCGTTCTATTTTTGTCACCACAGATTACACAGACTTCTCACGGATTAATAATTTATCCTGGTTGATATTGAAGAGTAAATAATCTGTGTTAATCCGTGTAATCTGTGGTGAAACTTAAATTCCAATACTCGTGTTCTGGTTCGCGTCACTCTTCCAGTCATCTATCTTCACCGAACTCAAGCTGCCCCCCATCTTGTCCACCGTAATCTGATAGACGTAGTGGTAACCGGCTTTCCATTCGGCACTTACCGATTTCGTCTCAAACGCATGGGCGTTTTCTGCCGACTCACCATTGATGCGAACCTTCAGG
>ENA-OPCC01001227-OPCC01001227.1-human-gut-metagenome-genome-assembly--contig:-NODE-1227-length-11443-cov-2.464261_pt1 | contig 11443 bp, 10 predicted proteins | sample MGYA00241558_ERZ501467 | MGnify/ENA primary metagenome ERZ501467 (study PRJEB25962, sample SAMEA2042620) | human gut metagenome | biome: human gut; feature: human-associated habitat; material: faeces...
AAATACATGTGGACAAGATACACCCCGAACGACACTTCACCCACCCATTGCACCGCTTTTGCAAGTTGGCTACGGCCGGTATAAGCATCCTGCAAACGCCGTGAAAACAAGATGAAGACGGCCAACGTGGAATAGAGGAATACCGACGGCTTAATGCCATGCCCTTTGCCGTGGAACGACATCTGCCATTCGGTCTCCCACATCGACAGGACGAGCGACAAAAGCAGCAAGACGAGCAACGGGAAGAGACGATAAGTACGCGGCCTCCGCGACAGCCAAACTCCTAAGACAAAGAAGAAACCGTAGACGGGAAACAGACCGGCATAGACCACCATCGGAAGCTCGTGGCCGCCGATGTTAAGATACCAATTGACCACGGCGACCGACGCAAAGCTCATCAAGGCGAAGCCAATTACCCCCTCGATTTAACGTGAGTTAACCAAGGAAGCAAGACGTAGCACTGGATGATAAGCGCGATGAAGTAATACACACTGTAACCGCAAAGGAAAAAGCGGATCAGCCCTTTCCACACGACATGATTTGATCCAGCAGGTCAAATACATGCAGCTGTTTACCTTTATCTATTCCAAGCGCACGGGTACCATCGCTGCCAAGCTGCCAGACCCGACCACCCATGCCGAAAAGGCAGCCCGCATGGACCGCCTGCTGAAACTGCAGGATTCCATTGCTTTCCCGATGATCGCCGCTATGTATCGTAATATCTCTATTGCGGAAAAAGGTCATGAAGAAAGATACCTTGCTTTCGTGAAGAACATTGAAGTTGCATCTGTATTTGCCAAAGAAGGAGAAGTTATATGGCAGTGCCGTAACTGTGGTTATATCGAAGCAGGTAAGGAAGCTCCTGAGGTATGTCCTGCATGTCTGCACCCACAAGCATATTTCGAAATTAAGAAAGAAAATTATTAATAGAATCAGACTGTATTTTGGAGAAAGGTGGAGCTGTTTAATTATGGCCCCACCTTTTTTCTATGCATTAATAATACTGTTTCTTTATTTACCGGCGTGTGGATAGTCAACCGTGTAGTGCAGACCACGGCTTTCTTTACGTTCCATAGCCATGCGCATAATCAGATAACCTACATTAATCATATTGCGCAGTTCACATATTTCTTTAGATGCCACGCTGCGTTTGAACAGGCTTTCGGTCTCTTCGTATAGGATATCCAGGCGGTCCCAAGCGCGTTTCAACCGGAGATCGCTACGGACAATACCAACATAAGTGCTCATAATCTGATTTACTTCTTTCATACTTTGAGTAATAAGTACCATTTCTTCCGGTGAGCGGGTACCTTCATCATTCCATTCCGGAATCTCTTCGTTATAAGAATATTGGTCAATCACCGATAAACAATGTTTGGCGGCGGCATCTGCGTAAACCACTGCTTCTATCAACGAGTTTGAGGCTAACCGGTTGCCTCCATGCAAACCTGTACACGAACATTCGCCGGCAGCGTACAGACGTTCAATAGAGGATTGGGCGTTCAAGTCTACCTTAATACCTCCACACAGGTAGTGTGCGGATGGTGCCACGGGAATATATTCTTTGGTAATGTCGATTCCTAAGCTGAGGCATTTCTCGTATATGTTAGGAAAATGTTTTTTGGTTTCTTCAGGATCTTTGTGTGTTACGTCCAGATAAACATGGTCGTCCCCACGATTTTTCATTTCATTGTCAATGGCACGTGCCACGATATCACGGGGTGCCAAAGATAAACGTGGATCATATTTTTGCATGAATTCTTTTCCGTCCATTGTGCGGAGCACACCGCCATATCCACGCATTGCTTCCGTAATAAGGAAAGAAGGACGGTCGCCCGGATGGTAAAGAGCTGTCGGATGGAATTGTACGAACTCCATGTCTTTTACGGTTCCTTTAGCCCGGTATACCATGGCGATACCGTCTCCGGTCGCTACAAGCGGATTGGTAGTGGTCTGGTAAACAGCCCCCACTCCACCTGTTGCCATTAGTGTCACTTTGGCCAGATATGTATCCACTTTACCTGTTCGGGGATCGAGTATATAAGCTCCGTAGCATTTTATGTCCGGTGTCTGGCGGGTGACAGTTACTCCTAAATGGTGTTGTGTCAGGATTTCTATGGCAAAATGATTTTCAATTACCGTAATATTGGGATGTTGTTGTACAGCTTGAATCAAACTGTCTTGAATTTCAGCGCCGGTATTATCTTTATGGTGTAAAATACGAAATTCCGAATGACCGCCTTCCCGGTGTAGATCGAACTCCCCTTTTTCATTTTTGTCGAAGTTTACACCCCAGCTGATCAGTTCTTGTATTTGCGCAGGAGCCTCACGCACGACTTTCTCTACAGCAGTACGGTCGCTGATCCAGTCACCGGCAATCATTGTGTCTTCAATATGTTTCTCGAAATTGTCTACCAGTAGATTGGTCACTGAGGCCACTCCTCCTTGCGCAAAATAAGTGTTTGCTTCTTCCAGCCCACTTTTGCAAACAAGGGCAACTTTTCCTTTATGTGCCACTTTTAGGGCAAAACTCATTCCGGCGATACCGGAACCGATTACGAGGAAATCGAACTTTTTAACCATAAGTTTTAGTGTTTATCACCGCAAAGCTACAAAATAAGTTTTTTCGTTGTGCTTTTCGTTGCCATTAATTCATAATTTTACTAACTTTCCGCCAAAAATCTGACAAAATGAACCGTATTTTTCATGCTCGCATTGTCTGGTACCAGTATTTTCTGCTGGTTGTATTGGGCATTAATGCTTTTGGTTTCTTATGGTGTAAGAATATTATATTGGCTACTTTGATGATGTTGTTTCTGATTGTTATCATCGAACAGATCATACATACAGTTTATACCGTTACCACTGACGGTTTGCTGATACTTAACTATGGGCGGTTTATCCGTAAGAAAACTATTCCCATAGCAGAAATTACTTCAGTCCGCAAAGTCCATTCTATGAAATTCGGAAGTTTTGCAGTGACAAATTATTTATTGATAGAATATGGAAATGGAAAATATGCTTCTGTACTTCCGGTGAAAGAAAAGGAATTTATAGAACTGATTGAAAAAACAAGAAACTTAATTTAGTAAGCTATGAAATACCAGGTTATTATTATCGGCGGGGGACCTGCCGGTTACACTGCTGCCGAAGCTGCTGGAAAAGCAGGTTTAAGCGTGTTGCTTTTTGAGAAACAGAATTTAGGAGGAGTTTGTTTGAACGAAGGGTGTATACCTACAAAAACATTGCTCTATTCGGCAAAGACATATGATGGGGCTAAACATGCTTCAAAGTATGCTGTAACAGTTTCTGAGGCTTCGTTTGATCTTTCGAAGATCATTGCTCGTAAGTCGAAGGTAGTACGCAAGTTGGTTTTGGGGGTTAAATCAAAATTAACGTCTAATAATGTTACTATCATAAATGGAGAAGCAACAATCTTGGACAAAAACAAAATCTGCTGTGGCGAAGAAATCTATGAATGTGATAACTTAATTCTTTGCACAGGATCCGAGACTTTCATTCCTCCTATTTCCGGAATCGATACGGTAAGTTATTGGACACATCGGGAAGCATTAGACAATAAGGAATTGCCCGCTTCGCTTGCTATCGTAGGTGGTGGAGTGATTGGTATGGAGTTTGCATCATTCTTCAACAGTCTGGGTGTGAAAGTGACCGTCATTGAAATGATGGACGAGATCTTGGGAGGCATGGATAAAGAGCTTTCTGCTCTGTTGCGTGCTGACTATGCCAAACGGGGCATTACATTTCTGTTGAGTACTAAAGTTGTCTCGTTGGCACAATCAGAGGAGGGAGTCTTAGTTTCTTATGAGAATGCAGATGGTGCCGGAAATGTGACTGCGGAGAAATTGCTAATGAGTGTAGGTCGCCGTCCGGTAACAAAAGGTTTCGAACTTGAGAACCTGAATCTTCAACGGACAGAGCGCGGAAGTATTTTAGTAAACGGGCAGATGGAAAGTTCATTGCCCGGAGTATATGTATGTGGGGATTTAACCGGATTTTCTTTATTGGCACATACGGCAGTTCGTGAAGCGGAAGTAGCCGTACATGCAATTCTCGGTAAAACAGATACAATGAGTTATCGTGCTATTCCCGGTGTAGTGTATACCAATCCTGAAATAGCCGGAGTCGGGCAAACAGAAGAGTCCCTTATTGCGAAAGGTATTGCTTATCGTGCTGTAAAGCTTCCTATGGCATATTCTGGACGTTTTGTTGCCGAAAATGAAGGGGTAAACGGTGTATGTAAAGTGTTGCTTGGAGATGATGATACGATTTTGGGAGCACATGTCTTAGGCAATCCGGCTTCTGAAATTATCACATTAGCAGGTATGGCCATAGAAATGAAACTAAAAGCGGCCGAATGGAAGAAGATTGTTTTTCCCCATCCTACTGTTGCCGAAATATTCCGTGAAGCATTGTAAGAGTTACAAGTTGTAAGTTACGGGTTATAAGTATCATGCGTATAATGGCGCAATTACTCGTAACCCGTAATTTATGACTTGTCATTCGTTGTTTATAAGCATTATGAAGAAACTGAATTTATTTATTTTATTCTCTTTTTGTTTTTCAATTATTATCCGGGGGCAGGTAGATTTCGCCGCAATTGATTCACTTATTAAGAAGGAATTGCCCCAAGGTTCCGAAGTTGGTATTTCCGTGTATGATCTGACTGCAAAGAAATCACTCTATACATACCGTGATGCCAAGCTTTCGCGTCCGGCATCTACCATGAAACTCTTAACTACTATAACCGCGCTTGCCCGGCCGGATGCAGATGAACCTTTCCGGACCGAAGTGTGGTATAAAGGTACTATAGAACATGATACGCTCCGCGGAGACATTTATGTGATTGGCGGATTCGACCCGGAGTTTGACGATGAAGGTATGAATGCATTGGTGGAGGAAGTGATAACTTTTCCTTTTTCAGTATTGAAAGGGAGAATCTATGGAGATATATCGATGAAAGATTCTCTTTATTGGGGTGCCGGCTGGGCATGGGATGATACGCCGGAAGCTTATCAGCCTTATCTCTCTCCTTTGATGTACCACAAAGGGATGGTTACGGTTACAGCTGTTCCCGGTGCTGCTCCCGGTGATACTGCAAAGGTATCCTGTTATCCTGTATCCTCTTATTATTCTCTTCACAACACAGCACAGACGCGTACTCCTTCTGCCGGAAAGTTTGCCGTGACCCGGGGATGGCTTCAGAATAGGAACAACATCACGGTCACGGGCAATGTAGAAGGAAAACGCAGTGTTGATATCAATGTTTTTTCTTCACAGGATTTCTTTATGCATGCTTTTTTAGAGAAACTTCGTGATCGCGGTATTGATGTGTCCCGCGAATATGATTTTTCGGTCTTTGTTCCCGATAGTTTGTCGGCTTGCATGGTTCGTTGGGAGCGTCCGGTGCAGGATGTCTTGAATCAGGTCATGAAAGAGAGTGATAACTTGAGTGCGGAGGCTTTGTTTTGTCGTTTGGGGGCACAGGCTACCGGTAAAAGATATGTGTCCGCCAAAGAAGGGATTGCCGAAATAAATAGAATGATAAAACAGTTGGGACACAACCCCGACCGTTACAAAATAGCCGATGGTTGCGGTCTTTCCAACTATGACTACCTCTCCCCTGCCCTTTTAGTCGATTTCTTGAAATTCGCATATTCCCGCACGGAAGTATTCCGGAAACTCTATAAAGCACTTCCTGTTGCCGGTGTAGACGGGACATTGAAGTACCGGATGAAGCAGAGTAAAGCGTATAAGAATGTCCATGCCAAAACCGGTTCCTATACCGCTATCAATGCGTTAGCCGGTTATCTGAAAGCTGCCAACGGGCATGAAATAGCTTTTGCCATCATGAATCAGAATGTTCTCTCGGCCGCAAAAGCCAGAGAATTTCAGGACAAGGTGTGTGAAGTGCTTTGTGAATAGCTAAGGTTTACGAACTCAATGAATTGACATGTGATGGTATTTCTCATAGGGAGTATCCTTGGAAAATACCTCTGGCAAAGCTGAAGCCATATACTGTAATTTTTCTTCAGTCGTTTTGAAGATTTGTTTGGAGTTATCACAATAGTGTTGTATGAGCTGTTCCGCATCTTTAAATCCTCGTAAGTCCTCCTCATCAAGACATGAAATTTCGTTATAGTCATCATCCATGGAAAAATGTGGATTTTGTGGAGAGAACATGTAAATTTTTCCTTTTATCTCGCCACACTGTTTGAAATATGCAGCATATTGGTCTTCTGTAAGTTCCAAGAAATCATTTTCATTGGGTATATATCCGATTTTGAAAATAAATTGAAGTGAGGGCCCAATCGGCCCGAATAGGAGATCGAAAAAGTCCATTTTTTATAAGTTATGGTTAATAAATATCGTAAATATAGTGGTTTTATTTATCATAACTTATAAAAATCTCTCAATTATCCGGTAGATGATTCGAATAGCCTGAATGAATGTTGTGATTTCTGATATGTAATTATAGAGAAAATAGGGGGATAAAGATATGATTTGACAGTTGAAAATAGATGACTCTTTTGCTGCTGGGCAAATTGTTGAATACCAACAAGTTATATGTTTCCTTTTTTTCTCTACGGGCAACGGAGCGTTTCTCACCGAGAAACGAGTTGAATATTCTTAAAAGACAACAACTCTCATAAATACGAAAGCAGGAATAGCTAGTTGCTGATTCCATATTAATTATCTGTATTTGTTGTGGTGTAAGCAGCAGGCATTCTCAAAAAGCTTGTTCAATAGTGGAAACCAATAACTCCACTTCATCTTTTATAGCTATTGTAAATTACGGCTTTGAAAACGTATCGGTAGAAAACAGTTTTATCGTTCTGTCAAAAACATCGCAGCACATCCATTTGGGGACACTATGTTTGTCATATTTTCTTTTTGTTTGTATCATGTAGTTGCTATTTCAGAATAGTATGTACTTTTAATATACAAGAGTATATACCATTATCATGCAATAGTGTATATTTTTGCAGTGTAAAAGTATATACTCTTATAAGTGCTCATTATCAGTTGTTTATGCCCGAATCTTGGATAAAAACAACCCTGTTGTCTGATTCCGGCAAGTAACTGCCTTGCACTTTCACCATCGGTTTATCCGCCTTGTGCGGGAGTATGATTTCCGCTTTCATCAACTTCCCGTATTTCCATTCCATATTTACCCGATAACCGTTTCTTGCCATTAAACCTTCGATTTTTCCTTCCGGCCATTCAGTAGGCAGAGCCGGTAAGAGATGGATAAAACCTTCCTGCGATTGTAGGAGCATTTCGGCAAAGAGCCCGGAGGTTGCCATTGTGGCATCGACTTGCATGTTTCCCGATTGGTTGGACATCATGTTTTCATAACCGCTTTCTTTAATCATTTGGTTGAAAGTGCCGATGGCTTGATCACCTTCATAAAGTCTTGTCCAAAGAGCGGTACGCCATGCCATAGACCAATTACCGCCGGTATGGGGCCATCTTTCGCCAAACTTTCCTTTTCCTCTCATCTCTAATGATTTTTTGACGGCCAGTGCCAGTGCAGGGGTCTGACTGTATGAAATCATGTTTCCCGGATACAGGGCATAGAGGTGGGCGATATGCCGGTGATGATCGCGTGGGTTGTCTACATCGTCTATCCATTCCTGCAGTTGTCCGTAGCGACCGATTTTCAAAGGTAATAGCTTGTTTCTGGCAATAGTCACTTTCTCACGAAATACTTCATAAATTGTACCGCTTTGGACGCATCTGCCACCGGCTGGTTAAAAAATGCGTTTCTGAATATATGTCCCTTAAGATCCGTTGCATATCCTGCGACATAAATTATATCTACAGGATCCTCTTCATTATATACATCTTCATATGTAAGCTGTCCTGCAACAACTGTCTTAACTTCGACATTCCCTGTCGAAAAATACTTATATATATTCGTATTTTCATATCCCTCAAGCAGTCTGTCAAGATAGTAATTCTGAATTTCCGCTTTATAATCATATGCCGGCTTATTTAATTTGATATCGACATTAAACTGCTCCGTAGTGTTTTCCGCATACCAGCTTTCACCTGTTTTACGGGTTCTTATTGAGAACATATATTTTACGGATATATTACCGTCAGCATACATTGTTGCTTTGGTTCTGTTAATATTCGGACCATACCAGCCTTCATTTATGCCAAGGCTGTAATTATCCTCACTCAGTCCGAGTTCGTCATAAGAAGCCTGTGCTGCTTTCTGGATTATTGTCTTAATCTCAGCATCGGTTGAATCCTCGGTCACGTTCGTCTTAAGAGCCTTTATTATCCCATTGCGCACATGGTCCTGAATTGCCTTGACATCATAATTAGCAACTATTGTTCCGTTAACGGATATATTACAGCTTATATCGCCAAGTGATATAAGAATATCTCCTGTCACACTTCCGTTGGTACTTCCGCTTGAAGAAGTAATGGAAAAAGGATTCTCGCTGCTCCATACAGCTTTAACAGATGAATCATTTATCTCTTCGTTAAGAGCCTTAAGCAATGAAGCTGCTGTTGTTGAATTGGTATATTTATAAGCTGCAAAAAACGCACCGGCTGTCGTGACAGCTTTCTCATATCTCTGTGAATCCGATATTCCCGTTGTTCTGGACGCTGTGATCGTAATAGGCTGGCCGTCATCTGTTACGTTGTTTGCATTGCCGTTCTGGCTGTCTAAGAATCTTATATTATCATATTTGCCTGTTGGATCATATTGCAAATTAAATTTATTAAAAATCTCATCACCATATGCTTCAATGGTACTCTTCTGTTCCTCATCCGGAATAAGTATATCAAATACCGATGCCAGTTCATACGGAACTATTTCGAGTATTGTAAGCTTCTGTTTGTTTCTCATAATGCTGGTGAGAACATTTGCCTTGTCTTCTGCCTGAAGTGTTCTCTCACCGTTTACCCAGTCGATGTTTCCGTCATTATATTCGGCTACCATCGCTTTATCATAATATGATGTTCCGATTTCACTACCGTCACCGGCTTTGGTTCTCGTACTTCTTCCGATAAATACGGCCGAGCCCGCAATTGTCATTGCAGCAAGTGTTACCGCCACAATTCGTTTATACAGTTTTCTTCTCATAAATGCTCTCCTTTCAATACGAGATTATTTTGAGCTTACATTGAGTTTCTTGCCCATATAGTCTAGTGCCGTTATTCTGTTACGAAGCGTAATTGTCTTTGAATCCTGTTTTGATTCATTATCGTTTGACACTTTTATAGACACATTTAATACAATCGGCTGTTCATATATTTTGTTGCCAAGTGCATCATATACAATATTGCCGTCATCATCAAGTTTAAGACAGCTGTCATCTATTTTTAATGAAAAATCACTTACATACTTCGACATGCAATATCCGTCATATGCATCATCCATACTTAACGGTGCATCCGTATCCATAACATAAACCATACCGTTTACGTCGTCATGTGGTTTAACCCAGATTATGCATTTAGGCTTGACCTTGGACGTTCTGGAAAAATCTCCTGTCTTTATCACAAGCATACCGGACTGCTCACTCACATACAACTCCGTTGCTTCCATAAGAGCATCCGCCACTTTATTGGAGGTTTCCTGAAGTTCATTCTGTAAATCAATCGAATTACTTTGTTTCCTGTAAAATCGTGAACCGGATGTTACCAGTGACATTATAAGAATTGCTACTATGCTGGCTATCGCAAGGGCAACTAACACCTCAACAAGTGAAAGTCCTTTATTATTCAATTTACGTAATCGGATTTCTTTCAACTGCGGTCCCTTCTTCTCTAATTCTCTTCAACCGTATGTTTACCGGTTGAATAATATAATTTAATCGTTGACGATTTCTTGTCTTTATAACGGCACATTATGTAACATGTCTTTCCCGCATCAGTCTTTATTCCTGCCGGCGATACTTCTTCTATATCACCCGACAGATTTCTGAACGTCACGGTTACACTTGTATAATCAGTTCCTACCTTCGTTCCCGAAAGCTTTCCGTCTGTCTCGCTTACATATACATCGACACGGGATGGCAGTTCACTGCTGTCAAATACTTCATCATCATGTATAATTTCGACAAGACCGTCACTGATCTTAACACTCCATTTGCCGGTTTTGGTCATTGAACGTTCCCTGCATTCGGAAATGGCGTCAGCTATAAACCCTGCTGTCTTTTTAACGTTTGACTTGCTCACGACAACATAACTTAAGCTTGCAATACCTACCATAATTCCCATTATGGCCACTACAACCAGCAATTCCACAAGTGAAAAACCTCTGTTGCCGATTGCTTTATTTAGTTTCTGCCTCTGTCTCTGCAACATAATTCTTTCTCCAGTTATCATAACTCAACAAATCTTCACTCTTGATATCATCACCGCCAAGCGCATCTCCGTCAATTCCCTGATATGCGAAGAAAAACTGCTTAAGAAGCGGAATCGCCTTAATTGTACTCTCCGTTATTTCACGGTCGGCTGTGATTGTAACATCACCCGATATTGTAATATTACCATCCGTAATGATAAGACCCGTAAAATCGCGGTCAACTATTATATCCCTGTCGTTGGCCAGAATAACACCCTGTGTTACTCCGATTGAAGAAATCTTCAACGCACTGGCGCCGCTTGGTACTATCACACCATAGCTTCCGCTTCCGGCTTTTGCTTCGGACTTATAGAATTCCAGATCCTTGTATTCATCCAAAGAGAACATTTCATCCCATTTTGATGTATCAATTACATAATCATATATGCTTCTGCTGCTGTCAATGACATGTTCTTCGGATGCACCTTTCTCATATTTGCCGTCGACCTTGGTTGTCTTAAGCTCATTAATGCTTACAAGTGCACCGTCCGTTACATCAACTGCCCATTTGGAATCGTTATCATCCACATCATCGCTGCCTATATCATATAAGAACATCTTTAACAGTTTGTATCTGTTATACTTATCATCACAATTCTTTCTGAGTTCATCCGCTCCGAAAGCTCCACCGGATGCACTTATCGATGAACCGTTTACGCTGTAAAGATTACCGTTGGTCTTGATTGCATCGCCTCCGGGAATTGAAGCCGTTCCGAGTTTCTCAAGGCATCTTGAAACTATTGTATTCAACTCAGCCCAGCCGTCCCTGTCACTGTATGATGAGTCAAGAATTCTTCTTACATATTGCACTCTTGACGCATTATCTTTGAAATTAAGATAAAAATATCTCGCTGTTCCTCCATCATCCTTACGTACAACAGGATTGGACTTGTTCAATAAATCTGCCGCAAAAAAAGTACTGTCATCACCTGCAAGCGCATCTGTATCGACCGCTCCGTCCTTATCCGCTGTCGGAACACAAGGATTGGTAATCTGCATATATCTCGTAGGTACAAGATATATCTCCTGCAGTTCCTTGAGTCCGAGACT
>ENA-OPCC01001233-OPCC01001233.1-human-gut-metagenome-genome-assembly--contig:-NODE-1233-length-11394-cov-2.331687_pt1 | contig 11394 bp, 10 predicted proteins | sample MGYA00241558_ERZ501467 | MGnify/ENA primary metagenome ERZ501467 (study PRJEB25962, sample SAMEA2042620) | human gut metagenome | biome: human gut; feature: human-associated habitat; material: faeces...
GTATGCGTACCTTTCGCCAGTTCCAGTCCATAGGCAAGAGGTTCGGTCACCGATAATTCCGCGGAAGGAAAGCGCGACAACTGTCTTTTCCTGATTAGGACTTAATACCGACAATTTCTCCTCTATGGCTTTTCGCTTCATACGCATGCGGGAAACGACCTGATCTCCCCGTTCGCTTTCCCCCACCGCCTTAGCCATTCCCTGCACTTTCAGTTCTACTTCATCCCATGTAGTCGCTGTAACTGACACATATACAGGAACTCCCATACCTGACAGGACTTCTGTTATTCCGTTTGAGACAGCAGAAGATATAATTACTAAATCAGGATTCAGCTCCATAATATTTTCGGGATTCAATTCAACAACATGCCCCACCGCCTCACGCTGCGCTTCAGTAACAAAGGTGATATCAGGATTCCCCGCATATTTGCTGAGACCAACAATTCGGCTTATATCCACTAAATCAAGAAGCACTTCATCTGTTCCATAAGTAGTGGAAACAATCCGCTGCGGTTTATGTGGAATCTTTACGGTACGCCCCAGTTCGTCTGTCACTACATAAGCATTATTTTCGACAAGCACTTCGGCAAAATGAAACCGGCACCCGTTTGTTGCTAAAAAAATAATACATAATAGTACAAATATTAGTTTTTTCATGTTTTCGCCATTCTTATATGCCCACTAAGTTTTGCATTCCATATCTTCTCATAAAGGTATTCTGCCCCTCTTATTCCGCAAAGAGGAAGGTCGCTCACTGCCATTTCATCATAAACAGGTCTTGTAATATGGCAACTTACAAAAGGCCTATTCATACGGAGTAATCGTTCCGTTTCATGTGAACTTGACAGAATCAACCCGCCATCCCATTTTTTATAATCTTCAGCAATAGATATGTCATTAATGCCGATTACTCTTACTGTATCCACTGCCGGCGTTTTGGAGCAGGTATCTGCCTGCAAATGAACAGTCAAATGTTCTGTGTCCGCCCATTCCCCCCGCAACGCTTCTGCAATACCCAGACTCTCTTCCGGTGGTGCCGAAAAAAGAATGCGGTCGAACCAAAGCGTTCCCCACATGGATTTCATATTATTTCCAAAATGAAGAAGCCTTTTCTGTCTGCATCTGATTTCCATTTCTGCTGCTTTCAAAGAAGCCGAATTTACTGCTTCTGCGATTCTATTCAACCATCGCAAAGTCCCTTCCATCCCATAGGGAAGCCCCACAGAAATATAGGGGATATCGAATCGGGATTTCATGTCTTCTGCTGCTTTTAACGCCAGTTCATTCCTTACCACTATATTCAATGCCGCTTCCGGAGCTTTCATAATATTTTCCCAGGAATCTCCCACACCGGGCATGGACACTACATGTATATCGCATAACTCCAGCAAACGTCTAATTTCAATGGCATCAGCTTTTCCGCGCAGATAAACGGAAGAAAGTCCAAGCACGTTGACACCGTCAGATTTTTTTAAAGGGTTCATCTGCTGCACCAGCAGAGATAAGGCCCTTGAGAACCCGCCCGCAAAGCTCCCGTGAAGTCCCCCGCTGTCTATTCCATATATGGGCCACGGCAGATGGCTTTTAGCCGCAATCCCCTCAATATCATCACCTACAAGACTTATACTGCAATTATTTTGAACAAATAGCCGCTCTGGATTTCCATTTTTTTTCAAGTATTCAAATCCATTAATCAGATCCTTCTCCGTTCCATAAACCAATGAATTCTGATCCGGCTGCGTGCAATAAAATCTTTCCGCTGCGCCGGGCATACTGTCATCAATATATTTCATCGCATAAAAGTAGCACCATAGCGGACCATTCACTATGACATAGCTGCCGGGAATTGATGCAAACAATGCAGCGGAACCGGTTAACGCACAAGTTCCTATCCGATGACAGGAATTTTCCCACTCAGATTGTTGCATAGGCTATCCCCCCCTTATTCCCATATCGGCAAAGCAGTCGGTATAATGCCCGAAATATCATAATTTCTCCATTTGTACCAACCATCGGTACCATAGGTATAAAAAATTGTTTCGTTTTCGTGCTGACAATTTCATTCGTCGTCAAAAGTATATCGGCAGCATCTATCAACTCCTGTCCGTCTCGCCCGTCATAGACTGGAATTGACTCCTCTTTTCCAATCCGATGGCGATATTCCGCTTTTTCCTTATCAGTTAAATTATCATAAAGAATTACCGCCTCAATACGCATTTCCAACTGCCGCAGGGCGGAAATTGTATCTGACGGATTATACCAGTGCGTACCGCGGCCAATACCGATGACTGCCTTTTTACCTTTTGTGATATGCAGAATCGATTTCACATAAGAATCTATTCTCTTCTTTTCTTCCTCTATAATCACTTTTGCCTTTTCTACGTTTTTATGAAGCCGTCCTATTTCAAGAATCCATTTACAAGTATTTTCCCAACCAATCGGATACATATCTTTAACGGCATGAATCCCAAATTTCTTTTCTAACAGATCAGCCATTCCATTCATACGATCTGATTGTCCCGTTGTTCCCAGCACGATAGCCAATTCAGCAGCAGGAGCATTCGCCCATTCGGAAAAAGGAAGATAGCCGGGAAACTGCCCCTGTACCTCCAATCCGAGTAAGGAGAGAAGGCGTTTCACCTCGGTCACATACTGCCCTTCGGGCCCCATTTGGTCTCCTAAGAGCAGAATCCTATTAGGTACGTGCTCACAGGGTCTAAAAAAGCGCTCTATGATCGTTTCCGCCGTCTTATAATACCCCTCTGAATACTCACCGCCAAGAAAGCCCGCATAAGGAATACAGATAACCGGAATCCCGTACCTCATTTCCGCATCTGCCGATTCTGACTCTGCATCATCTCCAATAACTCCTGCCACACAAGAAGTCGCAATAAAAAGACATTCCGGATGATATGTTTCCATAACATACGAAATACTCTGCCGAAGTCGGCCTGTTCCACCGAAGATACTGTCTTTTTCCCGTATATTTGAGGAAACAAGAGGCACACATTCCATATTTTCCTGTCTGCCGTCAGCAAGAATCCGGTAATGCGATCCCAGATCCATCGTCTCTGCCACATGGACACACCCCATGGGACTGTGAAAAATTACTGCACATCCCCGGCAGCATGCAACCGCCCTCCATACGCCCGACATAGTACAGCTGCAGGACCTATTTTTAGAAAGAAGCCACTTAGTTCTCGGTTCCATAAATATCTACCAGCTTTTCTAATTCCTCAAACGTTATTGGTGTCGGTACAGATAACTCTTCATTCATCCAAATATCATTCGCTAATTTTCTGTATATATCCGCCTGCGCTGAATCCGGTGCATACTGAAGCACAGTCTGTTTCGAATTTTCAGAAATATTCACAATTCTGTCGCGCGGTACGAAAGATACCAACTTTGTATTTAAACGCTTAGCAAATTCCGTGAGCAACTTCTTTTCGTTGGGTGTGTTCCTGCTGTTGCCAATAATACCTGCGAGTCTTACATTTCCGCGCATAGCAAACCGCCGCACACCTTTGGCTATATTATTAGCTGCATAAAGAGACATTAATTCACCTGAAGACACGATATAGATATCAGACGCATATCCTTCCCTTATGGGCATTGCGAACCCCCCGCATACCACATCACCAAGTACATCATACAAGGTTAAATCGATGCCGTGCGGCCGGAAGCGCTGGATTGTGAGCAGCGCTCCGGCGGCATGAAGCTGTCCAACAGCTGTAAAGATACGATAATCCCCCTTCCGGCACAACCTACTCCGGGCTCAGGTCCGCCGGTTTCTACACAGGTAATCCCGTTAAATCCGGCATGGACTATATCTTCCGCTTTAATATCCTCAATCTCACAAGCCCGAACCTTATCCAAAATAGTTTCTTTACATATGTGCCCCAAAAGCAACCGGGTCGAGTCATTCTTCGGGTCACAACCGATTTGGCAGACTTTTTTCCCCATCAGACTTAACGCGGCAGAAACATTCGACGCAGTTGTGGATTTGCCAATACCGCCCTTTCCATAAAAAGCAATTTTTTTCATGAGAATCTCAACCTTTATTTTTAATAATATGATTGAATCATATATTGTTCCTTACTCATTATTATATACAAATGCGAATGTTTTTGACAGAATATTCTATAATCCATAAATCATTCTCTAATAAAATAGTTTTATACGACATTTATTTAGAAATAAAATATCACCATCAAATCAAGCAGATGGACCCCGGTCCTTACTTTCTCTCCTTCAAACGAATTTTCAAAATAATGCCCATCTTACTAAAGCTGTGCGGACAAGCGCCCCATATGAAAAGATCCTCCTGCTGTATAAGACAGAGAAGGATCTTAATATTTTATTATGATTCTAAAATCATGCTTCCGCTCTATTTCTGCTGCTCCTGACATGTTCATGCCAGGTTACCCAAATGGATGTAGCTACGCAGACGGAAGAATAAGCGCCTGAAATAAATCCGACAAGCATGACCAAAGCAAAGTTCTTTGTAGTATCTCCACCAAAAAGATAAAGGGAAGTAACACAAAATAATGTGGTAATCAGTGTGTACATAGAGCGGCGAATAGTCTGATGAATAGAGTCATTAGCTAAAATAGCAAAACTGTCCGTCCGCCTGTGAGTATGAATTGCTTCCCTAATACGGTCAAAGATAACAACCGACTCATTCATGGAATAACCTAAAACCGTTAAAATGGCCGCCAGGAAAGACGCATCCACTTCCAAATGGAAAAAGGCAAATACGCCAAGCACCATCAAAATATCATGAATGATAGCAACAATCGCTGCAAATGCAATCCTATGCTCAAAGCGGATTGTCATATATAAAATCATAGCGCCAAAAGATAACAGAACATTTAAAAGTGTATTTTTGGTTACTTCTGATCCAATAACCGCGCCTACTGTCTCAATACGTTTTACTTCTGCCGTACCTACTTTGGTATTGATATGGTCGATTATGGCCTGTGACTCATTTGCGCTCAGGTTTCTCGTGCGAATAATAACATCATTTCCCGATTCCCCATCTATAGACCCGGAGAGCTGGATAACCGCCGTTTCCAATCCATCTTCCCGAATCCCATTTCGAACTTGTTCTACGGTCACATTTTGACTGAACCCCAATTCAAGAATTGTTCCACCGGTAAAATCAATGCCCCAGTTAAACCGGAACATAATAATAGACATGATAGAAAGCAGTACCAACAAACCGGAAACAGAAAACCAAAGCTTTCTCTTTGCAATAACATCAAAATTTTTAAACATTAGCTTCATCCCCCTTTTTACCACCAAACCACCAGGGGTTATGAATCCAGTTCGCATTAATCAGAAGCATCAGCAAAGTACGGCTGACCGTAATAGCGGTAAACATAGAAACTGCCACGCCAAGTCCCAATGAAAACGCAAAGCCTTTAACCGTCGCACTTCCCAAGAAAAATAAAATGCATGATGTAATAATTACTGTCATATTCGCATCAAAAATTGTAACAAAAGCACGTTTAAACCCAGACTGCACCGCCAGCCGCAAAAGTTTTCCGGATGCAATTTCTTCTTTAAATCTTTCAAAAATCAATACATTCGCATCCACAGCCATACCGATCGACAAAATAATCCCTGCGATACTGGGCAGTGTCAATGTTGCATGGAGCACATAAAGTATGCCCAGCAGTATCAATACATAAACAAGAAGCGCCGTATCTGCTACAAACCCCGATACACGGTATACTGCAAGCATAAAAAGTACAACAAGGGAAAGTCCAATTGCAAAGGCTACTACCGACTTGTCTTTCGAATCCTGCCCTAAAGACGGACCTACCGTACGAACTTCAAGCACCGATACTTTAACAGGCAATGCACCGCTGCGAAGAAGAATCGCCAGATCTTTAGCCTCTTCCAATGTCCTTTGTCCGGTAATAATTGCGGATCCACCTGTAATTGCATCATTGACAACAGGATTTGTAAGTAAATCCCCATCCAGATAAATCCCTACATGACGGCCGATATTGGCTGCAGTAAGCTTCGCAAATTTATCTCCCCCTTCTTTACTAAATTGTAAGGCAACAAGAGGTTCTCGATTCTGTCCGATCTGTTCTCTCGCATCTTTCAGGTCTTCCCCGGTAAGACAAACATTCCCCTCTTCATCTCTAAATTCAAGAACAGCTGTTTTTCCGATAGTTTCGATAGCTTTCTGCGGATCCCTTTCCCCCGGAAGTTCAATAATAATACGATTTGCGCCTTCCCGTTGGATGATAGGCTCTGTCAACCCCATTTCATTGACGCGCTTTTGCATAATATTAATAACTTGAACAATAGACTCAGTAGTCACCTTGTTCTGCTCAGTATCTTCCGCCTGCATAATGATATGCGTCCCGCCCTGAAGATCGAGCCCCTGCCGTATATTTCCTGCTAACCATCCGATGGATGCGGCAAAAATGCCGATAATTACACCGATAACGACAAAAAACTGCAGCAATTTTCCCGTGCGGAGCGAGCTTGCCCTCTTCTTTTCCAAAACTTCATCCCCTTTTCGTAATAATGATACGTTTTTCTGTAACTATTTTTGAGATATATTTATCATAAATTCCATTAGGGACAGAATCCATCACCTGGAAATCCCATAAAACAGACACACGTTTTTCAAGGGAGACTCTTTCGAGATATCTGTCATAATATCCTGCTCCCATCCCCAAACGGGTTCCGTCTACTCCACAGGCAACCGCAGGAACAAGCACTAAATCTAAATCTTCTGGTGCAATCATTGTATAAGGTGCAGGAAGATTCCTTAACCCAAGAGGTCCTTTTGTAAAGCCGGACATGGAAAAAAGCCGCCCGGCCCCCATCTGTCTTTCAGGTAGACAAACAGGAATATATATTTCCTTTTCATCCGCCAAAGCCTGTTCAATTAATGGATCTAGATTTGACTCCCCCCTCATGGCTAAAAAAGCCATAATGCGGTTGGCCTTTTTATATTGCGGCAGAGAAACGATATTTTCCCGCAAACACATCGCCATTTTATCCGTTTCATCAGTAGAAAGAGCCCGCCTTAAGGCGAGCATCCTTTTTCGAAGTTCCTTTTTCTTATAAATAAGAAGAGGCTCTTCCATGATCATTTATTTCTTTTCCCTGCTGATTTCATTACCATTTTCATCGACTTCAATAACTTCCTCTATAATTTCTGTACCTTCCTCGTCAACGCTGTCAACTTCAACAATTTCTTCTACAGTTTCAGCATCTGCTGTTTTTTTCTGTTTTGAAAGCCGCTCAGCTTCTTCCGGATTTTCCGCTGCTGCCCCAACTACTGCTGCGCCAGCTTTTTTTGCCGTTTCAGCATCAATCAGCTCAACATCACCATGATGAATTGCTGTTTTTTCAACCTTGATTACAACCTTAGGTGCGATTTCAAGTTCTACATATTTATCACGCAATACCTTGATAACTCCATAAATACCACTGGAAGTCACTACATGATTTCCTTTTCTCAGGGACAGGAGAAAACGCTTGCGCTCCAACCGCAACTTCTTCTGGGGACGATACATAGAAAAGTAAAAAAAGGCAATTAAAATCAAAAGTGGCCAAAACTTCTCTAAAATATTTACTGCATCTTCCACTATACTCACCTCCAAACATCATATGGTTTATTTTACCACAGCAGTCTCTGGTTGTCTTTACTTCCAAACTGACGATTCAACTCAAATTCTTATAATCACTATAATTTACGATAAACATTATTAATCGCAATCATTTCTTCCTTTACGATGCAATATTCTCGGGCCATCATCGCTTATAATGTTCCATAAAATGTTCCCTGAACTCAAAAAAGTTTCCTTGCACAATCGCTTCACGCATATCACGCATGAACTGAAGCAAAAAATACAGATTATGAATCGTAACCAATCGAAACGCCAGCAACTCTTCTGATTTATATAAATGCCTGATATAAGCTCTTGTATAGTTTCGGCAGGTATAACAACCGCAGCTTTCTTCTATCGGGCGAAAATCCCTTTCATATTGTTTATTTTTCATGTTCATACGTCCTGTATGGATCATTGCCATTCCGTTGCGAGCCACACGAGTCGGAAAAACGCAGTCAAACATATCTACTCCGCGTGCCACACCTTCCACCAGACAGTCCGGCGTTCCTACGCCCATAAGGTATCTTGCTTTTCCTTTCGGCATCCATTGGATCGTTTCTTCTAAAATGTCATACATCAAATCATGAGGTTCTCCTACGGATAATCCGCCGACAGCCATTCCATCAAAAGGCAGCGAAGATATTTCCATCGCACTTTGTTTTCGTAAATCTTTATACATGCCACCCTGTATAATGCCAAATATACCTCTGTCAGTCCGTTGATGTGCTTTGATGCATCGTTTTGCCCAGCGTGTCGTTCGCTCTGTCGATTTTCTTGCATATTCATAATCCGCCGGATAAGGAATGCATTCATCAAAAGCCATGGCAATATCGCTTCCCAAATCTTCCTGAGCTCTTATGGATATTTCAGGGGATAAAAATTGTTTAGAACCATCTAAAAAAGAACGGAAATAAACACCTTCTTCCGTAATCTTTCTCATCGCTCCCAGGCTGAAAACCTGAAAGCCGCCGCTATCGGTCAATATTCCTTTATTCCAATTCATAAATCGGTGCAGTTCGCCCGCTTCATGAATCAATTCTGTCCCCGGCCGCAAAAAAAGATGGTATGTATTGGAAAGAATAATTTGCGCGCCCATCTCTTCCAGTTCTTCAGGTGTTACCGTTTTTACTGTAGCCTGAGTTCCGACCGGCATAAACATGGGCGTTTTAAATACTCCATGCGGCGTATGTAATAAACCGGCACGAGCGCCAGTCTTTCTATCCTCTGCTACTAACTCATAATTGACAACCATTTAAACCTCTTAGCGCAAAAACATGGCATCTCCAAAAGAAAAGAACCTGTACTTTTGGCGGACAGCTTCTTCATAAGCAGCCAAAATATGTTCTCTCCCAGCAAAAGATGCCATCATCATAATCAGAGTTGATTCCGGCAGGTGAAAATTCGTCACGATAGCATCTACCACCTGCCACTGATATCCGGGATAGATATAAAGCTGTGTCCAGCTGCTGCCGGCCTCTACTCTTCCTGTTTGCCCCGCCGACTCCAAAGTTCTGACAGAAGTCGTACCCACAGCAATGATCCGTCGGCCTTCTTCTTTAGCCTCATTTACTTTTTGTGCTGTTTCTTTTTCAATAGTATACCATTCCCGATGCATTTCGTGATCCTCAATATTCTCTTCCGCAACTGGTCGAAAAGTTCCTATTCCCACGTGGAGTGTCACAAAAAGAAGTTCTGCCCCTTTGTCTTTCATTTTTTCCAGAAGCTCAGGAGTAAAATGAAGCCCTGCTGTCGGTGCGGCGGCAGAACCCTTAAACTTCGCATATACCGTCTGGTATTCATCTTTATTCTCCAGCTTTTTATGGATATAAGGCGGCGTCGGCATTTCTCCCAGCTGATCCAGCCAATTATCAAAATCACCGGAATAATGAAACTTTACCAATCGGCCGCCAAATTCCGTCTTATCAATAACAGTACATGAGAAATTCTCTGAAAATTCTATTTCCTGACCCGGCAATGCTTTACGACCCGGATTTACAAGAATTTCCCAAACATCATTTCCTTTCGGTGTCAAAAGAAGTGCTTCCACTCTTCCGCCGGTTTCCCTGCGCCTGCCAAATAATCGGGCAGGAATAACTTTCGTGTTATTGAATACAAACACGTCTCCCGGTCTTATTTCATCAAGAATATCTCTGAATCGACGATGCTGCCATTCCCCTGTTTTTTTATCCACCATAAGAAGCCGACACGAATCACGCGGTTCTGCCGGCTGTTGAGCAATCAGTTCCTTGGGGAGAACATAATTAAAATCTTCAAGTTTCATTACTTACTCCAAATACATACAAATATATCAATATATCTTCTCAATTTTGCTGCCTGTAAAATAGTGAAGCAGAATTCTTTTATAATACTCATTCCCGTCACCGATCTTTTCCGCCATCGCTTCCGCCCCCCACTGGGAAAGTCCCAATCCGTGACCAAATCCATATCCGGTAATAATTAAATTGTTACCTTTTACAGAAATATCAAAAAGTGTACTGTCCAAGTCAAATGCACTTTGGATTACTTCTCCGGGAATTATTTTTCTGCCGGATTTTCCAGTAATTTCCATCGTCTTAACTCGTCCTGATACTCCCCGGTCCTTCGCTTTATTATTCCCCATGTGAAGTCTGGAGAGACCTATCTTTTTTACCTTCCCCACATGATACCCTGCTCGTGAAATTGCATTGGAAAATGAATCAATCGAAACAATTTTGCGCCATGGGCGATTAACTGTAGAACTGTTCTTTTACTCCCCGCAGATAAGGGACATATGATCCCCATACATTTTCACTGTCTTCTGTATATCCGCCGCCATTCGCATGAAAAAGTGCATCAATAGCCTTTCCGTTATAAGTAATTATCTCTCCTGCCGTTTCTTCCACTGCTTTATTCGTTGCCGACGTTTCCACAGAACAGCCACGATACACCTGTGACCGGGTATCATCTGTTATATCATAACCGGCGGATCGGTATCCATTCTTGTGATAAACAGCATAAGTCCTTGCCGCGACAGCCTGCGCCTTAATGGCATCAGGCTTCCATGAAGGCACGATTTCACTGGGAACTACGCCCTTTAAATACAACTCCATCGGCACCCGGTTCACAACAGTAACACCATTATTCCATGCAGAAGGAATTATCTTCATTTCGCCACGATACCTGTTTCCCTTTACAGAGAAAGCTTCTTCTCCATTTCCTGTCGTAAAATACACAGGAGCATTAAAAGCCTTCCCTTCTAAAACTATATTTTTCCCTTTCCGTGATACAGAAATCCGCTTGCCGGCATTATAAGATTTCCATACTTTGCCATTCGTTTCAATTCGGAAATGACTTAGTCCCTCAATCTCTACCTGCGGCTGTCCGGAAAGCAGTCCGACTTCCACATCAGGCCCTTTTTTTTGCACAGGCTTAATCTTTGCAACATTTTTAACAACTCCTGATAAAAGCTGTACCTGTTTCTTTGTTACGGGAATAGACTCAGCACTTACGTTAACTGAATTTCCTATTAATACTGCAAAGGTTATGCATGCAGCAGCAACAGCTATATTTTTCATATAATCGTTCCTTTATTCATTCTTACCGGATAAATGATCTTTAAAATAAATATATTTTTATTTTCTAAAAAACAGATTTAAAAGAATTGTTCCTACAATACTGATCACAAAAGATGAGACGACAGGAAAGAAAAACGTCGTCTTTCCCCAGGACCAGTGAATATCCCCCGGCAACTGCCCCAACAAGAAAAATTTGC
>ENA-OPCC01001235-OPCC01001235.1-human-gut-metagenome-genome-assembly--contig:-NODE-1235-length-11388-cov-4.564899_pt1 | contig 11388 bp, 9 predicted proteins | sample MGYA00241558_ERZ501467 | MGnify/ENA primary metagenome ERZ501467 (study PRJEB25962, sample SAMEA2042620) | human gut metagenome | biome: human gut; feature: human-associated habitat; material: faeces...
TCTTCTGCTCTATTTTCTCCAGATGCTCTACCAATTCCCATGTGTGCCATACCTGTATTAAGCATTATTGTCTTTACGTCTGCAAAGTCTAAGTTTACAAGTCCTGGTATAGCAATTAAATCAGATATACCTTGTACACCTTGTCTTAATACATCATCTGCCATTTTGAAAGCTTCAACAATTGAAGTTTTTCTATCAATAACTTGTAGTAATTTGTCATTTGGAATTACTACTAATGTGTCTACTTTTCCTTTTAAGCTTTCTACACCACGTTCTGCTTGTGATAATCTTTTCTTTCCCTCAAATGTAAATGGTTTTGTAACAACACCTATTGTTAATATTCCCATTTCTTTTGCGCATGAAGCAACTATTGGGGCAGCACCTGTTCCTGTTCCTCCACCCATTCCGGCTGTAACAAACACCATGTCTGCTCCTCTTAAGGCTTCTGTTATTTCAGCTTTGCTCTCTTCAGCAGCTTGAGCACCAATGTCAGGGTTTGCTCCTGCACCTAGTCCTCTTGTAATTTTTTCTCCAATTTGAATCTTTGATGAAGCTTTTGATAGAAGTAAAGCTTGTCTATCTGTGTTAACAGCTATAAATTCTACTCCTCTTATTCCAGAGTCCACCATTCTGTTTACTGCGTTTGTTCCAGCTCCTCCAACACCAATTACTTTTATGGTTGCTGTTCCGTCTGCCATTGTGTTCTCGTCAACACTACTATCCATCATCATAAAGTTTTTCCTCCCTACTATTTTTATTGTTATTTATCTATATTCCGCGTCTTTTGTACCATTTTTATCTTACGAATAAAAAAATTCTTTTATTCTATCCATAATCTTTGTGAAAAAGCTTTCGTTTGAATTAGAATCTATACTACTCGATACACTCTTTGCAAATGGTCTTGCTGCTATGTATCTAACTAAGGCAAATGCTGTTCTGTATTCTGGTCTTACTGTGCTTATTAATCTTCCTGTAGCTATTTTAACTGGTATATTTAAATTGATTTTTCCAGCTACATCACATTTATTTATATTAGTAATTCCTTGACCAGTTAAAACCACATTGTTTATTCTTGTTTTTATACCTTGATTAGTTATATCTTTGTTTACTAAAGAAAAAATTTCTTCGATTCTTGCTTCTATTATTTCGATTAGTTCAGAGCTTTTAATTGTTTTATTTCTATTTTCCCCTTTAAAAGTATTTAATAAAATATCATTGTCATTATCTATAAAAGATTTTAAAGCTAATCCATACTGTTTCTTTAGTTTATCCGCTTCTTCTTCTGAAATATTTAATACCAATGCAATATCGTTTGTAATACTATTTCCACCAAGTGGAATTGTATTAGTATATAAATATGAGGAACCTTCGAATACACCTATATCTGTATTACCAGCACCCATATCTAGTATCATAACATTATCATGTAATTCATTGTTATCTAAAATTAGATTTCTTTGTGCTAATGTTGTTGGTACTAAACCATCTACATCTATTCCAGCTTTTTTAAATATAGATGATATTTGTCTTACATATTCTTTATCTGCTAATATAATTTGAGCTTTTAAAGTAAAGCTTGAGCTCAAACTTCCTACTGGATCTTCTGTAGTCTTTCCAGTATCTAAAATAAATTTATCTGGGACTATATCTATTGAGACTTTTCCTTCTGGAATATCTATATCTTTAACTTGCATAATTGCTGTTTGTACATCTCTTAATGATATTCCTGAATATTTATCTCTTGCTTCTTTTGTTATACTATTTTGTACTATTGTTGTATATTTACCAGGAATAGTAACATATGCAGAGTTTACTCTTAATCCTGATTCATCTTCTATTTTGTCTAATACTTTTACTAAACTATTTGAAACTTCTTCTTCATTAATAATTTTTGTTTTCTTAATACCTGTGCATTTATAGGAACTGCTGCAAATAATTTCTATTTGATTAAAATTATTTACTTCTCCCACAACTGCTGCAATTCTTGAAGTTCCAATATCTATTCCAACGATTATATCTCCTATTGCCAAGTTAGGTCTCCTCCAATTTACTTATCTCTTAACTAGTGATAGAATATTATATTTTAAATAAAATGTCAATAGTTGTTGTTATATTTTTGTAACCTTTTTGTAATAATGATGTAATAAAATATTCGTTATAAATTTTGACATTTTTCGCCATAAAATGATAATTAATAAAAGGACTAATGTCCTTTTATTAATATTCTATTTATTTTTCAGTTCTCCTTCTTATATTTGTGCGTTTTTTCATATTTTATGCTTTTTTAATTGATTTCTCTTTTTGTTTTTTCTCCATCCAATTAGTCCATTTTTCAATATAGTATCTACGTATTATAGCTAAATCTATAAATATTCTACCTACAAATACTATAATGGCTGCAAGAGAAATATCGACATTTAATTTATTTCCTAAATATGTTAATAAAACAGCTGTTATACTATTTATAAAAAATCCTGAAACAAAAACTTTCATATCGAAATTCTTTTGTACTACAGATTTTATACCTCCAAAAACTGAGTCTAGTGCTGCCATTATTCCAATAGCTAAATATCCAGAAACAGAATATGGTATTAATGGTGAATTAAGTCCTAAAATTGCACCTATTATACATCCAACTAAGATCGCTATTAAAACCAATTTAATTCCTCCTCTTTTAATCTATAGTAATTCCCTCATCTATCTCGAAATCACCATTATATTTTAAAATCTTAATATTGTTATCTTCTGTAATTGATATATTTTTCCCATTTGATGTCATATCATCAGAAAAACCACCTTTAGCAGTAATACCACTTTCTAAGTATTTCTGATTTCCAATTACTTGTATGGTATAAGGTGAAGATAATCTTGTACCATTAACCACTATGTAAGAATCTACATCAGCAAACTCTGTTAAATTAGTTACCCTTTGTCCATTAACAGATATTGCTTCTGCCTCTGCAGTTTTTAGTTCATTCATTAAATTTATTAAATCTTCTGCAATTATGTTAGAGGTACCATCTGATAAATTTATAATAATTCCTGCTCCCTCTACATCAGTCTTTCCTAAATACAAATCTGCTTGTTGCAATTCCTTATCTAATAACTCAGATGCGGCCTGAGTATCATCAATCTTATTTTTATATTCTTCTAAATTTGTTTTAGCTTGTTCTAACTGATTTGCAGTGTCTTCATATTTACTTTGCCAAGAATCTAATTCTTCTCTTAACTCACTTTCTCTTTTCGTAGTTAAAGAAGTGATATCTGTTTGATTTACAACTTTAAATTGCATAAACATTATATATACTAGAATAAAACACATTATTCCTATAATTACTGTCATTGTAATTTTGCCCTTTTTAATTTCTTTCAAGATTATTTTCACCTCCTATTCTGCTTCTTTTGCATATTTATAATTAATAACACCATTATATTTTTCTACTGTAACATTGCTTTGTTTTTTTACGGTAATATCTATACCATAATCTTCTCTTAACCAATCTATGTATCCTCCAGGTCTTTCTAATGTATCAAAACTACCTCCAACTGCTTTTATAACAAAAGGCGTCCCTACAATTTCACCATTTACCCTTGTAATGTTACCTGCACAATTAATTGAAGTAGTAGGAATTATTCGTTGATCATTTATTGATATTGCAATCGCACCCGCATTTTTTAATTCATTTACAATTTTTAATAAATCAATTTCATGGACTAAATAATTACTTATATCATCTCCGGCAGTTACAGAAGAAACACTTGCGTTTTTATTATCATCTAAAGTTACAATTATGCCTTCACCTGTAACATCGTTTAAGCCCAATATCGCATTATCTTTTTTTAGTTCTTCTTGCTTTTCGGAAGCACTACTATCATTATCTGTTACTTTTGTTCTATATTTCTCTAATTCCTTATTCACTTTTTCTAGTTCAGCAAATGCATTATCATATTTTTCTTTGCTTTTTAGAACTTGATCTCTTAAGTCATTATTTGCATAGTCTGGATTTGAAATACTAATATTGCTTTGTACAGTTCTAATTTGAACTACTATTCCAGACGTTAATAAAATACATAATATTCCTATTACTATACTTATACTTAAATTCTTTTTGTTATATTTGATTTTCAAAATAACCCTCCTTTACACATTTTCTCTAAAGTATGGCATCTTATTTGAATCGTTAATAAATATTTGTCCGTTTTTACCCTCTTCTCTAGTTAATATTTCTTTTAATGTTAGAATCTTATCATTTATATTTGTCTCATCACCCAAATAAGCTACTTTACCTTTAGAAGGTAATTCAACTTTGTAATCGCTATCATTTGAAATATCTATGTATGTAATTATATCATAAATTTCATTACTTTTTGCTGCCCTTAAAAATTTTTCTACAGTTAATAACTTATTGCAATCTTCATCTACTAATTTGTTTCCTACTTGTATATTCTCCTGGACTGTTGAATAGCCTCGAATTATAGGTAGATTTGCATTTTCGTTTGATATTTCTAATATATTTCCGTTCCCATCTATATAAACAAAAGCATTTCCATATTCTAATTGATATTTCGTCTCTCTTTCTGTTACAATAATTTCTACAGTATTAGGAATTTTTCTTTTCACTTCTACTGTATCTATATACGCATTTTCTTTTACATTTTCTTCAATTTGTCTAGAGGAAAATCTAAATATATTTTCGTTCATATTTATTTTTGATAAACTTTCTATTTCTTCTGTATTGATTTTACTGTTTCCTTGTACATTTATCTTTTTAATATTAAATACTGGTGAAATAAACAAAAATAGTAATATTCCTATAATTATTGCAAAAAGAAGTAATATTTTCAATATAATTTTTAATATTCTAAATCTTTTTTCTCTTTTTTGTCTTCTTTTTCTTTCTTCTTCATATGGAATACGTTTTACAGGCCTATTTTTCTTAGCTTGTCCCTTTTGTACTGGTCGAACTTTGCTAGGCTCTTTATCGGTTACATCAAACTTATTTTGTGGTCTAACATCTTGTTTCTTAACTTTCTTTTTTGACTGATTTTTTCTACTACTCTTTCCATTTTTAGGTGGTAATACAGTAACTCCTATAACTATCTCGTTATCTATATTGAACATATCATCATTCATAGGTTCAGGATTTACCTTTTTTAGTTTCTTTTTAGGGTGCTTCTTTTTATTTTGCACCCTTTTATTTTTATTGTCTTTACTTAAATAATAAAAATCTAATTCATTATTTTTTTTCTTTTTCAATTATTTCACCTTCTCCTACGTATATATTTGCCCCTAGCCTTCGTAACTTTTCATCTATATTTTCATATCCACGCAAAATATATCCTATATTAGATATAACAGTCTTTCCTTTCGCATTTAATGCCGCTAATACTAATGATGCTCCTCCTCTTAAATCTGTTGCTTCTACTTTTGCAGCATTATACCTTTTTATTCCTTTTATTATAGCTGTTCTTCCTTCTATTGTTACTCTAGTTCCCATTCTTTTTAATTCAGACAAATACTTGTATCTATTTTCGAATATATTTTCTACTATAATGGACGTTCCTTTAGCTACTCCTAAACAACTTGCTATTATTGGCTGCATATCTGTTGGGAATCCAGGATATGGCATTGTTTTTAAATTGCATGATTTTAATCTATTATTTGCTATTAAATTAATTTCTTTTTCTTTTAAATTAATTTCACATCCCATTTCCTCTAACTTATATACAATTGGGATAATATGTTCTATTCTAACGTTTTTAATAGTTATATTCCCATTTGTAATGGCGGCTGCACATAATAAAGTTCCTATCTCTATTCTATCTGGCATTATTTCATACTCTATATTTGCTTCTAGCTTTTCTACGCCAACAATCTTTATATCCTTTGTTCCTGCTCCAGAAACAGAGCCACCTAGTTTATTTATATAATTTTGTAAGTCCACTATCTCTGGTTCCATAGCTGCATTTTTTATATATATTACCTTATTTGAAAGTGCTGCTGCCAATATTATATTTTCTGTTGCTCCTACACTTGGGAAATCTAACGTAATTGTACCTGCCACCATGTTGCTAGAATCGCAAAATATTTCTCCATTTTCTTCTTTTATAGTTATTCCTAAATCTTTAAAAGCCTTTAAATGTAAATCAATTGGTCTCGCACCTATATCACACCCACCTGGATATGAAAATGTTGCTTTCTTTACCCTACTTAATATTGCCCCCGCCAAAATTACAGATGATCTCATTTGTCTCATTAATTCATCAGGAATTTCATAATTATCTATACTGCTAGAATCTATTATAATTTTATTTTTTTCTTGGTTTATTTTACATCCCAATAATCTCATAATATCAAACATAATCTTTGTATCATGAATATCTGGTACATTTTTTAAAACAGTAGTTCCTTTATTTAAAATAGTTGCAGCTAATATTGGTAGTGAAGAGTTTTTAGACCCTGAAGATTTTATTTCTCCTTCTACTTTTTCTCCACCATTTACTATGTAACTTTGCATAAGCCTATACCACCTTTCATAACGCTTTTGCTATATATTATGTTTTCTAGTTACAAAAGGTGTATATTGTAGCTTTTTCTTGTAATATAACGAAAAATAATTTATTCGCAAGCTTTAGCTATTTCTTTACCAAAATCTATACATTCTTTTATATTATCTTCTGTTGGCGTCCACATACATCTTAATCCATCATTTATAAGTGTAAAACCAGCTTTTTTTAATTCTTCATTTAACAATTTTACTGCTTCACCGCTCCAACCATAGCTTCCAAATGCTGCAGCTTTTTTAGTTTTTAATTTTAGTCCTTTAATCATTTCCATTATTCCTGCTATAGAATATAAATATCCATTGTTTACAGTTGGTGAACCAACAACTATTTCTTTAGATTTAAATACTTCTGCTACGATTTCAGTTTTATCTGATTTTGCAGTATTTATTATTTTTACTTCTACTTCTATTTCTTTATTAGCTTCTTTTATTCCTTTAGCAATTGCTTCTGCCATTTTTCTAGTATCATTCCACATAGTATCATATAATATAGTTATTTGATTTTCTGAATAGTTATCTGCCCATTTATAATATCTATTTATTATATCTGATGGATTTTCTCTCCAAATAAGTCCATGGCTTGGGCATATCATATTAATTGGTATATTCATTTTTAAAATTTCATTTATTTTATTTTTTACCATCATACTAAATGGTGCAACAATATTTGCATAATATTTTATTGCTTCACTATATAAAACACATGGATTTATTTCATCTGCATATAAATATTCTGATGCAATATGTTGTCCAAAAGCATCATTACTAAATAATATATTTTCTTTATCCATATAAGTAAACATTGTATCTGGCCAATGAAGCATTGGAGCTTCTATAAATGTTAGTGTATGTTTTCCTATATTTAATGTATCTCCTGTTTTTACAGTTACAAAATTCCAATCTTCATGGTATTGTCCTTTTATTGATTTAACACCATTTGCTGTACAATAAATTGGAGTATTTGGTATTTCTTTCATAAGTTTTGGCAAACTTCCACTATGATCCACTTCTCCATGATTTGCAATTATATAATCTATTTTATTTAAATCGATTTCTTTCTTTAAATTTTCTACAAATTCTTCGTCAAATGGTTTCCACGCTGTATCTATTAAAACAACTTTTTCATCTTCGATTAAATAACTATTATATGATGAACCATTTATTGTGTTATATTCATCTCCATGAAATTTTTTAAGTTCCCAATCTGTTTTTCCAACCCATTTTACATATTCGTTAATTACTTTTGACATATTAATCCTCCTTATATATCATTTTTTTAATATTAGCTATTTCCTTTTTCGCTTGTAAGTATCCATATTTATAGCATTTATTAGATTGTTTAAAATCAAACGGATTTACATCTTGTGTATCGATTTCTATTACATAATCTGCTTTTTTTACTTCTTCGCCTTCAATCTTTGAAAACATTATATCAATCGCTTTATTTAATGTTGAGCGTAATCCAATCGTTCTTGATGTCTTATTTAGTTTAAATCTTACAGCAATAACTTTATCTGCACCTATTTTTTTTACTTCTTCAACAGGTATATTATCCAGTATTCCGCCATCTACAAATTTATGTTTATTATAAATACATGGTGCAAAAATAGCTGGATATGACGAACTTGCTCTTACCGCTATTGATATATCTGCTTTATTCAAATATTTGTCATTTATTTTTCCCATGTTGGTAAACACGTATTTCTCTGAGTCTCTTAAATCAACCGCTGGAATTACAATAGGAATTTTTAAGTCTTGTAATTTTTTAATATTCTTATATTTACCTGCCTCTTCTATTGCAAAGGCAATATTTTCTCCAGAATATAAACCTCCTGCTTGTATACTTAACAATTTTTTCCCTCTCGGATCTGTATACATTGCACTGTTTTTAAATATTAACTTTGAAAAGTAATTAAATAATTTTAGCATTTCTTTTGGAGTATATTCCATCGCGTAAAGAGCTGCCACAATACTTCCTATACTCGTACCACCAACGATATCTACTTTTATGTTTTCTTCTTGCAAGGCCTGTATTACTCCTATATGTGCAGCTCCCTTTATTCCTCCACCAGACATAGCTAATCCTAATTTCATTTAATCACCGTCCTTACATTTTAATAACTAATTTATCAAATTTAGATTTTATATATTTTTCTAATTTCATTGTAAATTCATCAGATTTTATTTCTTTTTTGGCCACCATGTCTAATCCTTTTTCCCAGCTTGCTGTTAATTTTGGATTTAACATATCTGGCATAGAATAATTTACTATATCATAAATTGCTTCACCCTTATTGGTAGGTGTTATTATTTGTGTTTTTGAATTTATTGCAATATATCTTATTTTTTCCAATTTTTTTATAATTTCTGCTCTTGTTGCACTTGTTCCTATTCCTGCACCTTTTATTTGTTCTCTTAATTCTTCATCCTCAATTAATTTTCCGGCATTTTCCATAGCAAGTATTATTGACCCCGAATTATATCTTGAAGGTGGTGAAGTTTCTGCATCTTTTGTTTCAAAATTCTGCACATTGATTTTTGAATTTTTCTTTAAGGTTGTCAAAATTGAGATGTCATTATCTTCTGAATTCTTGGCTTTAGTTGGTTTTAATATTTCTAAATACCCTTCTTTGGTACAAACTTTACCATTTGCAAAAAAAGATTCTTTATTTATATCTATAGTTACCGAAACTTTGCTATATTCTGCAGCAGGATAAAATATTGCTAAAAATCTTTTTACGATTAATTCATAAATATCTTTTTGCAATTTTGGTAATTTATCATAATTATCATACCCTTGCCCAGTTGGAATTATTGCATAATGATCTGTTATTTTACTGTCATTTACATATTTTGTTTTTATTAGATTAGTAGAATATTTCTCGTCAATCATCTTTTTTAAATAGCCTTGGATTTCTTCATTTTTAAACCCTTTAGTAATTCCATTTAAGTTTTTCGTAATTTCTTTTGCAACTGCAGTTGAAAGAACTCTCGCATCTGTTCTTGGATATGTTACTAATTTATTTTCATATAAGTTTTGTATAATTTCTAGTGTTTCATCAGGCTTTATTTTAAATCTTTTTGTACACTCATTTTGAATTTCTGCTAAATTAAATAATAATGGTGGATTTTCTTTTTGTTTGCTTTTCTTTACTTCTTTTACAAGTGCCTCTTTATCTTTTAATGATAAAATAAAAGCTTTTGCATCATCTAATTTTTTAAATCCATTATCATTATATAGTTTATTAGAATTATATAATTTTGAATCTTCTGTTACTTTCCATTCTGCTTCAAAATTAGATTTTTCATCTCCAAATTTTCCTATTATTTTATAATATTTAGTTTTAACAAAATTTCGTATTTCTCTTTCTCTAGAAACTACCATTCCAAGTACACATGTCATAACTCTTCCTACTGAAATAGATGCTTTATCTTCATTTATTTCTTTTGCAAGTTTCCTACCATAAATAATTGAAAGTAATCTCGAGAAGTTGATTCCTATTAAATAATCTTCTTTTGCTCTTAAATATGCAGAGTCTGCTAAACTATCATATTCACTTTGATCTTTTGCCTCTCTTATTCCTCTTTTTATTTCTTCTTCTGTTTGTGAATCTATCCATACTCTTTTTTTAGTTTTCCCTTCTGGATGTATCATCTGATCTACTAAACGATATATATATTCCCCTTCACGCCCAGAGTCGGTACTTACATATATAGTTTTAACATCTTCTCTATTTAATAGTTCTTTTATTATATTAAATTGTTTTTGTACATTTGGAATAACTTCATATTTCCATTCCTTTGGTATAAATGGTAGGGTATCTAATCTCCAGAATTTTAGTTTTTCATCATATTTTTCTGGATAACTCATTGTTACTAGATGTCCTACACACCATGTAACTATCCATTCACTACTTTCTAAGTATCCGTCTTTTCTTGTAGTATTTATTTTTAATGCTTTTGCCATTTGCATAGCTACAGATGGCTTTTCTGTTATTAGTATATTTTTATCCATTGTACTCTCCTTACTGCTGTTTAATTATATAGTATTTGGTAAGAAATTACAATGTCTAAAATGTGATTTATTAACACTGTTTTTATTATAATAATAACCACCCGTGAAACGGGTGGTTTTAACATGCCCTATAAGGGCATATAACATTGCAGCACCTTAAGGTGCTGGCTTTTCACTCCGTTCAAGCCTTAACGCATTTACTACTGTAGCAAACCCTTAAAAGGGTTATGGCTTTCTTTCTTAGTTAATTTATCTTCCAGTACATCTTCCTTTTCTTGGTCTCTTATATATTTTCTAATTGTTGCTTCATTTAATCCTACTGTACTGACATAATAGCCTGTTGCCCAAAAGTTACAGTTTCCATATTTGTATCTTAAATTTGCATGATCTTTGAATATCATCATTGAACTTTTTCCTTTCAAATATCCCATGAAACTTGATATATTCATTTTCGGTGGTATTGATAATAGTAAGTGCACATGATCTGGCATCAAATGTCCTTCTACTATTTCTACTCCTTTCCACCTACACAAATCTTGAATATATCCCCTTATATCTGTCCTCAACTTATTATATATTACTTTTCTTCTGTATTTTGGTATAAATATTATATGATATTTGCAATTCCACTTTGTATGTGATAAAGTATTGCTCATAGATATCACTCCTTTCTGATATTTTGTTGGCTTGAACACTAACATTATATCATGGTTTGATATCTTTTCTGTAAGTCTTTAAATCAACACCAGCATAGCTGGCGGTTTTTTGTCTCGCTTTGTGGCTCGACACGCTAAAGCGAATAAAAAA